>Ga0209185_1002514_pt1 | contig 12325 bp, 9 predicted proteins | sample SidtaG_2_FD_187425 | JGI IMG/M metagenome (GOLD analysis project Ga0209185, IMG submission 187425) | Marine algal microbial communities from Sidmouth, United Kingdom - Sidmouth_Asex2 metaG (SPAdes) (version 2) | ecosystem: Host-associated > Algae > Red algae > Unclassified | place: Sidmouth... | reverse complement strand
TTAGTTACCATGGGCATTCCACTACTGGATTTTCCATCGTTTCTGCTCTGGAAGCAGCCCGCGCTGGTGTGGATGTCATTGATTGTGGAATGGAACCTTTGTCCTGGGGGACTGGACATGCTGACCTGCTCACCACGCATGAGATGCTGAGAGATGCAGGCTTCAAACTCAAGCCCATCAATCTGGATGCCTACATGGATGTCAGAGCCTTGACACAGAAATTCATAGATGAGTCACTCGGTTATTATATCAATAAGAAAAACAGATTCATGAATTCCCTACTCATCAAGCCAGGACTCCCTGGAGGAATGATGGGAAGTCTCATGGCTGATCTGGAAAAAAACCTGGCCTCCATCAATAAATGGTTGACCAAGAATAGCAAACCTACTCTGACACAAGATGATCTATTGATCAAGCTCTTCGATGAAGTCGGACATACCTGGCCCAAAGTCGGCTACCCGCCACTGGTTACACCGTTCAGCCAATATGTCAAGAACTTGTCCTTGATGAATGTCATACAGGTGATCAAGGGTAAGGAGCGGTTCTCCATGATCGATGAGAACACCTGGGGAATGATGCTCGGAAAATCTGGACAGTTACCCGGTAAGCTCGACCCTGAATTGATCAAACTTGCAGAGCAGCAAGGCAGAGAATTCTTTGAGGATGATCCACAAGAACTCTATCCAGATGTGCTCGATGATTATAGAGCCAAGATGAAAGAAAAAGGCTGGGATACAGGGCCAGATGACGAGGAGCTCTTTGAATATGCCATGCACCCCGCTCAGTACGAAGATTTCAAATCCGGTAATGCTCTAAAGAAATTCCAAGCCGACCTCGCTAAGCGTAAAGCAGCAGCTCAAAGCGGAGCTGGCACTCCTGCAAAAGCAGGCGTCGCTCCTATACCAGTCCCAGTGGGTGGCTCAGCTGGCACAGCCCTTAGCAATCAACCCAAGTCTCTAGTCATTGATGTCAACGGTGAAAAATTCAAAGTTCATATAGACTACCCAGATCAAAATGGAGATAGCGCTGCTAATGCCCTAGCAGCAGCACCAGCCGCCGCACCTGCAACTGCATCCAGCAGTGAAGGTAATTACGTGACTTCACCACTCGAAGGCAAGTTTTTCTTGACTAAGACTGCAGGGGAGCAAGGCCTCAAAGTTGGAGACAGAGTAAGTGCCGGAGATACAGTGGCTTATGTGGAATCGATGAAAGTCATTAATGCCATCACTACCTCCTTTGCGGGAACAGTGGCCGAGATAACCGTTAGCCATGGAGATGACATAGAAGAAGATCAACCCATCATCAGAATAGTGTAATCAGATCAAGTGAAGAACCAGTAAGTGGAAGTACTACAGAAGATATACGAGATGACCGCCTTTGGCGACTTGGCTCAAGATCCTAGAGTCTTGATTATGCTGACCTTGGCAGGGGTATTACTTTACTTAGGCATCTTCAAAAAATTTGAACCACTGCTACTTGTCCCTATAGGTTTTGGTGTTTTGCTGGCTAATTTTCCTGGTGGCAGCATGGATGTCATTTCCTCAGAGGTCAATCCCGAGATCAAACATATGACCTTGATCGAAATAGCTGATGGTTTTGGTATCATGAACATGCTTTATTATGCTCTTATAAAGACTGGTCTATTGCCACCTCTCATTTTCATGGGAGTAGGTGCCATGACAGATTTCGGTCCACTACTCAGAAACCTCAAACTGGCTTTCTTTGGGGCGGCGGCGCAGCTAGGCATATTCATAGTATTATTTGGTGCCATATTCGTCGGGTATTCCCCACAGAAAGCGGGAGCGCTGGCTATCATAGGTGGAGCTGACGGACCTACTGCAATCTATACAGCAATCAAACTAGCTCCAGAGTTGCTGGGTCCGATAGCCATAGCGGCCTATTCATATATGGCTTTGGTTCCTGTGATCATTCCACTGGTTGTCAAGTTCACAGTGACTAAAAAAGAGCTGGCCATCAATATGAAAGAACAGGATAGGCTATATCCTAATAAGTACACCATCAAGAACCTGAAACTCGTCAAGATCCTTTTCCCTATCCTGCTAGTGATGGTCGTATCGCTGATAGTGCCGACCTCCACCCCACTTCTAGGTATGTTGTTATTCGGGAATCTGGTCAAAGAAATAGGTACGACAACCAACAGGCTCTTTGAAGCAGCTTCTAATACGATTATGAATACTGCTACTATATTCTTAGGCCTGACTGTCGGTGCTACCATGACTTCTGTAACCTTTCTGAACGTGCAGACTTTAGGGATCATTTTCGGAGGCTTTGTAGCCTTTGCGTTCAGCATCTTGGGTGGTATTACTGCCGTCAAGATCCACAACCTTTTCAGCAGGAAAAAGATAAACCCGCTCATCGGCGCTACTGGCCTGAGTGCCGTGCCTATGGCTTCCAGAGTGGCCAATGAGATAGCCTTAAAAGAAGATTCCTCTAATCATATCTTGCAGTACGCCATGTCCAGTAACATCAGTGGCGTGATAGGATCTGCAGTCGCAGCAGGTATACTTATCAGTTTCCTGGGCTGATAACTCACCATGAATTTCCTTCGTTTCTTGGTGATAATGACAGATATCAGACTCTATTAAGAATTTTAACTTTTGCAAAGATGACTTATCAGAGAGTACGCCGTCTTAAGAAATGTAAAGAGTAGTTTTTTTTTCATACTGGTTCGATAATGAGAAGCCTTCCACCTGGATGGCTTTTCTTTTTTTATGGGGTATGGACCCCGCTTATATCACCCCGCTGGAGTTAATATGAGTCTCTGCTTGAATTTCTATTTTAAGCGATCACTACGCTAAGGTTTCTACTATTCTATCTGCATTAAAGGATCAAATAAAAACAGCATTCTAATTCAAACAAAAATCATTGTCAAAATCTACTGATACTAAGTACTGTTTTATACCAACTGGTCAAAACTAGAATCATCTTTTTCTGTCAAAATCCTCTCATATATTATTTAAAACAGCTATGCGCTAAGCATTCAAACTAGATATCCTGATTCAAGCACCCACTCATAACTCATCACTTAATATCCTATCACTTTTACCTCATCACTTATATCTCGTCGCTCTGGACCCCAGTTCAGAATTGACGCAGCATCCACATCACCCCACTGAATATCAGACTCAAGACGATCATCGACGTAATTGGGATAAACACCTTGGTCTGTGATTTTTCCACTTTCATGTCTCCTGGCAAATTGCCAAACCAACTGATCGCCGCTGGAAAATAGGAATAGAGCAGCCCTATGACCACTATGACAATTCCGATTATTATGATGATTCTTCCCACTATAAGAGGTTTTGATTATTGTTTTACACTTGGCTTGTTATGAGCCATGAGATTAGCATCCAATCTCGCTTGGCATTAAATTTGATTCTTTGACAGCGTAAGATATAGCACCCGGCTTTAGATTACAATGAGAATTAACTTGGAATGAAACATTTTGCAAAGCAGTTAGGCTGCTTGTTGTGCTTGACTATACTTGTAATTAGTTGTACTGAAGATAGAGTAGATACTAATGCAAGTTTGGATTATGAGCTTAACAAGGCTATAAGCCGTTATTCGATGACAGGAGAGTCATCCTACTATATACTACCAGATGAAAAAGAACTTGCAGCTATTCCGCAAGATCCTAAGAATCCCCTCACTACGGAGAAGGTGCAACTCGGTAAGTTTCTATTTTTTGAAACAGCTTTTGGTATAGATTCACGACATAGTTCTAGTCAAGGCACATACTCATGTGCTTCTTGCCACATACCAGAAAAAGGCTACCGACCTGATAATATACAAGGAATCGCAGATGGTGGAATGGGTTTCGGCCACGAGAGAGGTATGAATCCTGAATATGAAGAAGATGAGCTGGATGTACAGGAAGCTAGACCACTTAATCTGATCAATGTGGCTTTCGTCAAGAACACCTCATGGAATGGCCAATTTGGATATGGTGGTTCAAATCTGGGCACTGAACATCTATGGGGTGACAGACTGGATACCCGAAGAAATCATCTAGGTTACGAGGGACTGGAGACACAGAATATACAAGGCTTATTGACACATAGAATGCTCGTCAATAAATTCTTGACTGATCAATATGGCTACACTGAAATGTTTGATGAATCATTTCCAGAGTATGAGTCGGCTAATCGTTATAGCATTATTACTGCTTCCCTGGCCATATCGGCTTATCTGAGAACAGTCCTGGCCACCAGGGCGCCCTTCCAGGACTGGCTGAGAGGTGAAAACGCCGCTATGACAATTGAGGAGAAAAAAGGCGCTATGTTGTTTTTTGGGAAAGCCAATTGTAACAGATGTCACTACGAGAAGAACCTGGGATCATCAGAATTTCATGCACTCGGTGTATCTGACATGGATCAGCATCCCGGTTCTGTCAAAGCTAATAATCCACTCGCAAGAAGAAATCTGGGTAGAGGCGGTTTTACTCAAGATCATAATGATTATTACAAATTCAAAGTACCAGGCATATATAACATAGGAGATTCAGACTTCTTTTTCCATGGCTCTAGTGCCAAGACGCTTGAGGAACTCATAGATTATAAAAATCTTGCGACCAAGGAAAACGAAAGAGTAAGTGATGATAATATGTCTCCTAAGTTCATACCTCTGAATCTTACTGAAGAAGAAAAAAGCCAACTAGCGGCTTTCATCAAAAACGCTTTGCAAGATCCAGAAATCACTAGACATCAACCGGACTTCGTCATGTCAGGAAACTGCATTCCTAATAATGATGAGATATCACAATCTTATCTTAACTGTAAATAATATAACAGCAAAAGATGAATTATTCTAGCTTAAAGGGCTTGCCCCTCCCATAGATTCTCAGGATACACTCCATCCTTAATCAACTTGTTGATTTTCTTGACCACGTGAGGTTTATCCTCTTTGTATGTCACACCAAACCAACTGGAAGGCGAAGTCAGAACTTTGACCTTGGCTTTTTTCTCTGCGATCATCATATCCAGAGTCAATGGGATGAAGAACTCAGACTTCAATTCTGATCCCTCCTCCTTGAGAAACTTTTTGAAATAGGTAGTTGTCATCTTAAAATAACTCGGTGTGAAACCGAACATATTCATGGATACCAAGGTGTCGGGTGATAACACAGCTGTCTCTGAGTCTCCTGTGGGGTACGTTATCTCGGACTTGGTTCTGGCAATTTTAAGTGTCTCTACGATATCAGTGAGATAGCCTTTACTGTCTTTGGCACAGACTCCCCTATTCACAGTTCCGTGATCTGACAAGGTATTCTTCAGTAGATAGGCTACTACGGCAAACTGATTTTGTTTTTTATTCTTCTTAAAAAAATTGATCAAAGTCGCATAAGACTCCACACCATAATAGTCATCAGCATTGATGACCGCAAAGGGTCCATCTATCTTTTCAGCACCCATCATCACGGCATGTGCAGTACCCCAAGGCTTTTCTCTGGCAGCTAGGTATCTGGAGCCCGCTGGCACCTTATATATTTCCTGCTCTACGAACTCCATCTCTATGGCATCCCCTATCCGTTTTCTGAAATAGCTTTCAAAATCCTTGCGAAAGAACTTTCTCACAACAAATACCACTTTCTCGAAACCAGCTTTCTTGGCGTCGTATATGGAATAATCAATTATCGTCTCTCCATTGGGACCAAAAGGATCCATTTGCTTAAGCCCTCCATATCTACTGCCCATTCCGGCAGCAAGAACCAATAAACTTGCTTTCATATTCGTTCATGTACTTTGTGGTATAATCATACGAAGAATTTCAGAAATCACTTCCATAATCAGAAAGATTAAAAATAAATTGGCCCATGTCATAGAATCATCTGTTTTATAACTTATTACACATATGACATATTTAACATATGATATATTTGAGTTTGAAAGTATGCACTGAATTAGTTAACTTTGCACCTGCTAAGCATTTATAAGGACTATGAGTAAACGTTATTGGACATTCCTCCTTGGAATTGCATTGATTTGTGCCTGTACACAGGACAGAATGCCTGAGCTTATTGGTTTAGATTTGGAATTACAAGCGCTCATAGACAGGGCTCCGGTCGAAAATAATGATGGCATGAACTTTTATGTTCTACCAGATGGTTCTGATCTCTCTAAGATTCCCCAAGATTTAGAAAACAACCCGCTTAACGAAGCCAAGGTAGAGTTAGGTAAATTTCTGTTTTTCGAGACAGGTTTTGCCACTCAGGCCATAAAAACCGAAGGGATGGGTACTTTCTCTTGTGCATCTTGTCACATACCTGAAGCAGGATTCAAATCCAACACAAGACAAGGAATTGCTGATGGTGGCAGGGGATTTGGGTTGAACGGAGAGACTAGAAGAAGAAGTGATGAATACGACATACCACAACTCGACGTCCAAAGCGCGAGGCCTCTCAGTCTGGTAAATGTAGGTTTTGTAAAGAATACAACCTGGAATGGCCGTTTCGGTGCAGAAGATGAAAATACAGGTACTGAGGAATACTGGATAGAGGCTGATGGTACCTCAGATAATGCCCTTGGTTTTAAAGCCATAGAAACACAAAACTTCAAAGGTCTAGAGACCCACAGAATTCTAGTGACTAAGGACTTGATCGATCAGTTCGGATATACCGATTTATTTGACGAAGCATTTCCAGAGCTCACAGATGATCAAAAATACAGCAACTTTGGAGGTTCTCTAGCCATCTCAGCTTATATCAGGACCGTCATATCAAACAAAGCACCCTTCCAGCAATGGCTCAAAGGTGATCGGTCTGCTCTTAGTTTAGAAGAAAAAAATGGCGCTTTGCTGTTCTTTGGGAAAGCCAATTGCTCCAAGTGCCACTACAATGAGAATCTAGGATCTGGAGAATTGCATGCCTTAGGTGTGAAGGATATAGATGATGGACCTTTCTTCCGCACTACAGAGTCAGAACTGCAAGACAGAAATCTGGGGAGAGGGGCCTTTACGGGACTGGATGAAGATTTATATAAATTCAAAGTACCAGGACTGTACAATTCAGGTGATGCAGATCACTTCTTCCACGGAGCGAGTGCTTTGACTCTGGAAGATGTCATTCAATACAAAAACTCAGCTGTCACTGAAAATGACCAAGTCGATCAAAGTAGAATCTCAGATAAATTCTTACCTCTTAATCTAACAGAACAAGAGCAGCAACAACTAGTCTTATTCTTGAGAAAGAGCCTAAGAGATCCAGATTTGTTGAGATATAAGCCGACTTCCATAAAGTCAGGCCAGTGCTACCCTAATAATGATTCCGAATCAAGATTGGATTTGGGTTGTAATTAAGCTGAACCGAATTACTTATTTCTGAACTTGGAAATGTATTCCAATCCTGAATGCAAAGGAGTAAAATTTCAGTGTTTGTTATGCTTGCTATTGTTGTCTACCTAACTTTATGGATCATGATTGCAGTGATATATCACGACATCAGCCACTTTTTAAAGAAATATTTACCTCAATCGAAAACAAATATTACCGACTTAGAAGTGGTAAGCTAAGCTATTCAATAATCCACATGCATTTCTGGTTTCAAGTACCAAGCCTTCTTTGCATGAGGAATGGAGCTTCTTATTTTTTGAATGTAGTCCACTAAGTCCTCTTCGATACAGTCAAACTCCAAGCCTACTCGAGTATAGGGGCCATACTCTTCCTGATAGACTATATAACCCTTGGTTTCCAGCATCTTCTCCATCCTATTGACATTTCTGTAATCAGAAAAGACACCAGTAATGATGACGCAGGTTTGCGGATTATCTCCATTCAATGCTGCTCCTGCATTCAATTCCGCAACACTTTGATTGATGGTATCTGAGTTCTCGATATCATCCATCTCAGCCGGACTAAGTGAAGTTTCAGTTGTAACTGTAGAAGGTTTTGACTTCTTGTAGCTGTTCATTGCATAGGAACAGCCTTTGTAACACAAGGCTAGTAGTAACACCAAGGCCAACGCTGCCATAAGCGGTCCTAAGCAACCCTCTTTCTCTGGCTGCGGAGAAGCATACGGAGGAGGAACCTTAGCTTTAGAGGCGGTGGATTCTTTTATAGAATCAGCAATCGAGTTTGGGCCATTGGATTTGGGCTTAGCTGCGTACCCACTTGACGCAGAAGAATTTGAGAGCTTATCGTTGAGACTCATCGGCTTGGGATTAGAACTTGGATTAACAGACTTGTCAGTCTTATATTGCAAAGACTGTTTCTTGGCCTGAGGCTTATGGCTTGTGGCTGCAGGTTTAGGTTTCTGCGGCACTGGTTGGTCGGGCTTTGGGGCTACTGCTGGCGTTGACTGTATCAAGGATGGCGGAGGCACTGCTGCATGTATTGGTTTTGAGACAATAGGTGGTGGTGGGACCGAAGTTGTTGGTGGCAATGGTGATGAAGGCTTAGCTGGCACTGATGGCTTAGCTGGCACTGAAGGCTTTACTGATGCTGTCGCAATTCCTGCTCCAGTTGCAGAAATTACAGGTGCAGCAGGTGCAGCAGGTTTAGCAGCGATGCTCGGCGGACTTATTGTCTCAGCAGAAGCAACTGGAGTAAGTATATCCATCTTTTCCAGAGGTTTTAACTCTAGTTCTGGTAGACTGACCTTATTATGGAATTTCCCTAGAGGATCTAACTTAAGGTCACCATTATGAGTCTTTATATGGACGACATCTTTGATGGCCACTTCATTATAATTCAGTAGAGCATTGACTAGTGAACCATTAAATTTTTTGATTGCACTTTTTGCCTCAGTCTTGGTCAGGTTATAGCGTTTGAGAAGAGCCTTTATTAGAGGCTTGTTCTTGGTGAGTTGGTTATCGAATTGAAGAATGGAGCTAGGCGGTGAAATTCGATTGTTTTGAGCATTAATACGAGCTGGGCTATCGATATATCGCAGACCCCCTAAGCCCTTGATGCTGACTTTTTGCCTACTTAATAGGGTCTCCTCGATAACACTTGCAACATCTATTTCCACTTGGTTGTTATTTGTATAGTAAAGAAAGCAAAATCGGGCCAATATTTTTTTCTCCTACACTGAATAGTCACTAAATGGCCGTATAAAAAGCATTTCTTTGCAGACTGAAATTGATACTAAATACGACCAGATACAGATGAAAAGACGAAAATCAGAAAAGCTATTTAAAGCAGCGAAAAAAATGTTTCCCGGAGGTGTCCATTCGCCCGTCAGAGCTTTCAAGTCCGTAGGCGGCACCCCACTTTTCATAACCAAGGGACAGGGTTCTCACATATGGGACGTCGATGGTAACAAATACCTCGATTTTTGCTGCAGCTGGGGGCCTTTGATCTTGGGTCATGATAACAGTAAAGTCAGAAAGGCTGTCACCAAAACACTTCAGAATGGCACCTCTTTTGGAACTCCCACCCCACTTGGGAATGAAATAGGCAAACTCATATTGGACAACAATAAATACATAGACAAGATCAGATTTGTCAGCTCTGGCACAGAAGCCGTTATGTCTGCCATCAGGCTAGCCAGAGGCTATACCGGCAAACCCAAACTTATAAAATTTGATGGTTGCTATCATGGGCATGTCGATTCTCTACTCGTCAAAGCCGGTTCTGGCCTAGCCACATTTGGGGTCTCCACATCTGCTGGCATCCCAGAATCTTTCGCCAAGGAAACACTGGTGCTCCCCTTGGATGATCTCAAGGCACTCCAGAAAACGCTGAATAAAAATTCAGATATCGCCGCTGTAATCATAGAACCCATCCCGGCTAACAATGGCTTGTTACTGCAAGATGCCAAGTACCTTAAGGCTGTGAGAAAACTTTGCACCAAGCATGAAGTCCTGCTCATATTCGATGAAGTCATTTCAGGCTTCAGGGTGGGCTTTGAAGGTGCGGCCGGCTACTATGGCATAGCACCCGATCTGATCACTTATGGCAAGATCATCGGTGGAGGAATGCCAGTGGGTGCTTTCGGAGGTAAAGCCAAGATAATGAAGCACGTCGCACCAGAAGGAGATGTCTACCAGGCTGGAACGCTTTCTGCAAACCCGATTGCACTCTCAGCAGGTATCGCAATGATCAAACAACTATTAAAACCCGGCTTCTATAAGTCTCAAGAAAAAAAGACGAAATACCTGACTGCGCAGATCATCGCCCAGTTAAAATCCAAAGAATCGCAATTTCATTTCCAGCACATCGGTTCTATCTTTTGGATGGCCTTCGGGAAAGACAGAATAAAACGTGCTGATCAGATCAAAGCGGAATCGATGCAACCATTCAATAAACTCCATGGCATACTCCTGGCCCAAGGCATCTATCTGGGACCATCAGGTTATGAGGTAGGGTTTGTCTCTTCATCACATACCTATGAGGATCTTGATTTTGCTGCCAGCACGATAGCCAAAGCACTCAATAAACTACTTTGATTACCAATAGAAAATATTGGGCAGTGCATACGCTAGTCATCATCTATCTGATAGCAGCATTCACCTGGTGGGCCATACTCCTATTCAAAAAAAACGAAGAGATCCATCAACTCAAACTACAGCTCACGACTTATGAAAATTCCATAGATCAACTTGCTCAAACTGAACAAATCAATGCTAGTTATTCCAAGCAAAAGAAAATGATCTTGGGGGAAGGAGCGGTGTTTGGCTTGTCTATACTGTTCGGATTGGTCCTGATAAACCGTGCTTATCTTTCTGAACTAAATACCAATAAAAAGCTCAATAGTTTTTTACTTTCCGTCACGCATGAACTGAAAACACCTATAGCAGCTCTCAAGATGGCCAATAAAACTTTGCAACGGCCAAGCTTACCCGATGCAACAAAAAAACAACTGGTGCAGACGAGTTTGGATGAAGCGTTGAGGCTGGAAGACTCTGTCAATAATATCCTGGCTGCTGCCCAGCTAGAGCAATCCTACGACTATAATAAAGAAAGTAATAATCTATCCGACCTTGTCAATGACAGAGTCAAAAGATTCCAAAAAATCTATCCAGACAAAGAACTCACAAGTACGATCGCAGCTAACCTTACGGCCAAGGTTGATCTCGAAGCCTTCACCAAAGTCATCGACAACCTACTACATAATGCTATCAAATACTCCATGGACAATAGCCCTATTACCGTAGCTCTGACTTCAGAACCTTCCCAGCACATCCTCACTGTGACCAATCAAGGGCCAACTATTTCATCTAAAGAAAAAAATAAAATCTGGGATAAGTTCTACAGAACGGGCAATGAAGAAACCAGAGAAACCACTGGTACTGGGCTAGGTCTATGGATCGTAAAATCCATAGTGCAAGCCCATAATGGGACTGTATCGCTAGAAAATCCCCAGCCCTCAGGCGCCCGATTCACAATCAAACTTCCCCTAAGATGAAAGGCAAAAGGGTACTACTCATAGAGGACGAAAAGAGTCTCCGAATATTGATCAAAATGAATCTGGAATTAGAAGGTTATGAAGTCGATCAAGCGCAGAATGGTCAGGAAGCACTAAGAAAATTTGAATCTGCTTATTATGATATAGCCGTGCTGGACCTTATGCTTCCTAAGGTCAGCGGCATCAATGTGCTCAATGCCATTCGACTCAAAAATAGCCACCTACCGATCATCATCACCTCTGCCAAGGACACTTCCTCAGACAGAATCAATGGCCTCAAACACGGTGCCGATGATTATCTCATCAAACCCTTTGAGATAGAAGAGCTCATTCTCAGAATGCAAAAACTCATCGACAGGGCCCAGCTCACTGCCGACACCCCTGCCGCCCTCGATGCCTATGCCTTTGGCCCTAACAGCATCAACTTCAAAACTCAAATGGCCACTAACGCCACTGAAGAATTTGAGCTGAGCCAAAAAGAAACGCTGATCATGAAGTACCTGATCTCCAAGAAAGATGAAGTCGTCTCCAGACAAGATATTCTTAAGAATGTCTGGGGCTATGATGTCTTCCCCACCACTAGAACCATAGACAATTTCATCTCCACTCTTAGAAAATATTTCGAGTCAGATATGAAAGATCCACAGTATATCAAGTCTGTGAGAGGCGTCGGGTATAAGTTTCAGAATAGCTAAACTGTCAGAATCAGGATTTTAGGATTTACAGGATTCATCATGCATTTGATTTTCCTACCAGTTCGGCTGTAGAGAGATTTTGTTTAGTTTAGTGCCTCCTGCGCCGCAGCTATAGACGCATAACTACTTTCGCCGCCCTTTTTCATTGTGACAGGAACAAAGTGGAGTGGAAAAATCTCCGTTCTTATTGTGACTATGGTTGAGAAGAAGAGCGCGACTATTTTTACGAGAAAGGAAAGGTTCCTACTTTTTTTAGTTTTACAAGCTC
>Ga0209185_1002508_pt1 | contig 12349 bp, 8 predicted proteins | sample SidtaG_2_FD_187425 | JGI IMG/M metagenome (GOLD analysis project Ga0209185, IMG submission 187425) | Marine algal microbial communities from Sidmouth, United Kingdom - Sidmouth_Asex2 metaG (SPAdes) (version 2) | ecosystem: Host-associated > Algae > Red algae > Unclassified | place: Sidmouth... | reverse complement strand
AAAAATCTTTATTTCTGGAGGTGATCATCAATTTGGAGAAAACTTCATTCATTTGACTTTGGCAAGGATAGAAGGTGCGCCGATGGGCACAAAAGGGATTTCTCTTTTTATTGTTCCAAAAAAGAGATTGAATGAATCGGGAGCATTAGAAGACAACGATGTTTTTACAGCAGGTGATTTTCAAAAAGTAGGTCAAAAAGGGTATGCTACCACGCATTTGGTCTTTGGAGAAAAAGATAATTGCATAGGGTACTTGGTCGGAGAAGCAAATCGTGGCCTCAAGTACATGTTCAATATGATGAATGAAGCTAGGTTGTCAGTAGGTTCTTCAGCAACATCCATTGCAACAGCAGCCTATCTAGCGTCTTTGCAATATGCTAAGGAACGGCCGCAAGGAAGAAGACTAAAAGGCACGGGCAAAAAAGATGTCTCCCAAGAACAAACTTTGATCATAAATCATCCAGATGTAAGACGGATGTTATTGGCTCAAAAGGCAATCACAGAAGGAGCCTTAAGTTTGATTCTGCAGAGTTATAAGTATCAAGATCTGTCGCATGTGGCAGAAGGGGCGGATAAGGAGAAGTATCATCTTTTGTTGGAGCTATTGACACCAATAGCGAAAACTTTTCCATCCGAAATGGGAAGGTATTCTATCAATCAAGGCTTGCAAGTATTAGGAGGATATGGTTTCTGCATGGACTTTCCTTTGCAACAATATTATAGAGATATTAGAATAATGCCTTTATATGAAGGTACAACAGGGATACAATCTTTAGACCTTTTAGGAAGAAAAATTCCTTTTGAAAATGGGAAGTCTTTACAGTTTTTGTTAGCCGAAGTGTCTGACACCATGAAAGAAGCTTCAACTTATGAGGAATTGAAAATCTATGTGGGACAGTTAGAAAAGAAGATTGAGTTGGTTCAAGAAGTGCTTCAGCACTTGATGGGTTTTGCAATGAGTGGAGATTTTGAAAAGTATCTTGCTGATGCAACGATCTTTATGGAATTCTTTTCAACCATTGTTGTCTCTTGGCAACTAATGAAACAAGCTGTTGCTGCCAAACGAGTGCTCAAAGAAGGAACAGGACAATATGGAAGTGATTTTTATCAGGCAAAGATCCATGTGCTGAGGTATTATTTCAAATATGAATTGCCTAAAGCTCAAGCATGCGCCGAGGTTCTAAAAAGTAAAGAGACCATTACAATACCAGAAGAGGGTCAGGAAATTTTCGGTTAAACCAAAAAAAAGCTACAATTCAAATTAAATGAAGGTACATATCTTAACGATAGGTGATGAGATACTTATCGGACAAATAATAAATACCAATGCTGCTTGGATGGGGGAGTTCTTAACAATGAGAGGCGCTCAAGTAACTGGCATTACAACGGTCTCGGACGAAAAGGAATCCATTCTTGCAGGGTTAAATTATGCTTTAGTGCTCTCAGATGTGGTTTTGATTTCCGGAGGATTAGGCCCGACAAAAGACGATATTACCAAAAAGACTTTGGCTGATTATTTTGGTTTGGAAATGTATTTTCATCAAGAGACTTATGATTCGATCTTAAGTTTATTTGCTCGATTTGGAAAGAAATCAACCGAGGCCCATAAGGCTCAAGCTTTTATGCCGGAGGGTGCTACTATTTTAAAAAATAGGAAAGGAACAGCTCCAGGTATGATGTTTGAAAAAAATGGAAAAATAATTGTTTCAATGCCAGGAGTACCTTATGAGATGAAATATCTCATGGAGTATGAAGTGGCTCCAAAGATCTTTCAAAGATTTTCTATAATGCCAACGGTTTACCGAACCATTATGACTGCCGGTGAGGGAGAGTCGCGTATTGCAAATCGCATTTTAAGCATTACGGATAAATTTCCCTCACATTTTAAATTAGCTTTCTTGCCCAATTTGGGTACGGTGCGTCTAAGAATTGGCGTAGAAGGAACCGATACAGAAAAGAGTATAAAAGAACTGAATGAAGCCGTATCTGAGATCACATCGGCTATCCCAGAACTAGCTTATGCTTATGACGAAGTCAAATTGGAGCAAAAGTTAATGGAGTTGATGATGGATGCTAAAATAACTTTGTGTACCGCAGAGAGCTGTACAGGTGGGTATTTGTCGCATCGACTTACCTCCTTTTCAGGATCTTCGGCATTCTTCAAAGGGGGAATAGTGGCTTACTCCAATGATATCAAGCAAAATGAGCTAAAGGTTTCTACAAAAACACTGGAAAATCATGGCGCAGTCAGTGAAGAAACCGTCAAAGAAATGTCAAAAGGAGCATTAAAAGCATTTGGAACAGACCTATCCATAAGCATATCGGGAATAGCTGGCCCTACCGGCGGAACCAAAGAAAAACCAGTTGGAACGATATGGTTGGCAATAAGTAATGAAAATTTAACCGAAACATACAAACTTCAGTTGGGCAAAGACCGTTTAAAAAACATAGAATATACAGGTAATTATGCCTTAAATGCTCTAAGGCGCTTTGTTTTAGCTAATTATTCTAAATAAGAAGGGATTGAATACTTGATTAAACAGGAAGTCTCTTATTTTTGTACGAATATTCTAAAAATAAATTTTGTTCGGATGGCTCAGATTGACTTAGTAATGCCCAAAATGGGAGAAAGTATCATGGAAGCTACAATTCTTAAATGGGTTAAGAATGTAGGAGATTCTGTGGAAGCAGATGAAACAATATTGGAAATAGCTACTGATAAGGTAGATTCTGAGGTTCCTTCACCAGTAAGTGGTGTTATTTCTCAGATCATGTTTGAGGTTGACGATGTGGTGGAAATAGGGAAAGTCATAGCGATCATTGCGACCGAAGGGGAAGCAATCACCAATACCCAAGCACCTGCAGTAGTTCCAGAAACGGCTTCAAATGGACATAATGTCTCAGAGCAAGTTCCTGTAGTCAATCAACCTACCCCGCAAGTTTCTAATGTAGCTGCACCAGTGGTAAATTCACCAGTAAGTCAGCCAGCTTCTGGAGGAGGCAGATTTTATTCTCCTTTGGTAAAGAATATTGCACTAAAAGAAAATATTAGTCTTCAAGAACTTGATACGATCCCTGGATCGGGGTTGAACGGAAGGTTGACAAAGAATGACATGCTTTCTTACATCAACAATAGGCAGACCAATGGTTCTAGTCCAATGGTACAACCTACCACGGTTCAAAATCCTGTTGTTCAACAATCAATACAAAAACCAGTTACACAGTCACCACCAGTTGCTCAGCCAAAACAGGAAGAAAAATCTACGCCTCAAACGAGCAACTCTTATTCTACAGATGGGAATGTAGAAATTGTGGAGATGGATAGAATGAGAAAACTGATTGCTGATCACATGGTAATGTCAAAAAAGACTTCACCACACGTGACTTCTTTTGTGGAAGTAGATGTGACAGATATAGTAGAATGGAGAAATTCCGTCAAGGTAGGTTTCCAAAAGAAGTATGGAGAGAAGATCACTTTCACGCCAATTTTCATAGAGGCGGTAGTTAAAGCTTTGAATGATTTTCCGATGGTGAACGTATCGGTCACGGATGATAAAAAAATAATTGTCAAAAAAGATCTCAACATAGGTATGGCAGCAGCACTACCTTCAGGCAATCTGATCGTTCCGGTTATTAAAAACGCGGATAGATTGAATTTGATGGGATTGACCAAATCAGTAAACGACTTAGCTAATAGAGCGAGACATAATAAATTGAAGCCAGAGGAGATACAAGGAGGAACATTTACAGTAACCAATGTAGGTACTTTTGGGAACGTGATGGGGACACCGATCATAAACCAACCTCAAGTTGCTATATTAGCGGTTGGTGCCATCAGGAAAAAGCCAGCGGTTCTTGAAACGGAGTTTGGGGATGTGATCGCAGTTAGGCATTTGATGTTCTTATCTTTAGCTTACGACCATAGAGTTGTAGATGGATTTTTAGGAGGATCATTTTTAAGAAAAATTGGTGATTACCTTGAAGCATTTGATAAAACGAGGTCAATTTAATTTTAATTAATGAGATTATTCCGATTAGTACTACTAGGATTATGCTTGCTACCTTCTCTATTGGTTGCCCAGCAAGGTTCACCCGCTAAACTTAAAAAACAAGCTGATAATTACTTTGATAAAGGGCTGTATTCCAAGGCGATCTACCTTTATCAAAAGTATGAAAACCTCAAAAGCTTAGACAATCAGACGCAACTAAAAATGGCAATTAGTGCGTTCGAAACAAACGATTCAAATACTGCAGCAACCCTTTTGAATAAACTAATGGGAGAGAAGCAGATCGATGATCAAACCTTTCTATATTCTGCCAAACTGCTACATTCAAAAAATAATTTTAAGGAAGCTGCCAAACGATACAAAGAATATCTAGGAGCTGCAAAGTTAGATGATGAACATCGGAGAGGTGTAAGAGATCAAATAAGGAACTGTTCTGTAGGAATGAAATTAGCCTTCCAAAAAGAAGCTGCGTTAGTAGAAAATTTGGGTAGATCTATAAATACGAATGAAGATGATTTTGCTCCTGTAGAAAGCCCTAACTACAGTTCAAAGATCTACTTTTCTTCTTCACGATCGGGTTCTAAGGGTGGCTTGAGAAATGCTTCGGGAAGAATAGATAGTGAGTATGGATCTTATAATTCTGATATATATTTTAGTAGATTAGAAAATGGTTCTTGGATTAGTTCAGAGGCAATTGGAGGTATAATTAATTCTGCCAAAAACGAAGTGTTGATAGATTTTAATTCTGATGGATCGGCTATGTATTTTTATAAAGGATTAAGAAATACGGAGGGTCAGATCTACGTAGATACCTTTAGCAACAATGATGACGAAGTCAAGATGGCTAGTAAATTTATTAGTGAGATATTAACGGAGAAAGGAGATCAGACACCTTTTTTTTATAATGATAGCCTTACATTATTTGCAAGTTTTAGACCAGGAGGATATGGAGGCTATGACCTTTATGCCACCGTAAAAAAAGATGGTGAATGGCAAAGACCATTCAACTTAGGGCCAAAGATAAATTCTGCATATGATGAGATTAGTCCTTTTCTTTCTCTAAATGGAAGGACCTTGTATTTTAGCTCCAATGACAGTAGGAGAAGTTGTGGTGGCTTTGACGTTTTCACTGCAAAGTATGATAAGCTCGTCAACGAATGGAGTGATATTAACAACATGGGTTTAGGAATCAACTCTTCTGAAGATGATACCGACTTTAGGTTGACCAAAGATGGTATGAAAGCTTTGTTTACTTCCGCTAGAAAGTCAGGTATTGGAAAAAAAGATCTTTATATCGCTTACTTTAGAGCTGTGAGAGAGGAACAAAAAGAGACTATGTTTCCAATTACCTTTATACAATTGGAAGATATAGAGCAGCGTTTGGCCATCGCAAATACGGCTTCAAAAGCGGGAAATAATACAGGCGTAGGCAATCCAGTTGGTGAAGAAGAATCTGAAGAAAAGAAACTGATTGAGATCAAAAATATTTACTTTGATGAAGACAACGATGTTGTTAGTTCTGAGAATAAAAAGAAGATCGCTGTAGCAACAGAGTTATTAAAAAGATATCCAAAACTACAGGTGCTACTGTTGTCACATTCTGATTCAGAAGGGCCACTTTCTTTTGATATGTATTTCTCCATTAAAAGAGCGGAAAAAGTAGCAGAAGAAATGATCGCAGAGGGCATCGATAGTAAGCGTATAGTAGTGACTGGCTTTGGTCCAATCTACCCGATCGCTTTGAATAAGATCAATGGTGAAAACAATGCTATGGGTAAAAAACTAAATAGAAGAATTGAGTTCAGATTTATTGACTCTGAAGAAGAGGAATTTGAAATTGATTATGAAGCGCCACAGGTCAGTAAGTTTCAATATTCTGACAAAGGAGATCGTTTTAATAATGCGACAACAGCATTATTTTACAAAATTCAATTTGCATCTACTAGACAGATGTTAGAAGATGATATCCTAGATAATCAACCAGATCCAATGGTTGAGAAACGTATGGATAAAAGTACTTATCATTACACCATTGGACTCTATAGATCATTTTCCACCGCCCTTCAATTTCAAAGAGAATTAGAAAAAGTTGGTGTTGAGAATAGTAAGATCATCCCATACATAGGGGGATATCGAATTCCAAAGTATAAGTTGGATGCTAAGGTAGAAGTATATCCAGATCTGCAGAAATACTTGGATTTTATTAGTGAGTATTAAGGGGAGTCGTTGGTCGCAAGTCCTTAGTCTTAGGTTTTTTAATCTGGAAAGTTTTTAGTCGATAGTCGTTAGTTGAATGCACGACATTATGAAGCATCTTTAGACCACAGACCACAGACCACAGACCACAGACCACAGACCACAGACCACAGACCACAGACCACAGACCACAGACCACTTTTAGCTTTGCTTGCACGCGTTTAATACCTTCGCCGCCTCCGGCGGCTTACAAAAAACAAATTAGATATCTACAAAAAGCATCTCCCCAAACAGCTCCTTCGCTTTTTCTCGATCCTTCGTGAAGCCCAAAATGTATCCACCACCACCCGCTCCGCATAACTTCAATCTACAAAAATCTGTATCTAAAGCACTTGCCCAATCCATTCGATTTTGATCGAGGATCATGTCTTGAAAATGTTGAAACTGAAATTTACTTATGCGGTCCAAGCCTGTGAAAAATAGATCTAGGTCGGCCCTCAAAAAAGCGGCAATAGTATCTTCTACATAATTTATGTATGTTTTTTTTATTGCAGCTTTGAATTTATTATCCTCTAATAAGTCTTTATATTTTTTGACAAGCGGTGCGGTCGATCTTGGCTGCTTGGTATCGATCAAAAAAATGTGTAAACCATCAATCCTTTTTAATCGGTCGACTTCTCCAAAGGTACCGTCTTGTGTTTTTAAGATCGCTTTGTTTAGAAAACTCACCAATGGATCTAATCCAGAACTATTGCCGTGAAAAAAATTTTCCATTTGACTGAGGTGATCTCTATAGGTGGAAACTTTTTGATCGGATGGATTATTTCGATAAGAAAAATAAATAGCAGCTGACACAGATCCGGAACTTCCCATACCGTATCCAATGGGAATATTAGAATCGAAATTTAATCCTTGCTGAAGATCAGAAACAAATTTGTCTGTATCTAAGAAATCAAAATTTTTCGACACCAGAAATTTGGAAAATGCACTAAGAGCTTTTCTGTTTATTTCAGGTCCGCCTTCAGCGATCCATTTACCGAAGAAATTTTCTAAAGGAATCGCCAATGCTGAAGAACCATTCAATATGGAGTACTCTCCAAATAATAATATTTTTGAGGGAAATATTTTAGACATATTGCAAAGACATCAATAAGTCACTGTAAGAACAATCGATTAGATCCTTGTCTTTGATATCAAACAGTTTGATATACATTTCACATTGTGCCCAAAGACTATCATAGTCTGATTCTCCAATGGCTTCAATTTCTACAAAACTGCCAAGGTGCTCTACCTGGTCGATATGAAACTTTACATTGTCAATAAAGTAAATGCCCCTTTTTTTATCAACAACCACAAGCACATCATTGGCTGCAATCAGCACTTCTTTGAGAGAAGCATTCACTTCGGGTTTATAGAGAATTACTTCTGATTTCTTTGGACCGGCGATATTTTTTCTTTTATAATGTATCAGGGTATTTTCAATTTGCCCTTCTCTAAGTTTCAGACGGCCATTATTTACTTTAAAATAGGTGTCAATTTGGTGATCAATTCCTTTGAAAAAGGCGGATTTTGATAGGAGAATGTTTTTTATTTTATCAGGATCGGGGCATTTTGCTTTTATTTCTGCTATGATTTTCTGCATTAAATCGAGGTTTTACTGATATTTTATGGTTAAAGGTAGTTTTTCCATGCCATTTTAGGATGTTTTAGGTTTTATTTTGAAACATTCATTTCCTATGAATGTTAAAATATGGTATATATTCTTAATATATTACAAGTTGATATATTAATAATTGAATGTTATTTCGTTGAGCTTTTAATTAAAAACAACACCATGAAAAACTTAAGCAGATTAATAAGCCTTATTTTTTGCCTTACGATAGGCGGAATGCTTAATGCGCAAAATTCAAATGATACCTACTTTACGATTAGTTTGGGAAACTATGCGGATCCATTGATTGAAAATTTCGCAGACCTTACTACAATTGGCCATGTTTATGGTGAGCCAAATGGAGGATATGATTACACTGTATATTTGGGTGGATTTGGAAATATCCTGGAATCGCAGGCTGTAGTAGACCGAGTCAAGAAAATGAATTACTTGAATGCGCATGTTGTACAAAAACAAGCGAGTAAAGGTAAGCAGGTGAATGTCGTTCAAATAGATATGTTACCAGTTGGTAAAGAAATTGATTGGACCATGTATTTGTCAGCAGGAAAATTATTTACGATTACTGAAGACAATTCAATTCGATTGGTCACAGGTGTTTATGCAGACATGGCAAAAGCAAATGCAAGAACCGAGGCGCTTCATAGAGCAGGGTACGGCAAAGCTTATGTTGTAAATGTAAATAGCATAAAACTTCATGAAGTATCAGATTTTGACATGGGGGTTTTAGATCTTAATGAGCCAGAAGCTATGGTCTTGTCAGCTCCAACTCCGAACTCAGATGTATTGGTTTCAAAAGGAAACCCAACAATCACCGCTAGTGAGGCTCCTCCAGCAGCAAGATTGATCCCAAGATCTGATCCACCTAATATTGATGGACAGATAAAAAGACAATCCGTACAATTTTTGCAAAAGATATTGACGCAGTTAAAGTCTTTTGGCTTTGAAGCAGATGGCATCTATACGCCAGAAACAGACAAAGCATATAACGAACAACTGTCTAAAAACTTTAAATTAAAAAATTACAAAGCTGTAGTTGATGCTGACTCTGACAAGATCAATGGTTTTTACCTTGATTGGAATGATATCAAACTTTTGCAAACCATTGCCATGGATATGAGCGCAAAAGAAGTAATGTATGATGAAGCTCAATTAAAGCAACTGATCTGGTTTCATAAAAAGCCTTCTGTACTATCTATAGAGGATGTTCAAAAATTAGAAAGTTGGGATTATAAATTGCGAAAAAGTCTAATGACTTGGGAGCAAAAAGATGCTGTTTATTTTGAAATGGTAAATGCATTTAAAGTTACCTACTTTAAGTCTCAGATCTTGTTGGAAGATTTCTATATGAACAAAGGATTCACGCTAACGCAATCAAGAGATCTTGCCATTGGCGCATTGAATACTATCCTTGCAGGAAGTATGGATCAGTACCTAGAAAACTGAAGAATGTAAAATTCTAAATTTAAAATGTAAAAGTTGTTTTGCATTCATAAAATAAAAAAGCCGGTCTTCTCAGTGAGAATGCCGGCTTTTTTTCTTGGCTTAGACTTGTTTTAATTGCTACTGTTTAAAGACTTTATTCTGTTTCCGTAATACCCTTTTAAGTAGGTAAAGAAGAACCAGTAAAATGCTCCTAAACATAATGTAGCCAATGGTAACCACAATGATCCTGTTCTTCTCACGATGAATAGTACCAAAAATATAAGACTAGCAATTAGAATTATGTAAGGTATGATCATTAAAGTTCCAGCTAATTTTTCTCTGGATTTCAAGTGATTTAGTGTTGATGTCAAGAACTCATCCATAAAGCAATAATAGTTTAAGTGTGAAAAATGGAAAGTTTTGTATTGGTTTTAAGCTAAATTGTTAAACAACCATAAAGGCCGTTTAAACAAATGTAACAAAATGTAGCTTGGCAGCAAAGTTTATATCTGCTGAAAAGCGGGAAATAGCTAATAAAATAGGCTATTGATCTTAATTTCCATTAATTTAGGCTTGTTAATTGTTTAAACCATTCAATTTTTACTGAAAGAAAATGAATATTGTACTGCTAGTACCAATATTAGTAATTTTAGCCATCTATTATTTTTCCTTGAGAAATGGTCTGATTAAGAAGTTTAATCGCGTAGAGCAAGCGTATCAGAATCTTGAAGCGAGGATCCAAAAAAGAAGTGCCGCCATTCCATCTTTGATCAATCTCATAGAATCACATTTCGACAAAAAAGACAAAACACTTTTGGAACTAAAAGCGAGCGTGAATTTATTCGGCTCCCTGGACGGGAAGACTAGCCGGTCAGGGGGAAGCCAAAAAGAAAAATTAGCTTATCTAAATAAACAAGAAGCAATTCTTTCATTGCTAAAGCAAAAGCTAAATAAGCTTTCAAAAGAAGATCAAAATTTTGAAATAGTGCTGGCCACATTAAATGAGCATGAAGAACAGTTGTCAGCATGCAAAAGATCGTTCAATGCGGCTGTGAGTGAATATAATATTGCAATAGAAAGTTTTCCTTCAAACATGATTGCAAGCTCGATGAATCTTGGAGTCTCCAACTATGTAGATGACGAGAAGATCATTTAGAATTGAAGGATTTAGAAGAACAGCCTTCTTTGGAAATATTGGATAGAACTGATCGAGAGCATAATTCGTAGGTGATGAGTCAAATGGAAACGATAGATAAAATAATAGTAAAAATTGAACGGCACATTCCTGAATTGGAAGCAGAGCGAAAGCGACTTAATAAAAGATCGGCTCGTGTAAAAGTCATAGGATTTGTTTTCTTGTTATTTATACTTCCATTGCTGGCTTATTTATTAGGAGGTAAATCTATACCATTTTTTGCTTTTATGGGTCTCATTATTGGTGTTGGTATTTTTTTTATGGCAAAGGAAGGGTTCGATCTTTTTAAAGATCGATTTAAAAGAAGGATCATCAATACAATTGTGAAAGAGTTCAATCCAAATTTGAATTATACTCCTGGAGGTCACATCAAGAAGAGTGAGTATTTTCAATCCAAACTTTTCAATAAGAATCCAGACATATACAAAGGAGAAGATTACCTTTCTGGCAGGTTAAACACAACAGACTTCAAGATGTCAGAATTGCATACTATGTATGAAGTCAAGAATAAAAATGGAAAAACAAAGCACACGATTTTTCAGGGATTATTCATGGTCGCTGATTTTCACAAATACTTTCACAGCGAAACATACATCCTTCCTGAAACGATGTGGCAATCAATTGGCTTACATAAGAAAAAGCATGAGGGGGCAGATCTGATCAGAATGGAAAATGAAGCATTTGAAAGAAAATTTCGTGTTTTTTCTACCTCTGATCAAGATGCTAGATACATCTTGAGTCCATCTATGATGGAGCGTATTTTAGAGCTCCAAACTAAGTATGGCAATGAAATTTCTTTATCATTTAGAGGGACAAATGTCTACATAGCACTCAGCACTAACCTGAATTTTTTTGAACACAATATGAGCAAACCTGTCAATGAAAAAACGCTGATCCATGGCCACCTTGAAGATCTAAAAGAAATGCTTGCGACTATTGATGAGTTGAATTTGAATACGAGGATCTGGTCGAAAATGCCGGGGCGTATAAGTTCAGATAAGGAAGGCATATGAGGACATATAAGGAAGACAGATAAGGGGGCATATGAGTTCAGATAAGAGGAAGGCATATCCCATAGGGATGCCTTCGGCATAAGGGCATATAAGGAAGAGTAAAGGGTAAGGGGTGAATTTTAAAGTTAAAAGTGAATTTTGCTGATCTGTTTTCGTATGATTTGCTTATCTGCACTTTTATGCTTTTGATTTACTTATCTGTCCTTATATGCTATTGCCTTATCTGCCCTTCTATGCTTCATAATACCCACATTTCAAATACTTCGCTTCCTCAAAAGCAATTGGATGATCGATGTCATGATAAGTTTTATCTAAGCATGTAAAGTCTCTTCCGGATTCCTTTAGCACTTGTTCCACATTGTAGAAAAAATCATCGCTTGTGACTCGGGACGAACAAGAAGCAAGAATAAGAATACCATTCTTTTGTAGTAGTTTAACGCCGGCTTTAGCCAAGCGTTTATATTGCTTTAAAGCGATCTCGATCTCACTTTTTTGTTTGGCGAAGGAAGGTGGGTCGATGATGATGATGTTAAAAAGCATTTTCTTTTGGGCCAGCTTTTCCATTTCTACAAAGGCATCTCCAGTTACAATGTGATGTTCACTCTGAAGCTTGTTTAGGCTTCGATTTTTTACAGCCATCTCGTTGGCTTTTTTACTGATGTCAATACTGTGTACGGACTGTGCTCCACCAGCCAAAGCGTGTATGGAAAATCCTCCGGCATAAGAAAATACATCCAGTACTTTTTTGCCTGTCGAAATTTTCCCAACCTTGTTTCTGTTGTGCCGATGATCTAGGAAGAATCCAGTCTTATGACCCTTGACTACATTGGCAAAAAAGGAGATA
>Ga0209185_1002507_pt1 | contig 12350 bp, 10 predicted proteins | sample SidtaG_2_FD_187425 | JGI IMG/M metagenome (GOLD analysis project Ga0209185, IMG submission 187425) | Marine algal microbial communities from Sidmouth, United Kingdom - Sidmouth_Asex2 metaG (SPAdes) (version 2) | ecosystem: Host-associated > Algae > Red algae > Unclassified | place: Sidmouth... | reverse complement strand
TCTTCTAAAGAATTCAAAAAATCGTTGCATAGCCATAGCTACGGAACTATTTTTTGTGTTTTTTAGAAGGGAAAAGAACAAGCATAATGGGGCAAGTTATTTATTTTCTTTCACTAAGGAAGATTTGGTGAAACATATAAGAAAAAGAACAATTCAGACGGGTAGATTATTTTTTTCGTCTTCCCTTAGTAAAATAGCAAGACATTGTTGTCTGACACTTTAAAAATGTCCGACAATTCAAGTTTACCCTTCAATTTAAAAATCATATTACAAAAATGACTTTTCGTTCGCCCTAATCCCATATTTTACATTTATTATTTTACATTTACATTTTTAAGAATGTTGAACTACATAAAATTTTCCGCCCCCTTACTTTTCTTCATCTTCCTATCGTCTGCCTGCGGCATCTTCGGACCTGTCGAAAAGCCTGATTACGGTGACGGCGAAGACGAACCCAAACGCCAAGAATGGGAACGCCCAACACGAACTGACGGCATAGTAGAAAAAATCGACACCGTAGAATGGAACGTTGTCGGAGAAAAGGAAGTGGAAGAACCGGAAGAAAAAGAACCGGACGAAGAAGAAGAGACAAACATTGTCAAAATCGACACGACCGGGGCAGCAGAAGTAGCGGTAATTAAGGAAGAAAAAATGCTAAGAAACCATTACACGGTCGCGATTATGCTACCGTTTTTGGGCAATCAATTTACTTCTTTCGGACCGATACCCAACAAATCCAAACGCGCCCTTGAGTTTTATGAAGGCGTAAAAATGGCAATGAATGAATTGCAAGGAATGGGTGTTCCGATGACCATCTATGTATTTGATACTCAATACGATGAAAACGTTGTCAAAGGCTTATTGAACAGCTCTGCGCTCTACAATGCCGACCTCATTATTGGTCCTGTCAATAAGGAAAACTGCCAGTTGGTCGCCGATTTTTCCCGCAAAAATAATAAGGTCATGGTATCGCCGTACAACTACTTGGCGAGCATCACCGAGCAAAATCCGTTTTACTTACAAGCCAACCCCTCTACCCAAATGCAGTTTGTACGAATCCTCGAATATGTGCAAAAAAACTTCGGAACTACGGGCATAGCGACCGTCCTTTATCCTGCCAACAAAACGGCGATAAAATCGCGTGTAGAGGAGATACAATTGGCGTCGATGATAGTCAACCAATCCGGCTCTGCTACGATGCGTGAGTACCAATTTGACGTATCTGCAGCACAAATGTCGCCGATGAATGTCAAAGAATTTCTCGTTGCAGGGCAAGATAATGTCGTCATTATTCCCTCGCGCGACCCCGGTTTTGTGGCGTATGCTATGCGCGAGTTGTCGCCCTATCGCACTTCGCATCGCATTACGGTGATTGGTTTGCCGCAGTGGGAAGACCAAAAATTTGAGAAAATGGATTATAATTATTACGAAAACATGAATCTGCTTATTGGTAGCGAATCGTATATAAATAAGGAGAACCCCGATGTACGAAGTTTTATGAGTCGCTATGCGGGCGAATACGGAACTTCGCCAACAGAAAACGTCTATAAAGGCTACGATATGATGTTGTATTTCGGACAGATGTTGGGCGAATTTGGGATTTACTTCCCCTCATTTTTAGCCAAAAACCCTGGCGATGGGCTACATACCAAATTCAATTTCCAACCCGTTTATGGCGTAGGATCTGCCGGACCGGAAGGCAAACCCGTCATCAAACGTTTTGAAAACAACCATATTAATATTCTCCAATTTAGTGAATTTCGTTTTCAGCGAGTTAATTAGGAACAGGGTTTTAATAAATGCAGGTTCTTGACGACTTTATTTTTTCTTTAGACGAACCAAATTTGACGCGAATACTCACTGTATTTAAGGAAAATTTGGTGAAGTATAAGGGAAAAAGAACAAGTCAAGATGTAGTGCTTATTGTTTCTTCATCCCTTAAGGAGTTGGGGAGTTATGGAAACAGTTGATTCCTCAATTCCCTAATTAAACCATTTAAAAAAAAGACTGTTTATTCGACACACTTAAATATTGAGTGCAATTATAGTGCAAATGGATATGAGTAAAATATTGACTAATGTAGTGACCAGTTCAGGCGAAACTGTTCAGCAAATCTCTGTCAATCAACCTGTTTTGATGGTTTTTTTGCGTCATTTTGGATGTACATTTTGTCGTGAAGCCTTGGATGAAATCTCGAAAAAAAAGGCAGAAATCGAAAATGGTGGCGCAAAAATCGTCTTTGTACACATGTCTGATGCAAAGACGGCAGACGAGTACTTCAAGCGGTTCAATATCGAAAATCCTACCCATATCTGCGACCCGAACTGCAAACTGTACCAGCAATTCGGACTCGTCAAAGGCAGCTTCCAACAACTTTTTGGTTTTAATGTCTGGCTACGCGGTGTCGAAGCCAATATCAAACATAAGTATGGTTTGGGCAGGTTTCTCGGCGATGCCTTCCAAATGCCCGGCGTATTCGTCATTCGCAATGGTACTATCCGCGAGCAATATATCCATAAGCAAGCCTCTGATAAGCCAAATTATCAGGAAATGGCAGCTTGTTGTGTGGTGTGATGTGGGATCAATAAATTTTTTGGTTCTTTAACACATGTAGTGATAAGGGAAGAGCAAAAAAATAACCTACCCGTCTGAATTATTCTTTTCTCGAAACGAGTTCGGGATAGGCTGTAGCTCGGCTATGTGCGTCAAATTTAGTATCAGGAATTAAATAAATGTACATTCTTCGCGTCGTTATTTTTTCTTCGTCCTCCCCTAAATTGGATATTACGAATTGAAGGAATCGTGCAGTTGAAAACTAAATTGCCGAAAGGCTGGAAATTATTAAAATTGACGTGAATAGAAAAGGAGAAAAAACCTTTGAAGTGGAAAAGTAAGTACGTGAGTTAGTTTCACGTTAACCTATCGTCTATGGACTGCGGATGCCTAAAAAAAACGGAAACCGACCGTGTATCAGTTTCCGCCCCATAAACCAAGTATCAAAATAAAAAATCGTTAAATAACCATGAAAACCTAATCTAACATTATGCTTGCCATTGATTACACTTCCAATGTATAGCAATTCGAGACATAAGAAATACCATATATTGGCAATCTGTGACGTGTATTAGTAGGTTGATTCAAAGTAAAACGACTTGATTAGTAAGTTTTTAGCGATAAAAAGTGATGATTTTTATCGCTAAAAATGCTTTACTTTTTTGTTTTTTTTTGATAAAAAGCTAAAAAATCAAAAAAAAGGCTGTCCGTGAGGACAGCCTTTTACTTTTTAATTTGAGTTTGAGAGGAAAACTTTACTTCTCTCTTGTTACCGGAGTGTTTGCTGCGGGAGCTGTATAGCTTCTTTTAAATCTTCTTTTAAACATGATGATGAATTTTAAGATTAATAAATGATGTTGCGTCCTTTGCAGAAATTTACCTTATTGGTAAATCTGCATTTATTTTTTCTTTGTCACAGGCGTATTGACTGCGGGAGCGTTGTACTTTCTTCTAAACCTTTTTGAAAACATGGTGATGAATTTTAAGTATAAATAATCAATTATTGTTTGTCATTTAAGACAGTGCAAAGATACAACTATTTTTTATAAGATGCAACATTTAATTTTGATTTAATAATTATTTTAAAATTAAAATCTTACATTGGGTTGTATTTTGTATTTTAAAAAAATATAATTTTGTTTTAAGAATAAAATTCGCTATAAAAAAAGCCGCTCGTAAGGGTAGCTTACTTTGTTGTTTATTATTGGGGTGGGGACTTACTTATTCTTCGTTATAGGGACATTTTTTGCAAAAACGAGGCACTTTCTTTTGAATCTGCGAAGAAATATAATGATGAATTTTTAAAATGCCTATGAAATCAAACAAAAAGTTGTCAATTTTTTGTCATCAAAAAATTTAAATCTGAATAATTTATTTATACAGAATTTAAAAACTTAAATTGCCGTTTTAATCTACACATACAAAACAATATTGGCAACAATATAGTTCCCTATACTTTTATTTTAGTCAAAAAAATATTTATAGAGATAGTCAGGAAAGAGGAAGAAAATAATCTACCCCAAATGAAGAAGTTATTTATTTTCTTTCACTTAGTGAAACATATAAGAAAAAGAACAATTCAGACGGGTAGATTATTTTTTTCGTCTTCCCTCAGCAAATAAAATTTAGACACATTTTAATGTATTTGTATCAGAAATTAAATAAATGTACATTCTTCGCGTCGTTATTTTTTCTTTAGACGAACCAAATTTGACGCGAATACTCACTGTATTTAAGGAAAATTTGGTGAAGTATAAAGGAAAAAGAACAAGTTGAGAATATACATTTATTTTGTTCCTGATACTTTACTAATGACGAATTGCTCACTTCTATCATTTGGGGTGAAATGTAGCAAAAGGCAGGCGGTATTATTTTACTTCAAAAATAAATTATAATCTGTTTTGAGGCTGCATGTGATGAATTATTAATAGAAAATTATAAATAGTGTTAATTTTTAATTTATTAAAAATTAACAAACAGGTAAAAAAACATAAATTTTTTAAGTATTCATTATTTACTATTCATCTTTCATCATTTGCCGAAGGCACTGATTATTCTTTTGTAAATAAAAAATTCACTAAAGGTTGGCAGGAAAGTAAAAAATATGTTTTCTTTGTCTTGAAATCTAAAATACAGCGCGGTCTGATGAATATTATGACAGATACGCGAAACTCTAAATCCCCCCTTTTTTGCTGATTGACCAACAATGATAAGCAGAAGAAATGTACGCATCAAAGTGATGCAAATACTTTATACGATGAATAGAGATGAGACGATTACGGCTCACCTCTCTCGTAAGCAGTACAAAACGTCCGTTGAGACGTCCTATAAGATTTATTTACTCAATGTGCTTCAATTTTTTAAGCTCGCTGAATATGTAAACGAGGATGCGCGACTGCGTGCAGTGAAGCACCTACCTACCGAAGAAGATAAAATCTTTTCGACTAAACTTTTCGATAATCCTGTTATTCAGACGATTGCTGATAGTGAGTCTTTTGAGAAATTAGTCAAAAAAGACAAACTTAATAGCTTTTTAGATGCGGATTTTACGCGAAAGATGTACTTGGAGTTCGCTAAGACGCCTACTTTTAAAGACTATCAGGTGCGTACTGTCGATTTGAATGGGCATCGAGAATTGCTGCTCGAAATGTATAAATATCTGGTCAAACACGAGTTGTTTGAGGAGAGATTGGAAGATTACTTTTCGAGTTGGCAAGATGATAAATCGCTCGTGGTAGGCGCGATGAAAAAGACGATTAAGCGCATCAATGGCGAAGATGACTTCCATATACAGCACCTTCCAGAATCCGAAACCGTAAAAGAATATGGAGAAGACCTTTTGCACAAAGTCGTGGAAAAGGATGAAGAGCTATTTGAGCTGATAGAACCAACACTTGAAAACTGGGAAGCTGAACGTGTAGCGACGCTCGATATGATTTTATTGAAAATGGCACTTTGTGAGTTGATGCACTTTGAGACGATTCCTACCAAAGTGACTATCAATGAATATGTCGATATTTCAAAGATTTATAGTACGCCCAAAAGTAAGGAGTTTATCAATGGAATACTCGACAAATTGATGAAGAAACTCAAAGAGCAAGGGAAAATTCAAAAAACAGGCAGGGGCTTGATTGGTTAAAGTAATAGGTTTCAAGCACAAAGTAGCAGAGCCTTGAAATTTTGGGTTTTGCTATTTGGTACTTGTTATTTGGCACTTGAAATTTGTTAATCAACAACTTATACACGGTATTTTTGTGAATTGACCTTGATTCAAAAAACTTTTCCATATTTTTGCGGTATAAAGATAAATTCATAGCTAATGAAAACTATGGATTATTGTCTATGTTATGGACTAACTTGAATGACTACTAAGTGAAAAGAAATTAAATAAACCATTAAGTACACTGTTTCACAAATTTATTTACTTTTTTGAGTATTTCTTTTAAAATGACTCTTCACCAAAAAATCCTTAAATACAGTGAGTATTCGCGTCATTTTTGATTCGATTCATTTCAAAATAAACGTCAAAAAATGTAAATAAATTTATAAAACAGTGTATTAAGGAACGAGGCATAAATAAATGCATATTCTCGACTTGTTCTTTTTCCTTTATACTTCACCAAATTTTCCTTAAATACAGTGAGTATTCGTGTCAAATTTGGTTCGTATAAAGAAAAAATAACGACGCGAAGATGTAACGTTTATTATTTTTTCATCCCAAAGCGGTTCAATTTATTTTTTCGATTTCACTAAAAGCTAAATAAATGAAAAAAACGATAATCATTTCCATCTTAGTACTGGCTGCATTAGCATTGTATGATTGCGCCCAAGCGCAAATATCGACTAATCGAAATGCACTGACCTTTAAATTTTTGGCAACGGATTACGCCACTCCGCTTACACAAGAATTTGATACTGAAGACTTTACGTTTGGTGGCGAGATAAAGTACAGCCGCTTTCTCAATTCCTCATTCAATCTTGATGTGCCGATTCGCATAGGTGATGTTACTTATCCCTTGTCAGATTCGACGACATTGAGCAGCATGTTTGGAAGTGCTGACCTTAATATAGTCTACAAACTCAATAACGGCTATCTGATACCGGAAAAAGGGTTTTTCGCGCCTTATATTTTTGCGGGTATTGGTGCAAATTATCTGAATGATTTGCGAGAAGAAAAAATAGATGCACAAGTACCACTTGGTTTGGGTATCAACTTCAAATTGGCAGAAAATATTCGCCTTCAAGTTCAATCTGAATACCGTTTTGCAGCCATAAAAAGTTATAACAACCTGCGACATACTGCTGGTTTATCCTTCTTATTTGGTGGTGGCAGTGAGGTAGAAAAAACCATCATGGACGCTGATACGGATGGCGACGGTGTAAATGATATGGACGATGACTGTCCTGAACTCGCTGGTACGGCGCAATTTAGAGGTTGCCCGGATAGTGATGGCGACGATGTACCCGATTCGGATGATGATTGTCCGAACGAAAGAGGAAGCCTCAAAGGCTGCCCCGATATCGATAAAGATGGTGTGGCAGATAAGGACGATGAATGTCCCGAAAAACGTGGTGTAGCTTCCAATAATGGTTGCCCCTTAGCACCCAAAGACAGTGACCGCGATGGCATACTCGATAAAGATGATAAGTGTCCGAACGAACGTGGACTCACGCGCTTCAACGGCTGCCCGGATACGGATGGCGACGGTACACCTGATATAGAAGACAATTGTCCAAAGGTCATCGGCTCAAAAGTACTCAAAGGCTGTCCCGACACCGATAAAGACGGCATCACTGATGCCGAAGATAAATGCCCAACAACACCCGGTACAGCAGAAAAAAATGGCTGTCCTGAAAACCCGGACGAAAATGTCATTATCATAGCTTCACCGCCGGTGATTTCTTCGCCGACTACTGCGCCTGTACAGACAGGGACAATCATCACATCCACCCCTACGACTACGTTTATGAGTGCAGAAGTCAGAGAAGTATTGGACTTTGCGATGCGTGATGTACAGTTTGAGACCGGAAGTAGTTCGCTCAAAGTGACTTCCTATGGTATACTCGAAAAAATCGCCGTCATCATGCTCGATTATCCTGAATACAATATGAGTATCGAAGGGCATACCGACAGCCTCGGCGACGACGCCCGCAACCAAAAACTTTCCGAAGAACGTGCAAAAGCCTGTTTGGATTATCTTGTCAAAAAAGGCGTAGAGGAAGACAGAATGAGCTACATCGGACTCGGCGAAACCCAACCCATCGCTGACAATAAACGCACAAAAGGCAGAGCCAAAAATCGCCGAGTAGACTTTAGAATCTATATGCGCTAAAAAACGGTAGACGGTAGACGGACGCTTCGCTTGACGGTGAACGGACGGCTTCGCCTGGATATATAAAATAAAAAGCCGATTTTCACTTTGTGAAAATCGGCTTTTTATTTTGTCTCAAACTCCCAAACTCTCCACTAATTTCCTCACTGCGAGTTCATAACCTTTCAGTCCAAGTCCAAAAATACCACCTACACAGACTGCCGACAAATACGAATGATGTCGAAACGCCTCGCGTGCATGTACATTCGAAATGTGAACCTCCACCGCAGGTGCAGGCACCGCCGAAACCGCATCGCGCATAGCTACGGATGTGTGTGTGTATGCGCCCGCATTGAGAATAATACCGTCAAATTCAAAGCCCCATTCTTGGATTTTGGAGACTAAATCGCCCTCGTGATTACTCTGAAAATACAGCAATTCCACCTCATGAAAAACCTCGACAAGCGACTCAAAATATTCCTCAAACGTCTGACTGCCATAAATTTCCGGTTCACGTTTGCCGAGCAAATTGAGGTTGGGTCCGTTGATTATCGCTATTTTTTTCATACCTAACACAGACATTCTTGGCTGCTATTTTATTTTATGATTCAAATCTTCAAAAATACGCTGATTATCACTATTTTTTGAAGCAAAAAAAATGGTCAAGTCGTTCTTTCTTTCGATTTTAATATAGGGCATATTTTCAGCATTTATCAGCAACTTAACCATGTCATCATTTGCGGTTTTAAACTTCCCTTTATAAATGCCATCCATTGCATAGCCATGTACTTTCATAAGTATTTTAGGCAGTTTCTTCACCAATTCGATTGAATTAATATCCTGAAAATCAACAACTTCGCCATACATTCCTTTAAAACTGACCGTCGTATCATTTATACTAATTTTAGTTTCCTTCATTCCCCGGTAAAACAAAGTACCGACCATTACCGCCACAAATAATAAGACAAGACTAGCCAAACGATTCTTTCGCTTCAAACTATCTGAGATACTTTGATTGCTTCGCAAAATAAAAAAAGCATAAGCCAATATCGGATAAATACTAACGAATATTAGTGCAGTATTTTTCGCAACCAAAAAATACAAAACCAAACCCACTGCAAGCATGGAAAGTCCGAGAAAGATATGAAAATTTCGGAAAGCCAGAACGTAGGTCTTCAAATTATAGTTCGCTTGCTCCTCCTTCGACATCGTATTATATCCCGACAGTATATAAGAAGCATTTTTTTCGCTAAGAATAAAGCCAGTACATAAAAAAAGTAAAGACAAAAATACAATCAAGTAGAACATGATGAACAATTTTAGGTGAATAATAATACGATAAAACTATTAAAATAATACTTATAAATGCCAACTTAGTATTAGGAATTTTTAAATTTATTTAAATAGAATGTTTTTTAACAAATTAATTAAAAAAATGCTTTTTAATTGACAATCAATAATATACATATATTTTTAAAATGTTAAAAATTGATTATAATATTTCACATATAATTGATAACTAATTAGTTTTAACTCTTAGTTGGCATTATAAATATTTGACTACCATCACTTTAAAATTAATTCATTCATTCGTTTCTACTTTACCGCTTCTATCCACGACCATTGCCGAAGCCTGCTGCTTAGAAAACATATACACATCTTGAATATTCACACTTTCCGGACGGGTGGCGACGAAGAAAATCACATCTGCAATATCGGTTGCTTTCAATGGGTCAAAATCGGCGTAGGCTTTTTCGATGCGATTTTGGTCGCCTTTATAACGCACATCCGCAAACTCGGTATAAACATGTCCCGGCGAAATCGAACTCACTCGCACACCATGTTGCACCAAGTCCATACGTGTACCGCGCGTGATGGCATCTACGGCGTGTTTTGTGCCGCAATAGACCGCACCATTGGGATAAACTTCCTTTCCCGCAATCGAGCTAATATTGACGATATGCCCCTTGCCTTGCGCAACCATACGCGGCGCGACGGCACGAGTCATGTAGAGCAAGCCCTTGATATTTGTGTCAATCATCGTGTCCCAATCATCGGGATTGCCTTCGTGAATAGCACTGAATCCGGCGGCAAGTCCGGCATTATTGATGAGGATGTCGATGTGTTGCCATTCGTCGGTCAGTTGGTCGGTAGCAGCGGTGACAGCGCGGTGGTCGCGCACATCAAATTCGAGCGTTTTTACAGTCGTATTATATTGATTTTCAAAACTTTCTTTAATACCTTCGAGTCGTTCGCCGCGTCTACCTGTTATGATAACACGATGTCCATTTTTGGCAAATAACTCGGCAGTAGCTTTGCCGATACCCGAAGTTGCACCCGTAATCAGAACGGTATATTGAGCTGCTTGTGCGAGTGTTTTGTTCACGCTTTCTGCATCTTGCACAGGCACAACCTCATGCTGCTCAATGAGTTTTTCGTAGTTTTGGGTATCGACTTTTCCGGTACATTTTTTCTGTTTCGGCTTGGGCTTTTTGAAAAATTTATCATTTTTATCGGTCTTGAACATGCTATTGATGCCGACTGCTTTTTTATACTTCTTATAGGCTTTACTTTTTCGACCAGCTTTCCGATAAATAGTCGCCAAATCGTAGTAAGCAAATGGATGTTCAGGCTCATTCACGATGACTGCTTCGAGTTGCTCGACAGCTTCTTCATTCGCATTAAAATACGTCATAAGCAGGGTCGCGTACTCGTATCGGGCATCATTATGTTCGGGGTCGAGTTCGATGGCTTTTAGATAATAATTTGCGGCTTTTTCGGGTTGGTCATCGAAGTATCGAGAGACGATATTTCCGAGTCGATAATGTGCTTCGGCATTCTCGGTATCATAACTCACTATTTTTTCATAATAGCTTTTTGTCAATAGATAATCTTCCTCTTTTTCAGCCAGATATGCGAGTTTGAGCCATGCTTCGGTGTATCTATTTTTTTGTTCTACCGCAATTTCAAATTGCTCAATTGCTGCGTCTTTTTCCCCAAATTGATTGAGCAAAAGCAGCCCGTAACGGTAATGCCCTTCTGCATGATAAGGCGTTTTTTCGAGTAGCGTTTCGTATTGCATCCGTGCTACGTCAAAATTGCCAGCGACCTCCGTTGCTTGAGCGTCTGTCCAAGTGATTTCCTCCTCGTCGGTATCAGTTATTTCTACGGATAGCGTATTTATTTTTTCGGAAAAAATATCAGTTTCCGCAGCTTCTACTTCGGTGTTTTCCCTTATTTCTTTCGATTGAAATTTCGTGTTTTCTTCGCTAAATTTGGGCGCGAGTGGCGGCGCAGTTTTCAATTCATCTTCTGTGATAATTTCATCTTCAAAAATATCATCTCTTATTTGTTCTACATTTTCGGGAGGAAATGTTTTTAACTCGTCTTCGCCTACGATTTTTTTCTCAATAACATCATCAATAGGCTCGTCAATAGCGTCTGATTCTACTTCCATTTTCGTTATAATTTCCTCCTCAACAATAGTTTCTGTTGGTTCTTCGGATGCTTCCTCACTTACGTTCAATTCATTTTCCGCAATACTTGCGACTTCATTTTTTTCTTTAGAGAAAGGAAAAATATCAGGAATAACAGGCGGCATAAAGCCGCTTTTTTGAGTTTCATCGGCAGAAGACGTTTCTGTATTTTCGTCAACTAAATCCTTCAGACGCCCGACTTCTCCACTCTCCATCTCTTTACTCTCTAACTCTCTACTCTTTTCGCCATGTGCGGCAAAAAAAGCACGAAAATTATCAGCTTGAAATTGCTCCAGCGTTACTGGATTTCGCTTATTGATCTCCTCGATAAACAGCGCAATTTCATTAGAAACCCGCCGAATAATCATCACTTGCCAGTTGTAGGCTTCCTGTCTGGACTTCGAAATATTATCTTTTTGAGCGCGAATTTCCTGATACTTATTTTTCCAATATTTGGTGTATTCGCTTGGGTTTTCAAGGTTTGCATCCAAGATAATCGGACGAATATTGCGCGTGATACCCATATCCGTAATGAATGCAACTACTCCACGCATACACTCCTGCGACTTGAGAAAGCTATCGCTAACCAGCAGAAAAACAGGATCTTGTGTAAGTCGCATTTGGCGCTTCATGCGATTTTGTTCTTCCTCGTTGCGCGTATCATGCGTAAATTCGACACCTGCATTTTCCAAGCGGTGCGATATTTTCAAGGCAGTATCTTTTTGGTCTTCGCAATAGGTCAGATATGACTTCATATTTTTTAATAGTCAATGATTAACGTATAATGTATAACGATTAATGATTAATGTATAACGTATAATAATTTAAGAGTATTTTCGCAGAGCGAAAACAAAAAGCCATTATTCATTGTGCGCTATACTAAGGGAAGACGAAAAAAATAATCTACCCGTCTGAATTGTTCTTTTTCTTATATGTTTCACTTAGTACACTGTTTTATAAATTTATTTACATTTTTTGACGTTTATTTTGAAATGAATCGAATCAAAAA
>Ga0209185_1002506_pt1 | contig 12351 bp, 9 predicted proteins | sample SidtaG_2_FD_187425 | JGI IMG/M metagenome (GOLD analysis project Ga0209185, IMG submission 187425) | Marine algal microbial communities from Sidmouth, United Kingdom - Sidmouth_Asex2 metaG (SPAdes) (version 2) | ecosystem: Host-associated > Algae > Red algae > Unclassified | place: Sidmouth... | reverse complement strand
AAAACAGAAATAACGCAAAAATAAGTACCGGCAGAAACTCTTCAGCTAAGAAAGTACCCGAAAAGAGAATGAGCGGCGCAAGGAATGCAATCCAGATAAGCTCGCACCAAAGCAAAGCGTCAATACCCTGGCTAAAGATAGAAGCGACATTTCCTGCCCCGGAATGGGAGCGACTACGTTTTTTTCGGCGTTTTGATTGCTCTTGATATGGTTCAATCTGTTGCATAAATAGAATCTTATTCTGATAGGGCTTTATCGACTGCTTCGGACTGGCGTATGAAAGAGTTTGGGACAGTAGATCCTCTTAAAACGATTGCTTTTTCGATGGCGGTCTTGGCTTCTGACAATAGTCCATCCTCTTGATACAGGACAGATAGCTGGTAAAAATTTGTCGCATATTCTGGAAACAACTCGGTGCCTTGCTCAAAGAGTGAAAGTGCTTTTGAGCGATTGCCACTCTCATGCATATTGACGGCCTGTACGTAGTGATACCCTGCGTTCTGGCTTTCGCGTTCTACAGCTGCTGCATACCATGGAATTGCTTCAGTGTGCCTCTTTTCTTTGCGCAACATATTTGCAATTTCATAATGCCCATAGCCACGGCGGTCATCTAATGCAATGGCATCACTATAGTGGACCATCGCTTGATCAACATTGCCATTTGCGTCGTATTGCATCCGCCCTAATCGAATATGTAACGCTATGTTACGTGGCTCGATATCGAGAGCTGCTTGATAAGCAATCTCCGCTGCATCCCAGCGCGATTGAGTGGTGTATAGATCGCCCAGTTCACGTAGCCACAGTACGCGCTCGGATGAGTGCGTGTAGGTTGCAATCGAATCCCCCAGAATTTCTTCGGCGCGTGACGTATCCTCCAGCTTTCTGCGCAAAAAATTCGCAATTCGGAATGTTCCTTCTTCGGGATCGACTTCGTACGCTGCTTGAAATGCACGCATTGCATTTGTCAAGCGATCTTCGGCGCTAAATTTTTCTCCAGCTTGAAGTAGGGAAAGCGCATCACCAATTTGCTGCCATGTCGTCAGCGCATTATCCACATTACCTTGCGCTTCGAAGATTTTTCCCTGCAACCGCACTGCACGCGTATGGTTTGCCTGCACATCTGCGGCAATAATTTGCGCAGCCCGATTCGGATCACCGTCGGCTAGGACTTCTTCCGCTTGCCAGATCCGTGCGCTAAGGTAAGAAGCCTCAGGTGTTTCCTCTTCTACTATGGGGAAAAGGTTCTGGCCAATAGGATGTTCAAAGGTGCGCCAAAGATGTTTTAGAGACCACAGATTATTCTGCCCAAATAAAAATGCTCCTGTTGCAAAGAGCAAGAGAAGTACAATGGGTAAATAAGTTGCTGGGGCAAATCGAACGCGCTGGGATGCCATTAAAACTACTTCTATTTGTCCGGAAAATTTCGTTAATTTTTTTATACGTTCTATATATTATGACGGCTACAGTTTATTGTAACCGTCATATATATAGTGTTACAGATCGCTTGCAGGGTATTGTATACCTAATAGCACAAGAAAGTAATAGGACTTTTGTAATATTGACTTCTACTTTATCGCCACAAAATCAAGCGTTAGGTCAAGCTCATCTTCTACATTTGCGACGAATGGGACGTCTGGCACAAAAATGCCATAATCAGCGTAGGCAATCTCGCTGGTTGCGGATCCGCTGATCTGGCTCTCCGAGTCCACTGTCACAGTGATGTTAAAAGTCTCGGCGCGTGTCTGATCTGTGAGTGTCAGATCGCCTTGTATTTCGAATGAGATGGTGTCGCCCACGGCAATGCTGTCAGGCAGCCCGTTCAGTGCGGTGGGCACAAAGGTAATCGTTGGGTAGCTATCCGTATTTAGGACAAAGCGACGAATTGCCCCATTGCGGCGATCGCTGTCTGTAACAAAGGTGGCTGCGTCGATGGTAATGGGGCCAATTTGCGTGTTGGCTGGCGTGGCGGGATCAATCATTATCTCTCCGCTTAGTGCAGAGGTGACGCCGACAACGGTAACCCGAGTGCCGCGCAAATCTTCGTCGAGCGCAAAGCGTGCCTCAGATTGGGCCGGATCAATGATAAAGGGAGCCATTTCGCTGGCGGCAACGATTAATCTACTCGCATTGGCAGTTTCTGCTGCGTCTTCTTCAGCATCTCCTTCAGAATCTTCTTCTTTTATAGCTGATACGATTGATTCTGCGGCGGCGGATTCTGCGGCGGTTTCGTTGTCGGTTTCGTTGTCAGTTTCGTTGTCGGTTTCGTTGGCGGTTTCGCTTGCCTCGCCGCTACTTATTGTGGCATTATCTTCGATTGTTCTGGTTGCAGGTAAAGCACACGCAGCAAGCAAAAGCAAAATTGACAGGAGAGCAAGTGGAAGAAATCGGGCTAGTTTCACTTTTATTTTTGTCCTTTATTGTAGAATTTCTCGACGGTGTATAGCAGATTTAGATTCAGTGGTGGTTGGCACAATTTAGAGAGGCTACGCGTCTGCCAGCGGATTTGTCAATGTGCCGAGGCCGTCAATCTCAATTGTGATCACGTCCCCATCTTTCATATAGACCGGCGGTTTGCGGGCGTAGCCTACGCCTTCGGGGGTACCGGTCAGGATCACATCGCCTGGTTCGAGCGTGGAAATTTTGGAAATGTAGCTGACAAGATAGGGCACGCTAAAGATCATCATTTTGGTATTGCCATCTTGCATCACCTCTCCGTTGAGAATCGACTTGATCCGCAGGTTGCTTGGGTCGGGTGCTTCGTCTTTGGTAACGAGCGCTGGCCCCAATGGACCAAACGTGTCGACCATTTTACCCGCGGTAAATTGGGTGGTCAGGCGCTGCCAATCGCGTGCGGTGATGTCGTTGGCAACTGTGTAGCCCGCGATGTAGTCGAAAGCGTCGGTCTCCTCTATGTTTTTGCAGACCTTGCCGATAATGACAGCTAATTCGGCTTCGAAATCGACTCTCTCTGTGCCTGCGGGGATAATGACTGTGCCGCCCGCGCCGATGAGTGATGTAGCTGTTTTGTGGAAAAGCATCGGATAGTCGGGTGGCTCTGCTCCACCCTCTTTAGCATGTGCGGCATAGTTGCGTCCCAGTGCGATCACTTTGCCCGGACGCAGCACCGGTGGCAGCAAGGTCACTTGGTCCACTGGCTGAGTGTGTGCAGCAGAATCGGCGTTGGCGATTGCAGCAGCAGCTTGGGTCATACCTGCTTCACCTGCCGCGAGTAGATCCATCATTGTTGTGGGTAAGTTGCTATCCACCGAACACAGGTCGATAACTTGATCGTTGCTCAGTGCGCCAAGTTTGGGACCATTCGCAGATTGATAAGTGATGAGTTTCATAAATTCATTCCTGTTTTTAGGCGATAGTAATATTTTTAAAATATATAATTTGCCATCTATTGTACGATAAAATAGGCAGATATTCCTATCGAAAAGGGTAGGTGGGTGCATTCAGTTTAGGGGAGAGTTTGACAATCAAAATGTACAATAGGCCACTCAGCGAAAAGCAATTAATCCACACATCTATGGGAGCAGCTTTGCAGATGCTTTCCGTGCTAACGATTTAGGTCTGCCAATCAATCGCTGGGATGGTAGCCCAATCACTCGCTACAAACTGCGGGGACCGTAGAAATTTCTGTCCAAATGGGTAAAGATGTACAGGTTATGTTGCCGCTAATTAATCGGTAACGAGCGTATCGTCAAGACGTCCCGTGATGTAGACGATACCGCGTGCGACGCTCTGGTTTGCATCTTTTGGGACGATCAAACTCACGCAGGCCAGTGCGGCGCACGCTTTTTCATGGGCACAGATAAGGTCAACGGGAAAGCACCTGCGACTTACGAATGTTCTGTCAGCAGTTTCATTCTGTCAGCTTTTAAGCATCTCCTTCGCAATAACCAACTGTTGAATCTGCGACGTTCCCTCATATAGGCGGAAGAGACGCACGTCGCGATAAAAGTGCTCTACCGCATATTCCGAAATATAGCCCGCACCCCCATGGATCTGCACGGCACGATCCGCAACGCGGCCAACCATCTCGGTAGCAAAGAGCTTGCAGCAACTTGCCTCCATCTTAATATCCTGCCCTGAATCTAAATTGCGTGCGCTTGCTTCGGTCATTGCCTTGGCGGCTAAGTACTCGGTTTGGCTATCGGCTAACATCGCCTGGATCAACTGGAAGTTAGCGATAGGTTCTCCAAATTGTTCACGCTCACTGGCGTAGCGCACGCTCTCGTCAATGAGCCGTTTGGCCGTGCCCGTGGCAACCGCAGCCATGTGCAGGCGGCCCCGATCCAGCACCTTCATAGCGGTCTTAAAGCCCATGCCTTCTTTGCCACCAATCAAATTTTCGGCAGGCACACGCACATTCTCAAAGATGACGTCGCAGGTCTTTGTGCCGCGTTGACCCATCTTCTTATCGGGTTTACCCAAGCGGATCCCGTCACTTTTGCTTTCAACAATAAACGCGCTGACCCCATGCGCTCGTTCTTCGGTGGTCCCCGTGCGCGCCATCACTGTAAACAGCCCCGCGCGTGGTGCATTAGTAATATAGCGCTTTGTGCCATTGAGCACATAGCTGTCGCCATCAAGCTTAGCCCGCATCTGAATACTGGCTGCATCCGATCCAGCATCTGGCTCTGTTAGGGCAAATGATCCAATATATTCACCGCTGGCAAGCTTGGGCAAATATTTCTCTTTTTGCTCAGATGTACCGTCGATCAGAATTCCCTGCGATCCGATGCCCACATTGGTGGCAAAGACGCTGCGAAATGCGGGTGACGTATAGCCCACTTCTTGCATAACAATTGCTTCTTCAATCATGTTTAGCCCCAGCCCGCCATAACTTTCGGGGATGCTCAACCCAAAGAGCCCCAACGCCTTCATCTCTTCAATCAAATCGGTTGGGATCTCGTCGTGCTCCTCGACGTATTCTTCAAGAGGCATCAATTTTTCGCGCACAAAACGCTTTACGATAGTAAGAAGTTGGTCGAGGGTTGCTTGATCCATTGCCATTGAGTGGCTCCTTATTGCATGGGCATTAAAAGGTGCTTCTAAATAGAATGATGATGCTCGACATACATCTGGAATTTAGAAACACCTTACTTATTAAGATTAGGGACTATTACTTGGATATCTTAAAACATTGGTCAAATTCACACCAGTCAACATTCTGTGATATCGTGTATATCACATTTGTCAATCAACCGGAGAAAACAACACAATGAACTTTACCCATGCGATTTCTCGCCTGCCAAATAAAAATTTTGCGGCAGGCATCACAACCTCGGCACTCGGTGCGCCTAAGTACGACATCATGTTGAATCAACATTGCGCCTATACGCAAACGCTGCGTCAAATCGGCCTCGATGTAACCGTACTGGATCCGTTGCCCGATTTTCCCGACGCGCACTTTGTTGAAGATGTCGCGGTGATCACAGCCGAGGTGGCAATTCTCACCAATCCGGGTGCAGCAGCACGCAACGGTGAAGCGCGCCCGATGGAGCCAATCTTGGCCCAGCATCGCCCCATCGAGCGGATCCACGCGCCCGGCACTATGGATGGTGGGGATGTGCTTCAGATGGGCAAGCACTTTTTTGTTGGCATTTCGGAACGAACAGATCAAATCGGAGCAGAGGAATTTGGGGCAATTGTTTCTCGCCACGGCTACACGTGGATTGCGGTCGATGTGGCGGCAGGGCTTCACCTTAAATCGAGCATCAATGCGCTGGGTGACAATGTACTGCTATTAACAGAAGAGTTTGCAGCGCGTCCCGAATTTGTAGGGTATCAGCATATTCTTATAGATGAGGATGAAATTTATGCGGCAAACACGCTGCGCATTAACGACTATTTACTGACGCCGCGTGGGTTTCCAAAAACGCTTGCCAAGATAGAGACGCTCGGTTTAAACGTTATCGAAATGGAGACCAGCGAATGCAAAAAAATGGATGGTGGACTTACTTGTCTGTCGCTGCGATTTTAGATTTTAGCGCCCACACCCTCTTACCCAAACCTCTGCGCCATCTACCTCACCTTCCCACAACGTCTCTCTCGCGTACTGAAAATAGAGCCGTTTCCAGATTATCGCCTGTTCGAAAGTGTCCAGTTCCGAGATCAGCAGCTTCGTTACAGACCGGCTTGCGACCACGATTAGCTTCATGCGCGCCCGCGAGAGCGCCACGTTGAGCCGATTGAGGTTGAGCAGAAATTCTGCCTCGGCCAGCACATAATCTGGATCTGAGGCAGTGGCCGACACAATGATTACGTCCCGTTCGCCACCTTGAAAGCGTTCCACCGTGTCGATCGACTCCGCAGCAGCCAGCGCGTGGAAGCGTTCGCGCAGCAAAGTCTTTTGCGCGCGGTGCGGCACCACCACGCCAATTCCATCCGCGCCATCCAGCCGCATGGCCTGCGCACACTCAATCAGCGGCGCGACAATCGCCAACTCGGTCTCGTTATATTGTTGCGAACTCGCTTCGTCGTGCTCGATGACCACAATCGGGTAGGCCGGATCCATAACGGTTTCGACAAAATGGGCCATCTGCGACGCGGGATCGACCAGCGGCGGAATCAGCAGATCCGTGCGTTTGGAATAGAAGTAGATGCCGTCGTGTTTGTAGATATTCTCGTTCAAAAACTGGGCGATCTGTTCGTGCAAACGGAAGCTCTGATCGAGCGACGCTTTGGCAAAGCCGCGGTCCAGCAGATACTCGAAGAGCGACAGATAGGGCTGCGATTCGACCAGCGAACGGCGCTCCTCGTTCTCCCATTCGTGGACCACAATGGGCGGCATTTGGCGATGATCGCCCACCACCATGACGCTGCCTTCGGGGCGCAACATCGAACAGGCCAGCACCCCCTCGGGCAGGCTCATCTGCGACGCTTCGTCAATAATCACCAGCTCAAAACTCTTCAGATCCCAGTCAATCTGCTTGCCGCCCGCCTCGCGATAACGGGCCAAGTTGAACAGGCCGCCCGGCGTGCCGCCCACGACCACGAACGATTGATTGATTAGGTGTTCGAGCCGTTGCTGTCCCGCGCTAAATGCGTGCAGCGCCTCGACTCCATCCGGCACCGATTCGGATCCGTCGGACGAGTTGACGAGGCGCACCATTTCGAGTTGCGGCAGGCCCCCTTTGCCCAACATTGGTAATGGAAAACCGGCCAACTTACGCCACTTTTTGGCAATCGACTCCATTACAATGTTAACCGCGTTGTGCGTCTTGCAGGTGACCGCTACGCGACACGGTTTGCCCACAGCGATCGCGGCCAAAATACGGTTGATCACCGCCCAGCCCAGCGTGTGGCTTTTACCCGTCCCCGGTGGACCTTGCACCAGCAGCAGCGGCTCGTCGATCCGGTTGCTCATCACGCCGCGCTGTGCTTTGGTCATCGAAAAAGGCGCTTCAATCGTGTCCACAACCTTGGCAAAATCGTCGGATCGTTTGACCACATCGGTGGATAAGTTGCGCGCAGCAGGTTGATCCAGCAGCCACTGGTAGAGCACATTTTCCTCGGCATGAACCAGCCCCGCCAGCAGCTTGTCGCCATTCATATCATCGGCCATCTCGTCCAGCATGTAGAGCTCATCGGGCAGCGGTTGCAGTTTGGCGTCGTGTACATAGCGAAAGCTGCCTTTCCAAAACGAGAGCGTCATCAACTGTAGCTCGACCCAACTATTTCCCTCTTTACCATTCCCAATAGCGTGAATCGTTGCCAGCCGCCCATGCTTGATCCGATTGGCCGTCAGCGGCGCGCCCTCTTCGGTGTAGAGCGTATTCAACACCACCCAAGATCCTTCCTTCAGCCGCAACCCATTCATCGTCAAAACAGGGTCCAACCCAATCTCCCTAAATGCTACATCGAAATGATAAATCGACCCCTTGGACTCACGCTCTTTCTCTTTCTCATACTCCTTCTCATTCTCGCCCTTCTTGTATTTCAACAACAGCGCCAACCCCGTAGCAACCCGCTGCACAACCGGCAGCGAGTACGTCTGCAACTTGGCCTGCAACGCGGCGTGATGCTCCATAAACAGAAACTCGCGCATCGACTGCGCCAATGTGGCAGCGGGCTGATTTTTGCGGCGCAGCGCGTCCAGATCCAGCGGCTGTTTGTGCAGACCACGCGCCCGCACGAGGAAGGAATTTTCGATGTGGGCCAACGCGCGTGACCGCTCTTCTGCAAAGCCTAGCAGTTGATCCTGCGTCACCTGCCGAAACGATGCCAGCAGCCGCTCGTTGGGTCCATCGATGGGCAGCTTGCCCCAAATTGCATACGCATATTCCAGCGGCATCTGCGACCCAAACCGGCTAGCCGATTCGATTGGGAAAGTGACCAATTCATCGCGGTTCGCATCCTTTGGCACGGGCAAAATTGTGCCATCATCCGCCCGCATCATGCCGCGCTGGTTGTCGAAAACGCCACGGCGGAAGCGTGTTCGATGCTCGCCCCAATCAAAGCCCAATTGCCGCGCCACATCGTGCAGCGCACCACAGACCGTACCCAAATTACGCCGTGTCTCAATCTCTTTTGCCAAGAACGAAATCATCGGCTGGTTGAGCGCCGCACTCTGCGTCATCAGGTCGAAAAAGCCGGGCAGCAGCGCCACCTGTTCGAGATGCCGTTTGAGCGCTTCGAGCAAAATTTTCTGGTCGGTTGGGCTATAACAATAGAGGTGAAGAACGGCCTCGTCACTGGCTCCGTCGTCATCCGCAACCGTCCCGACAGCGTGCAACACGCCCCCAATCCAGTTGATAAGCAGGTCACGCTCCATGGCGTCGGTTGGCGGCGCATCGGCCATAGCTACCACCGTTTTCTCCCCATTCGGCCCCACAACGAGCGCCGAGATCAGGTACAGCCGGTCGCGCAAGTAGTCGTGCTGCGCGTCAAAAAAGACGCGAATCAAGTTGGGGTGTTCGGCCGGATCGGGCAACGTGCCGTAGCCGCCGCTGAGCATGTAGGTGAGCGCGGGCGTCTCGCGGTCGAAGCGTTTGGCCGCCCGCTTGGCGCGCTGGATTAGCACCGGCAAATTTGCGCCAACGGGCCATATATTCGACAGCTCTTGCACCTTCTCCGCACCCGTTGGCGAGGGTGCCAATTTGGTGCGCGTGCCAGCCTCTTTGTCGCCAAATTCTAGATCCATCAGCCCGGCAAGCTGCGGCAAATCGGTCACACCATGTTCGATCAGCGTGCGCTTTTCGGTGGCCGAAATGTAGGGCACTAGCGACAGATCCATGCGCTCGGCAGAGTCATGCATGCAGAGACCGTTGTACATGCAGCCATCGCAATGCCGCCCCAAATGGTAGTCGATCTCGTCGAATTGTTTGGCCGCAACTTGATTCACCACGCAATCATCGTCGATGGCCACGTGGTGCAAAATGGTGATGTACGTATCCAAGTCAAAATAATTGTCGGGATCCAACTCAGGGATCGATCCGTCGTCTTGCAGCGTCAATACCCCACCCCGCATGGACTCGATTTTGATGCCCGCGGCGTCGGCCATGCCCCGCAGCAGATAAGCGTACGCGGCCACCTGCAAACGGTGCTCGGTCCGCTCGACGCGGCTGGCTTTGATGTCGCCAATATAAATGTGCAGCCGCTTCTTCTTATCACGATGCAGCCGCACCACATCCGCCACACCCGTGTACGAATAGCGTCCCATCTGCCCACCAATCGCCGGCTGCAGCAGAATCACTGGCTTGCTGGCTTTACGCAACCAATCCAGCGTCATGTCATTTTGAGATATATCGTTCTCGCTATTCTCACCCAGATTGATCACCTGCTCGCCCGCTTGCGCAAGCTGCGCCTCGACCGCCTCCTCAAAAACCTGCCCCGACTCACGCAGCAACGGCGTCAACGGCTGGATCTCCACGCTCCACTTGGCACGCAACGCCCGATCCTCGTGCGCGGCCAATCGAAAGCGCAGAAAGCGATCACAATTCTGCATCTTCACATACTGGCTCAAGCTGGTCACCCCGAGGGTTTCGATATCAGGTGACTCGATGTCGGGAGATTCAGCAGATTCGATTGGTTTTGCCGATACGTTGGTCGGCTCAAGAATTAATGTGCTCATTTTATGTTAATGGTATCACGAGAACATGCGTTCGAGCTAGTTTAGGTGGTGTATGTTGTGGTTTCGGTGGGTGGGGGTGCGAGATGTAGGGGTGGCGGGTTTGGTCCCGTTTGATGCGAAAATCGTAGGGACATGAGGTCGGGCCGGGGAGATCAGGGTTATGAACCGGCTATGGGCGTCGCCCGTTCTCGTGTCCACTTTTACCCCGTGGCGGTGTTATCTCGTTTGTTATGCAACAGCATAACCCGTAAAAGGTCGTACATCAGGTGTCTGAAATCCTAGCACGATCTGCTTCTTTGGGATTCCAGCCTCTTCCAATTGAAGCGCAATTTCATAATCTGTATCGTCGCGTTGAAGCCACACCTTGTCGTTTACAATATCAATATGCACAATGCAGCCGTGAACGCGGCGTATGTCATTCCAGCCAATGGTAATGAGCATGTAACGGTCGGCATTATGATCAAATATGGTCTGTGATTCCATATCACCATATGCGTATGGAATCTGTGTGTATTTGGTTAATATCTTCTGGATGATTTGTCGATATTCGGCTATTCTATCCATTGTGTGATCACCTTTTGCTCTGGATCGAAAACGATAAGATGCACATTCTCTTTTTCGACCAAGAGTTTTCCTATTGGCTGGATCTCCACGCTCCACTTGGCGCGCAACGCTCGATCCTCGTGCGCGGCCAAACGAAAGCGCAGAAAGCGGTCACAATTCTGCATCTTCACATACTGGCTCAGGCTGGTCACACTGAGGGTTTCTATGTCGGCGGATTCAACGGATTCGATTGGGCGGTTGACCGATTGGTTTTCTAATTCTGTTGAATCAAGAAGTAGAGTGCTCATCTATATTCTTTTAACTTGTCACTTACTGTGTCAATTATCTCATTATCGGGTGCATCCAATACTATATGTTTACTAACTTCACCTGTTTCTTCACCACAATCCTCACATAGTTCGGGAGCCTCCAAATGGTCAGCAGGGAACGGAAGTCGCATGTGATAATCATTAAAGTTGACTTCTACATGTTGAAATCGATCGTTATTTGGTGGGGATACCATTATCTTAGGTTCAGGATAGTGATGACCTTGTCCACATACGCCTACACTGATCGATTTTTCTGGCGAGGGGTCTAATCTGGAATCTACCGTACCTCCAAATGATTGTTTGATATAGTCTCTTACCGGAGCCAATTGCTTATTGAAAATATAGTAATAACCATATTTGAAAAATAGCTGTAAGTACGCAGATGTGATTAAGGCTGCTTGTGCTTTTTGCCACTTTTCAGACGCGTTATAATCTTCTTTTACATACCAAATAAATGGTTCAGAACAGCTTCCTTGTTGAATAAAGTTGTGCAGCGCTTTTTTATCCTTGGGATTATATAGTGGGTTGCCTTTAGGATCTTTAGGATAATCGTAACGTATACGATTAGTTCTCGCGTCATAAGAGAATTCAATGCGCCCAGGATCTATAGATCCATGCTTTGACTTGACAAATGCTTTAGGGCTTTTATATCCACCGGATTTTTTTATTAATCGGAAATCTTCAAAGTCCTTAAGAGCGGCCTCATTTTTCTCTCCACTTAAAGAGTTACAATTTTTACATAAAAGCACTCTTTGGAAGAAAATCTTATTATGAAAATCTTTATCAGTAAATTTTCCCACATATTTTTTATTCCACACATGACCATCAGAGAGAAGCGGGTCTTGTCCATTACCACTAGCAGCCAAATTAGATTCAGCAAATATGTCTAAACAAATTGGGCACACAAAGACACTTGGTGCATCTGGAATAATTATACGAAGATGGTCCAGATGATGTTGAAATACTTTTGTTTTGTTCAATATATTTGAGTTCCACTAATCATTACAAAAAGCAATGTCTAAAATGACGGCACGCTGAAGCGCAAAATAGCATAGCACCATTCATTTACATGTTAATGATATCATAGGAACATGCGTTCTGGCTATTTTAACAGCCTATATTGTGGTTTTTGTGGAGATAGTACAATATGTAGGGGGTACGGGCAGGGGTGAACGGGCCCCGTGAGTGAACCGCTGACTGAGCGATTGGGCTTTTTCAATCTGGTCGAAGGCAGCGGCGGTGGTCATTCCGTGTGGTTGGGTATTCCGTGTCCGCTTTATCTTCAACCTTTGCACTTCGCTACGCTTCGTACAAGCTCAGCCGCCGCTATTCGCGCAATCCGTGCACAACGGGATTAACCCCGCGTGCGCCGCTCAGGCTTGGCATTGTGTGGGC
>Ga0209185_1002501_pt1 | contig 12376 bp, 9 predicted proteins | sample SidtaG_2_FD_187425 | JGI IMG/M metagenome (GOLD analysis project Ga0209185, IMG submission 187425) | Marine algal microbial communities from Sidmouth, United Kingdom - Sidmouth_Asex2 metaG (SPAdes) (version 2) | ecosystem: Host-associated > Algae > Red algae > Unclassified | place: Sidmouth... | reverse complement strand
GCAAGTCATCATCCATGTCGTGAAAATCGTGCTATTTCGCGCAGTGCGACGGACCGTTATGCTCTTAAAACAGATGAAAAAGAGAAAATCGTACCACCTGACGCAAAATCTATGACAATGACGACCTTACTCAAATTCGTGCCGCAGCTCTGGCAGGTAGAATTTCGTCGCCAAGCAAAAAAGCATGCTTTGTAGATGGGCACTAATTACAAAGATATGCTACGCGTGGCGGTGTCGATTAGTGAAGGCAAAGTCAGTGCATCAACCATGATCAGGCGATTGGGTTCAAACAGCATTCGCAACTCACTGTTCTATGCTTTCCGGGAACTCGGCCGTGTTGTGCGCAAACAATTTTTGCTGCAATACATCAGTGAAATCGAACTACGCGAAACGGTGCATGCAGCTACGTGCAAAAGCGAAGAATCTAACCAATTCCCACAGTGGGTATTCTTCTACAACAGTGGCATGATTCAGGAAAATCTGCGGTATGCTCAGGACAAGATGATTGCGTACAATCATCTGGTAGCCAATTTGGTAATTCTGCATAATGTTGATTCGATGAGCAAAGCAATCGACAAACTCAAACGACAGGGATTCAATGCCGACGCTGAGGCTCTTCGCAGCTTGTCTGCGTATCGAACAGAGCACATCAGCCTTTTGGGTACCTACTCTCTCAAGATTCCGAAACAACAAGGCAATCGCAATTTTAAGCTGATATAGCGATATGCCGTACGCGTCTTGAGCGGTTTTCAGGGTTCATTGGCGTTTTTACACGAATCAGGGCCGGACCTCAGCGTGGTGCTCGCGCATTTTCTGAGCGATGAGAAGACAGTTTGAAATGGAAAAGGCTCAAACCGTATGTGAAATTTGCAGCGATGGTGGAAAGACACTGGGATGGAATTGCATCGTACTACCACCCTGACAACAAAGTGAGTCTAAGATTAGTTGAAGGCGGCAACAACGAGATACGTGTGATACAGCGTAAAGCATATGACTATCGTGATGGAGAATATCTGAAGCTAAAGATCACCGCATCGTTCCTACCGCCATTACCCAAACACGCTCAAATCAACTCACACGATTCCGCGTAGCCCCGTAATTCTCAAGAGCAGTTTCTACTGATACTCGGCTGGCAGCGCAACTTCAAACCGAGTACAGATGGCCCTGATATCGTGAAAATCCTTCGATGACAGCCTATATCCGGTATGTGATTGAATTTGAAAGTCAACGGAAATACAACACACGCTACAGTCACCTATGTGCCCTTTACCCGTCAACGCCTGCGCCGGGTACATGCTCTCTCCTTTCTGCGAAGGTCCGTACTGGCCGTTGCCCTGCTCATCGAGCACGATCACATGCAGATCGATTTCCCGGCCTAGAGGATCTCCCATGACGAAATTCCACGCGCGACTGTCATGCTTCGGAATTTCGACAAACTGCTCAGCAGCGATATGTCGCAACAAAGCTGGCAATTCTTTCTCCTGGAGGGTGATGTCTAGATCTTTGTGAGCTCGGGTTTGTTCGCCAAGCAAAGCGTCAATGCCCCAACCTCCATCGATCCAGATAGTCAGCCCGAGATCAACCCAGCTCTGGTAGAAGTACAATACATCGCGGCGGGTCATATCGCTGCTAGTCCACCTGTTTACTTATAGGAGACGCTAAACCGTCACGACAAAACTTGTCAAGCGAACTCGGAGTCTGATTAAAACGCGCACAGCTTTCTACCACCACCCGTCCTGCATTCTCTTGACTCGTACGCCATCGACATCAACGGTCGATGGGCAATGGGCAATGGGCAATGGGCAATGTCAATTTAATATTTTCTTAACTTAAGCGGTGCAAAATACGACGCGAGCGATTCTGGGTAACCCGTTTTTTACAGTCAGCTCAACAAGACTCTCACCAGATTCACATATACTATTCTACCTTGGCAAAAGTAACAATGGACAGGAACCGATGATGATTTGGGCGCGAAAGACCGCTTTGGCGGCATTTATGATCAGCGTTGCGTTGCCCGCTACGGCGGAAGACATAACAATTACCGTTTGGGCTGGAGGGTCTAACGACGGTGACAGCTATCGCATAGAGGCCATCGAGATGGCTGCGGATATTCTCTCTCGGGAAGCCGCTATTCTCGGTGAAGATCTAAACATCACGGTTGATGGTCGCCGCGATTTTGCGGGCTGGGAAGAATTCAAGCAGGGAGTGACGCTGGGTGCTGAGGCTGGAACCGCACCTAGCATCGTGGTCACATCCCATCTGGACATCACACCGTGGAGCCAGGCGGGTTATATCGTTCCTATCGAGGACTACGTCGATCTTGATTCATGGCCGCTTAATAATGTTTACCCGAACCTGATGGAGATCGCTTCATCAGGCGGCACGCAGTGGGGCATTCCGCAAGATGCTGAGTCCCGACCGTTTTTCTTCTGGCGTGAAACGATGTCCAAGCTGGGGTATAGCGAAGACGATATTGACGCCCTGCCGGGCAAGGTGGCAACTGGCGAATACAACTTGCAAAACGTGTTGGCTGACGCGACCAAAGCGGTTGAAATGGGAATTGTCGAAGAGGGTTATGGTTTTTATCCTCGTGTTTCAAACGGGCCGGACTATGTACAGTTCTACCAGTCTTTCGGAGGACAGGTGATGGATCCCGAGACTGGAAAACTTGTCCTCGACAAAACTGCGATGACTGAGTTCTACCAGTTCTTTGTTGATGCAGTAGCCGCCGGTGTAACTCGACAAAACCATATCGGAACTGAATGGGATCAATGGTATAACGAGGTTGCAAATGGTCGGGCTGCGTTTTGGCATGGTGGGACTTGGCATTATGGTCGCTACGCAACGGAAGGGAACGACGACTTCTGGAACACGATCCAATTCTCTTTGATTCCGGCTGGCAACGATAAAGGCCGCGCTAATACAATCACGCACCCATTGGTATATCTCGTCATGAAGCAGGAAGACGACCGCATCGAGGAAGTCGCCTCCCAACTCGTCGCGATTGCGACTGAGCCGCGTTTGAATACGCTCCATGCAATCCAGTCGAATCACCTTGCAGTAACTAAAGCGCAGGAGGGGATAGACCTCTACAGCGGAAACCGTTGGGCATCTGAAGCAACCGAAGTACTACTGGGTTCTGCTAACGCGCAACCGAACCACCTGCAGTACGGCGCGTTCTCAGAGGCCATGTTCCGCGGGCTGGAATCGGCCTGGACTGGCGTTCAAACACCTGAAGAGGCTGTTGCTGAAGTCGAGGCTCAGATGCAGGCTACAATCGGCGACGATCTCATCGTACGCTGATCCAAAGATCGGGGTGAGGCGCACTGACAGCGCCTTGCCTACAACTCTGAGGAGAACAAACAATGACCTCCCGTCTGCTGGGAATCTGTTTCCTGTCACCTGCTCTTGTGGCGGTGTGCTTTTTTTTCCTACTTCCTGTGATGTTGACGGTGGTGTTTGCATTCACGAACATGTCGACATCTACAGGGATCATGGGAGGCGAATACCGGATTATCAATAGCCAGTTACGAAGCTTGTCGAATGCAGGGGTCAGCAACCAGTCGATAGAACAACTCGAATCTGCAGGCTTCAAGATCACCGACGCGGGTCTTGCGGCGCTTTCCGAAAATTTCAGCGATGAGACCGCGGATGAGCTCAGGGAAAATTATCTGGGTGAAACGTTCACCGCCCGACGCGATCTTGAGCGGTTGCTGCGAGAGTTAGACGATCCAATCCGAAAAACACGGGATCGCAAGACTGCCGCTGAGCTGTTCGCTGTTTCGATCATAGGTGAGCGGTATAGCACTGAATCGTCCTTCCGCACAGCACTGTCTTCTACAGGTATCGAGTCTGCCGATCACGATGCGTTAGCAAGTGTCGCATATACGGGTTGGGTTTGGACTACTGACAATTTCAAACTGCTGTTGGAATTACCCTCGACCATGCGATTCGCCGTGAACACGGCGTTCTATGTCATCTGCACGCTGATATTTAACATCATCTTCGGTTTGTTTCTGGCGTTGTCGACGTTCTATCTACCCGGCAAACTCGCCAATACGTTTCGCGCTGTCTGGTTTTTGCCCCGAATTTTGCCACCTGTCTTGTATGTATTGATGTGGAAATGGTTCACTTGGGATGACGGTTTTATTGCAACCACGACGGGCTGGTTTGGTGTGCCAGCCCAAAACTGGATGCTGCAGACGACCACGCATGCCTGGACCGTAGTGGTGCTGATTAACGGGTTCGTTGGCGCGTCTCTGGGCATGATTCTGTTTTCCTCTGCAATCAAAGCGATCCCAACATCGATGCTCCATGCATCCGAAGTGGACGGAGCAAATCGCTGGCAGCAAGTTCGCTTTATCATTTTGCCGCAGATGCGCTGGCCTATACTGTTCATGACCTCTTACCAGACGCTAAGCCTACTGACCTCGTTTGAATACATATTGCTTGCAACAGACGGCGGACCTGGTCGTGGAACTGAAGTCTGGGCTCTCGCGGCCTATCATACGGCTCTAAATAACTATGGTGGCAATCTTCAATACGGATTGGGGGCAGCTTACGCGCTGGTGCTGGTGTTCATTGGCATAGCTCTATCCGTCCTGTACCTGCGATTCTTTAATTTCAAAGAGTTGCTGATCAAACCGAAAATTGAACAATGACGGCCAATTCTCGAATCTGGCATCTGGTCCTGATCCTTGCAATTTTCTCCTCGCCATTGTTGATCATGTACCTCTTTCAGATCCTCGACAGTTTTACCGAAAGAGATCCTGGTTCGCTATGGCCCGGTGAGCTGAACCTTCAAAATTGGCGGTTCCTGTGGGAGAAGATTGATGTTGGGCGACCGTCGATATGGGTGGTCACATTTAACACCTTCATTTTTGCCACCACCACCGCCTTGGCCGTCACGTCACTTTCCACGATGGCAGGGTATGCCCTGTCGAGGCTTAACATGCCAGGTCGTCCCTATTTTCTCGGTGGATTGATCATTTTGCACGCCTTCCCGACAATTACCCTGATCATCGCGATTTTCATCATTCTGCAGTTCATGGGTCTCTTTGACAGCCTTCTGGGCATTATCTTGGTTAAAGCAGCGCTGGAGCTCCCATTCGGGGTCTGGATCATGAAGGGCTTCTATGACACAGTCCCGTGGGAGATCGAAATGGCCGGCGTACAGGATGGCGCAAGCCGCGCAAGAGTCTGGTGGGAACTGGTTCTACCACAAGTCAAACCCGGTCTTGCAGCGCTTTTAATAATCTCGTTTCTTTCAGGATGGTCGGAATTCATTCTGCCGCTCGTACTAGCGCCCGGGTCGGACACACAAGTACTGGCCACCTACATGAACGCAGTCATTCAGGACGATACGACCGCGGACTTCGGGCTGTTCAAGGCAATTGGCATGTTTTATTCAATCCCGGTAATTGTGATCTATCTGCTGTTCCAGAAACAACTCATGAACATCTACGGCGGCGGCACGAAGGGCTAATGGAACTCAAACTCAGTAAATTTACCAAACGCTTCGGTGATGTCACTGTAATCAAAGATATGAATCTGACTGTCAAAAGTGGCGAGATGATGGCGTTGTTGGGACCGTCTGGGTGCGGAAAATCCACAACTCTTTTTGCCATCTGCGGCATTCATAAGATGAGTGGAGGCACACTGCATTTCGGCGAGCGCGACGTAACGACGTTACCTGCACAACAAAGGTCCGTTGGCGTGGTGTTCCAAAATTATGCGCTTTATCCACATATGACAGTTGAGCAGAATATCGGCTTTCCGCTGAAGGTACAGAAACTGAAGAAGTCTGCGATCAAGAGCGAAGTTGCACGTCTGGCAGACCTTGTCCAGATCGGCGAACTTCTGGACCGCAGACCAGCCCAATTGTCTGGCGGCCAACAGCAACGCGTTGCACTGGCGCGCGCCATGATCCGAAAACCGGATGTGCTGCTTTTTGATGAACCGCTCGCCAATCTGGATGCGAAACTCAGGCTTGAAATGCGCTCAGAGATCAGACGCATTCAGCGCGAAACCGGGATCACCGCAATATTGGTTACCCATGATCAGGTCGAGGCGATGTCAATGTGCGATCGGATCGCATTGATGAAAAACGGCAAGATCGTCCAGCTAGACAAGCCTGAAGAGATGTATGCAAACCCCAGATCACAGTTCGTTGCCGGCTTCCTCGGAAACCCGCCGATATCTTTTCTCCCGGTTTCTGCATTGGAAACTCTCGTACTTGAGGCTAATCAGACACTCGCCCGCCCAACAAACCTTGATGCCAAAGGCGATATTGTCATTGGCATCCGACCGGAACATTTCGGACCCCAGCATGGCACCGGACTAGAAGGCGATGTCATTTTCGTTGAACCGCAGGGTCGCGAGGAGTTGATTGATGTTCGCCTTGACAACGGTGAGGCAATCCGTGCGATCTTGCCTTCTGGCGAACAGGTAAGTGTGGGCCAGCGAGTAAACTGGGGGGTGGCAATTGAGCGTATCCTGTCTTTTTCTGCAGACGGAAACCGTTTGTGACAGAGATGCATCTACCTCCTCGGCCCTATGCAATAGCCCACAGAGGTGCTTCGGCTTACGCGCCGGGCAACACATTAGCAGCCTTTCGAAAAGCCGACATTCTGGGTGCAGATATGTGGGAGATAGACATCCGGGCAACCTCAGATGGCGTGCCCGTTGTCTTCCACGATGCCGAACTGGCAGACGGACAAGCCCTCAATGGTCTGTCGCGCGACGAACTGCGGGAATTTTTGCCGTCTTGTCCAGATCTTGCTGAGGTGATCGCGTTGGCCGCCGAACTTGGTGCGGGAATTTACGCCGACATCAAAGACGTGGATGCTGCTTTGGCCACACTACATTTGTTGCAGGATACAGAGATCAACCCTGTCATTATTGGAGCCTTTAGTCCCCAGATTGTCCAGACCCTCCAAGAGGCGGGCAGCGACTATCCTGTGGCCGGGCTGGTGCCCCTTGGGGCCGATCCACATGCACATTCAGCTAAGGCCGATATCATCCACTTATGTTGGGAGCATATGCAGCGACCCCAAGACGAATTGACACCAGATTTTTTTAACCGTGCCTTTCTGCAAAGCAAACACGTTGTAATCTGGCATGAGGAAGACCCGGGTAGAATGGCTGATATCCGCACAAAGCCGGTAACAGGCATCTGTTCAGACACACCCCAACTGGTTAACCCATTTAAAGCGCCAACCTCTTACCCCTTCAGTATCGTTTGTCATCGTGGCGCTTATCCAATAGCACCCGAGAACACGTTACCGGGTTTAGAATGCGCATTGGCTGGTGGGTTCGATTACATTGAAGTTGACCTGCAAATTACCTCCGATGGCGAAGTAGTGGTCATCCATGACGCAACGCTCGATCGCACTACCGATGTAACGGGCCTGGTACGTAATCATACTCTTGCACAGTTGCGCAAGCTTGACGCCGGTGTGAAATTTGATCCCTTCTTCGCAGGCACGCGCATTCCAACTTTAAAAGAGGTCCTCGAACTTCTGACGCGATACAGTGCGCGCGCTTATCTGGAATTCAAATCCGCTCCCCCTGCCCCGGTTCTCAAACAGGTTCTCGATGCGGGTTTGCTTGATCGCGTATTTTTCTGGTCCTTCAACCGCGATTTCCTGATGCAGCTGAGAGCAATGAGTCCAGAGGCGCAAATCATGACACGCAGACAAGATTATCCCTCCCTCGCCGAAGCAATCGCGGACTATTCAGCCAATTTGGTCGAGTTCCTTCCCAACGACGATCTATCCGAAATTGCCTCGCTACGTGGCAGTGAAATACGATCCATGATTGCTTACATGGGTGATGATGAAGCAGTTTTCGAACATATGGTGAAGTTGCGTCCAGATCTGTTCAACCTCAATAGTGCTTTCGCATTTGCCCGGTTTGCAAAGTCAATCTGGTCAGATAATTTTTATTGGTAGCCTCACAACGTTTGCGCTCGGTTTGGCAACCCTGGTCGGAACACCGGGACCTATTGCACTGTGTGGCCGTGACCGATGGTAATGGTCTACCCAGAGCGGCAAAATTCTTCGCAAATGTCTTTTTGATAGTGGAATGACATAGTCGAGACACTCCCGTCTCAAGGTGCCGATCACTCGCTCACAAATCGCGTTAGCTTTCGGACTCTTTCTGGGTGTTTTAATCGGTTTGATGTCAAGACCGCATGAGATACGCAAAGCTGAACCGGTATGTTTTGACCGATAGAACCCTGAGCCTTGGACCGTGCGCTCAACAGTCTGACGTCAGGCTCAGACAAATCCTCTACACAGGGAAACTCAGGCAAACAGCCCCGGCTAGCTCAAGTTCATCAAGCGTAGTCTTAGCCAACATCACCATACGTTCGGTATGACGCATTATTACCTGCTTACCCGTCATTTGGATACCGCCATGATCATGCTTGTTATTCCACCTGAATTCCATCACACGCATTGTTAGTAATAGAGATCTTTCATAGCGCGATGAATGGCAGTGATACTTTTGCAGCGACTCCGATGATGCTCAGGCCAATGATTGATGGTTCTTATAACTCATTCAATGCAGCTATGAATGGATACCATCTAAACCAATACGTACGGTCTGCTTTCTGCAGCCCAGGAGCCTGCCCCACAGACTCCTGGGTTACGATAAATTACCTGTACTAAACCCCCACGGGTCCACCATCGATCCTTCGTATGGCAACTGTACTGGCGCGTGGCCTTACCGTCACACCCGCATCGGTCTCAACCGTTGCATCGTTGGTACTGGGCCAGTTACCAGGGTGCTGCACATTGATGAAGAAGTTCTGGTAGTTGTCGGTAAAGGCCAGGCCCGTGACTTCGCAATCGTTGGGCCCGACAAAGAAGCGCCTCAATTCATTCTGGTTGTTGGGGTTGATGACATCGGGATTGCCGTTTTCATCCAGTAGTGTGGACGGAATGACAGCCAGCATCTGGTCGTTGGTTTCTTCAGCCACCGCCTCGGCACCGTTGTCTGTCAAAATCCAGAGGATCCCTCTGGGATCGAAGTTCATACCATCAGGGCTGGCTAACTGGTTCAAGTCGGTCAGGCCGGAGAGGTTGATGTTCACATCCCCAGCCGCTGGCGCACCAAACAGGAAAATATCCCACGTAAAGGCGGTGGTATCGGATTCCATCCAGCGGATGATGTGCCCGAACTCGTTGTCCAGACGCGGATTGGCAGGGTTGACATCAGTTTCCGGTGTTTCACCGGTACGTCGTGTATTGTTCGTCAGCGTTGTATAGACAGCCCCATCAACGGGACTGACGGCAATCCACTCCGGCCTGTCCATGGGTGTTGCACCCAGAAGATCAGCAGCACCGGGCGTGTCAAGAAGGATGGCAGCAATATCACTGTATACATCCCCCAACCGACCACCATCAAGCGTCGTGGTATCGGGTGTCAACGCCAGCCACTGCCCTACACCACCTTCATCGAAGCGAGCAACATACAGCACACCCTCATCAAGGTACTTAGCTCCGGTGGCAAGACGATCGACAGGCGAGACATCGGAAGGATCCCAGTTGGCACTGGACACAAACTTGTAGATGTATTCAAAGCGCGCATCATGACCTGAATAGAACACGACCGGCTGCCCCTCAACCAGCTTACCGAACACGCAGCTCTCATGACGAAAGCGTCCCATGGCGGTACGCTTGGTGGCCATCGACTGAGGGTTGTAGGGATCAATCTCAGTAATATAGCCATGTCCATTGGCCTCGTTGCGATAGTCCCCACTGGCATCGACAGCCGTTGGCGTAACATCGAAACGGGCGAACTCACTATCGATTTCGGTTTGATCACCAGCCACGGTATCCCAGCCATAGCGCGTGCCTTCGGTACTCAGGCCGATGCGCTCTTGTTCAGCGGTGAGCGTACCCGAGTTCGTGAAGTATCCCGGCCAGTTTTCTTCACAAGTGAGATAGGTTCCCCAAGGTGTATAACCATTGCCACAGTTGTTAAGCGTACCCCTTGCACGATTACCAACTGGCGAATAGGGCGTCATCAATGCAGGGCTTGATTCCAGAGGGCCAGCTATAGCCATTTCCGTTGCACCTGTAAAACGACGACTATGCGGATCGTCTTGTACCACTTCCCACTCATCGCCCACTAGTCGAATTCGCACCACGGTCACACCATGTGCGTTGATCTCTTTACGCACCTCTTCAGCGCTGGTGCGCCGCCCTGCAGCTTCATCGATACTTGGGCCGTTGGGGTGTAGTGCATCGATATCGATATACTCGTGGTTGATACACAGCAAGCCATCAGTTGAGCTTCCGTCAATAGGAAAGAAGTGCATACCGTCATGATGCATCCCCACCGAGTTGAGCTGATCCTCACTGGTGTTGGTTCCGTCTTCTCGCCAGGGGTTCGCACGACTGTTTAATGGTGTGCCCCACGGAGCCAGAACCTGCGCCCTGTAGCCTTCAGGCACCACAGCTGCATCCAGACGCGATCCCATGACAGAATCAAATCCCAACTTAGATGCAAAATTATTCGTAGCATCATTAATCAATACGTCAGTGTTATCTGCGCTATCACTGCAGGCAGTTAAACCCAAGCCACCGAACACACTTAACGCGGCCATACCGCACCCGCGTTTGAGTAGCGTGCGTCGGGATATTTCACGCTCCAGAACCGCGGAAAACGGCGGGTTACTGCTGGGGTTATAATGGGTTGGGTCGAATGTGGCTTTGCTCATGAGTACTCTCTGACTTCGTGCGAGGTTTGAAGATGGGCGAGAGTTTCTGCCATGAAGATGACGAGGGTATGACGAAAATAATACTATAAAATACGTTCGTCTGTCACGTGCTCAAGTCACTATGCGTGTGCGAAATTCGCAACCTTGCACTTGCAGCCCACCGTTGTAAAAAAGAGAATCCTTGATGAACTGTCGCTCAAGTCTCAGCTCATCCATTGCACAATTGTCGTGTGCGGCACAGCAGTCAATGTCAAGTGTGCTTTTTCAAGCTATAACCTGAGTAGTCTTCGACACGTGCCACTGCCTGTTCTTCTGTTATACGCTGAACCACTACACGGATCAGTGACAATGCCGCGTCAGACAGCGGACTGTCTCATAATGCTATGGCATCGAGAACAGCTGCCACAAAAAAGCCGCTGCACACCTGGAGGCACAGATTGCGCTTCAGGTATCCAGCTGCTTTGTAGGCCGTGATATAGCCGTTACAAAGGCCACCGCGCAGCTAGTTCAACTCCATTTTCGACAGTGACTTAACCAGTGCGCTAATCTCTCCACGCTGATCATCTGGCAATGGAATCATACCCTTGTCAACCAGATAAGTAGCTTCTTAATAAATCGGGGCAAGCACTGGCATTTTCTGGAATTTGTGCTGTAGTCAGTGCATGAAGAATCTGCCGCAGATGCCCGATATCCCCGAGGAGGAATAGACGCCGCTGGTCAAGGCGTTGCTGGGCATACTGGAGCAGTACGCAACGCGCATTGTTTTGTTGGAGGAAACCGTTGCGGGGTTGAAAGATGAGATCAATATACTCAAGGGCGAGAAGAAACGCCCGACCTTCAAACCCAGTGGGATGAATGAATCGACCGGCAAGACATCGCGTGGCACTGGGGGCAAGAAGAACAAACGGGCCGGATCCAAGAAGAAATCCAAGAACGCTCAACTGACTATTCACGAGGACGTGAATATCGCACCGAACACTGAAGTCCCGCCAGGTTCACGATTCAAGGGCTATCGCGATTTCATTGTTCAGGATCTGATCATCAGCTCGCATAACACACGCTATCGGCTCGAACGTTGAATTACCCCTGCGGGTGACACGGTGAAAGCTGAGCTTCCCATACAGCTCGGTGGGCGCCATTTCGGCCCCGAACTCGTTCGCTTCATCCTGTACCAGTACCATCATTGTCAGACGACACAGCCGCTGCTATTGGAACAACTGCACGAATACGGCATTGATATCTCCGCCGGCCAGACAGAGTGGATCCTGTCTAAAGGACATGAACAGTTGCACGAGGAGAAAGACGCCCTGTTGAAAGCAGGCTTAAGCTCTTCAAGCTACGTGACCGTGGATGACAGTGGTGCCCGGCACCGGGGCAAGAACGGCTATGTCACTCATATCGGTAATGACTGCTTTGCCTGGTTCAAAAGCACCGCATCGAAAAGTCGCCTGAATTTTCTGGATATTCTGCGTGCGGGCCACAAAGACTACTGCCTAAGCTTTGATGCGATCCGGTACATGGAGCAGCAGAAACTGCCGTTGGTGCAGGTGGACAAATTACGTCCCCGTACAGGTGATCAGTTCGAGAATGACGCCGCCTGGCTTGAGTGTCTGCACTCGGTGAACATCACAGGCGAGCGACATGTTC
>Ga0209185_1002494_pt1 | contig 12398 bp, 12 predicted proteins | sample SidtaG_2_FD_187425 | JGI IMG/M metagenome (GOLD analysis project Ga0209185, IMG submission 187425) | Marine algal microbial communities from Sidmouth, United Kingdom - Sidmouth_Asex2 metaG (SPAdes) (version 2) | ecosystem: Host-associated > Algae > Red algae > Unclassified | place: Sidmouth... | reverse complement strand
GTCCTGTTTTAGCTTTTTTTCTTAAAGGAGATAAATACATAGACCCCATTGATGGCAAAAGTTTCAAAACCTTTTTACCTTACGGTTACGAAACACAACGAGATAATGTTTTATCGCCATCAACATTAAGTTTAGAGCGCCACCGATTACTTTGGCTATACCTTAGAAATGAAACTAATTTCTTTTCGAATGAATTAAAAGTTTTACATTTTGCCCCTGAACAATGTTTTTTTAAACGTTTTAAAAAACTAAAGAATTTAGAGTATACCACAACAGATTTACTATCGCCTATTGCCGACGTAAAAGCTGATATTTGCAATCTTCCGTTTAAAGATAATAGCTACGATATTATTTTATGTAATCATGTTTTAGAACATATACCTGATGACACGAAGGCTATGCAAGAATTATATCGTGTTTTGAAAGTTGGTGGAATGGGCATTTTTCAAATTCCGCAGGATTTAAAAAAAGAAACTACTTTTGAAGATGATAGCATCACAGACAAAAAAGAACGTGCTAAAATATTTGGTCAATATGACCATGTTCGTATATACGGGCGTGATTATTTTGATAAGCTTCGAACTATTGGTTTTAAAGTTGATGAAGTTGATTATACGGCTTCTCTTTCCGCGATAACGATAGAAAAATTTTGTTTAGCAAAAGGGGAAATTATCCCTGTAGTATATAAATACTATTAATACTCTGGGAACCCATTTAAACCAAGTGTTTCAAATTCTTGATTTTCATTTTCAAAAATTAGGAAAACTTTTAAATCTGAATGTTTCTTTAAAAATGTTTTAACTTTTTTAATCCCCATTGCGTTAAATGCTGTTGCATAAGCATCAGCAGTCATACAATCATTAGCAATTACCGATATACTTAATAAGTTGGTTTTACTAGGGTAACCTGTTTCGGTATCAATTATATGCGCATACCGATTTCCGTTTTCATCGATTTTAAACTTTCTATATGTTCCTGACGTCGCCATAGCCTTATCACTTAAAGTTATGGATTTCAATATAGACTGTATACCTTCAAAATTTGGCTCCTCTACACCTATTTTCCATGCGCTTTGCTTATCGTAATTTATACCTTTCACCCTAATTTCCCCTCCAATTTCAACTAAATAATTATTTACGGAATTGGACTCCAAATACCTCCCGATTACATCTACCGCATATCCTTTTGCTATCGCATTAAACTCTAAATACACGTTAGGATTCGATTTTATAATGGTGTTATTATTCCTAAAGGTTTTACCGTAACCTACATATTGCATTAAACTATCAACCCTTAAACTATCAATAACCTAAAGGTTTTACCGTAACCTACATATTGCATTAAGCTATCAACCCTTAAACTATCAATAACACCCGCAGTATATTCTGAACCAAATTTCCACGCATTAACAACATTTCCTATAGTAGGATCAAAAGCCCCTTCGGTTTGTTCAAATATTTTTTTTGAAGCGTCATAAACATTTATAAAATGAGCATCTATTTTAAAAGATTCATTTCTATTTAATCTTGAGATATCCGAATTAGCTTGGTAGGTGGATAAAGACTTATTAATAACATAAAAGAGACTATCAAATTGAACTTTATAATTCATATCCGAATCGTAAATAACAGAATAACTTGTACCAAAAACTGTTCCTACGATTTTTGTGTTCTTTTGGTTGCTTTTACAACAAACCAAAACACCAATGATAAATATACCAATAAATTTTTTCATGTAATAAGCAGTTCTTTAATTTAAATTGGTTTCTAAAACCTGAATACCATTATACTCCAACAAATAATCTTGGTTTAAATAAATAGGTTCCTTACCTCCTTCTATATTGCCAATTCCAACTCCAGCATACAATACTTTAGCACCTTTTCCTCTGGCATGTTTTTTAAATGACTCCATCCAAACCACATCGTAGTTATTTGGGTTTTCCGGTAATATAACAGCACGAACTATAACAAAAAAATATTGTTTAGTTTTATCCATACACACAAATTGGGGGTGCTTTTTAAGCTTACTGTTTACAGCAATAAACTCGAAACCACGCTGCTCTAAATCTTTCCCAACATGATTCATAGCTAGGTTATGTAATTCTTGTTCTGTTAATGGTTTACTCATAATGAACTCATCTTGACTTTTTCTGTTTATTAAAAAAAGGCTAAAATCCGCCCTGACATTTATTTTTTTTTAACATTAGCAAAGCTATACATATCAAAAATAATCTTATCTGAACAAATTTTGTCTTTTTATTGTTAAAATTAAAATGAGTTCAATGTAAAAATATTATAAAAAGCCAATCAGATCAAGACATTTAAAAATTGTTTAGATGAGATGATATATTAGTCCATTTAATCCTTTAAATAAGAATTAGAACGTAAGCTTAAAACATAACCAAGATATTAGTTATTCAACAGTAAAGTATAAGTTAAAATTGAAATAGTTGTATATTCCATAAGTTCATCCTTATTTTGAAGAGAATTTAATTGATTTAAATATGTCGAATAATAATATTGTTCGATATTAATTATTCTGTCTAATCTAAAAAAACCAATAAAACATACTAATTACATATAGTATTTGGTGGTGTTTAGTCTTAAAAAAAGAAATTGAAAAATAGCAGTAACATATCAAAAGAATTATTAGAAATTATTGAACGTTTTATAAACGGTTCTATGTCGACTCAAGAATTGAAAGATTTCAATCAACTACTTGAGCTTGATAATGATTTTAAAACTACAGTTGAAGATGTTAAAACTATGCTTAAAATAAAAGATCAGCAAACTTCAAAAAAACAGACTAAAGGATTTTATAAAGAAATACCGAAACATCCAGTTGAAGATAAACTTTATAAAAAAAATAAATATTCAATTTTAAGCATAATTACGGGAACGGCTGCCATTTTTATTGTCGTAGGAAGTATTATGTTTTTTAGTTCGCCAGAAAATAGTAAACTTTATGCTAAATATTTTAAAATATATCCAGGTTTACCAACAAGTAACAAGGATAATTTTATTTTTAACGATGCTATGGTGCAATATAAACGTGGCAATTACAATATGGCAATTCAAAAGTGGAAAATTTTAGTTGAAGAACAGCCTGAAAATGACACTTTAAATTTCTTTTTAGGCGTTGCCCATTTAGCAAACAAGAATGTTCCTGATGCCATTCCATATTTAGAGCACTCTATTGAAGCAGAAGATGACTTTACTTTTTTAAATAATGCCTACCTCTATTTAGGTTTAGCCTATTTAAAAGAAGGCCATACAGAACTTGCTAAAAAAAATTTTAGCTTTAGCAATACTAATACTGGTAAAAAACTTATTTTAATATTTGCTGATTAATTAACCCATATAGTTATTTTTAAAGTTTTTAAGCATAGCATAAGAAGCAATTAAAATATGAGAAGTATTTTCCTAAAAAAAAATTTAAATCTTGCAAGCTTTGGACTCTCAAAGCTTTAGTTAGACTCAGAAATTACGACATGCATTTTTAAGTTATACTAAGGCGAAATACTAGAATCTATTAGATTCTTAACGAATTGCAAGCTTTAAGCAGGTATGTTGCCTTGAATCAAAAAAATAGCTTATTAAAGCATCTGCACATTGTTCTAATCTATTTTTTGGAACAGGAACTTCCAAAATAACTATATAACCACCTACCAAAATATTAAAAATTATCCTAATCTATAATTCTAGTTTCGGAAGTTTTCAGTTTATACTAACGAAGATACTCCTGGAAGCTTCCTTTGGGGTATAAGGTGCGTTTATAGACTTTAGGAGTACTCGCCCTAGAATTCTATATTAAAACTATCCTTGTTTATTAAACTTCCTGGAAGCTTCCTTTGGGGTATAAGGTGTGTTTATAGACTTTAGGAGTACTCGCCCTAGAATTCTATATTAAAACCATCCTTGTTTATTAAACTTGATCTTTAAAAAGCTTCAACAAAAGTTATAAATGTTTTATCAAGTTTAAACTGTAATATAATCAAAACCAATAAAATAGCAACTCTTATTATATTTTATGCCCACCTAACGTTGTAAAATTCTTACTTAGTAATTACTTAATAAAATTTTAAGAGTAATTTCACAGTTAGGAAATAATAAATTATTAGTTTTAAGTAAAACTTTATGCTATGAAAACGACGTTTCGATTAGAATCTGCTTTAAAAAAACTTTATACAGCGTTTCATAATAATACATTAATTCCAGAATGCTGCATACAATGTGCCGTTGGAAATATCCTAGACAATACGTATAGCTGGAAACATTTATCAAATTCTCATGGTACTTTGGAATTAAACTATGTTGGGAAAGTGCATCAATCTTTAGGACGAAAATTTAATGGCTATTCCCCCTTAGAATTATTAAGAATCGAAAATATTTTCCTGAAAAACTGTGGTTATAAATTACCCCTTCACTACAAAAAAGAAAAACCACGAAATCCAACTGATAAAGTGATTTTGTTTAATGGCCTTACCGCAGTTATATCTTATTTATGTGATTTAGATAATGTCCCAAATGTTATGGATTACACAAAATTATTTGAATTTGAAAATAAAACTCAAGTTTTTAAAATCTGAAATAATTAAATTCAAACTTTAATATTCAGTCTCTAATTAATTCAAACTTTAAAAAAAATACGATTAACTGTATTTTTTTCTGATTTTCGCTATATATAAAGAAAAAACCTACAAAAAAAAGCTAATTTAAATTAAGGTATTTATAGATAAAATAAAAAAAAGTATATACCTACTATTTATGCTTTTAAACCTATATTTACAACTTTAAACGATTTATTTTCAACTTATGTTAATGATTCATCCATTCATCATTATCATATTATAATTTTTTAATTTGAATATTATAAAACCTAACGATATGGTTCCAAACCTTATAAGCGATAAATTTCTTTTGGATTTCATTAAACGATATGCGTCAATTGGTACTTGGGAATTTAATTTAATTACGAATGCGCTTCGTTGGAGTTCAGAAACCAAAAAAATTCATGAAGTAGATAATGATTTTGAGCCAAATGTAGAATTAGGTATAAATTTTTATAAAGAGGGTTACAGTCGCAATACAATTACTAAGCTATTTACACAATGCATAGACAATCAAACAAAATTTGATACAGAACTTCAAATTGTAACAGCTAAAGGCAATGATTTATGGGTACGGGTAATCGGTACACCTATTATCGATAATGGTATTTGTATAAAAATTCAAGGTCTTTTTCAAGATATAGATGAAAAAACAAAAATCTCCAATAGATTAGCCATTAGTGAAGAGCAACTTAGGAAGACTTTTGATTATGCATTAGTTGGAATGGCTATTCTGGATCTTCAAGGTAATTTGATAAACGTTAACAAAAGCTTATGCAAGATCCTTGGTTATTCTGAATTAGAACTAAAGCAATTAACATTTTTAGACATCACGCACCCGGACGATTTAAAAATCGGCTACAGTGCTATAACAAAAATGTTAAACGGTAAAATTGAAAATTTCACCACAGAAAAACGATGCGTTAAAAAAAATGGTAAAACCATCTGGACACGACTATCCACATCAATAGTAAAAAAAGATAATGGGAAACCTTTACACTTTGTAGCACAAATTATTGATATTTCTCAAAAAAAAGATAATAATGATAAAGTTAATAAGTTACTAGCTAAAACTAACGATCAAAATAAGCGTCTTCTTAATTTCGCTCATATCGTATCTCATAATTTAAGGTCTCACTATAGTAACCTAGACATGCTTTTAGATATCGTAAGAATGGATCTACCAGAAACCACTAAAAATGAAGTTTTCCCGATGATTGAAGAAGCTGTGAGCCAATTGGGTGAAACAGTTGAAAATCTAAATGATGTAGCTGCAATAAATATTAAAGGAGATATTAAATTCGAGCGTATAAATTTGTTAGAGAGTTTTAATAAAGTTATGGGAAGTATAAGTGCCATAATTATAGAATCAAAAACAAAAATCTGTATTGGAGTATCTCCTGATATATATATATTTGGCATTCCCGCATATTTGGATATATCTCCTGATATATATATATTTGGCATTCCCGCATATTTGGATAGTATTTTGTTAAATTTTCTAACCAATGCTATTAGGTACAGAAAACCAAACGAAACTGCGAAAATTGAACTTGACACCTTTACAAAAGATAATTATATTGTCCTTAAAATTAAGGACCATGGTTTAGGTATTGATTTAGAAACCTATGGAGACAAACTATTTGGAATGTATAAAACATTCCATAAACACAAAGACTCTAAAGGTTTAGGTCTATTTATTACCAAAAACCAAATTGAAGCTATTGGTGGGGAAATAAAAGTAGAAAGCGAAGTTAATGTAGGTACAACCTTTTATATATATTTTAAAAAAATATGAATAAAATTGATATTGTTTGTATTATTGATGATGACCCGATTTTTATTTTTGGGGCTAAACGGATGATGGAACTTTCTGGTTTTTGTAATTCATTCATGATTTTTAATAATGGCCACCAAGCGATTACTAAACTAGCACCAAATATGGTGGATTCTGAAAAAAATATACCAGATATAATCTTACTTGACATCAATATGCCAATTATGGATGGCTGGCAATTTTTAGATGAGTTTATAAAAATAAAAAACCACAAGTTAATAACTATATATATTATGACTTCATCCATTGACCCTATGGATATTAAACGAGTAAATAATTATGAAAGTGTTTCTAACTATATAGTAAAACCTATTTCTGTAGAAATTTTAAAGAACATATCAAAAACGGTACAATTAAAAAAAAGCCCCAACTATTAAAAATAATTGGGGCTATTGTAGTTTAAAATATTAAATTTTTATCCTCCAAAGTCATCAAACCTAATATGCTCATCTGGGATACCAAAATCTTCACCCATTTTTTGAACAGCTTTGTTCATTAAGGGTGGTCCGCAGAAATACAGTTCAATATCTTCAGGAGATTCATGCTTGCTCAAGTAATGATCTATTACACAATTATGAATAAATCCAACGAAACCGTCACCTTCACCATCAATATTTTCTTTTACTTTCCAATTATCTTCTTCCATAGGTTCAGATAATGCTAAGTGAAATTTAAAGTTAGGGAAATCTCGTTCTAGAGCTTCAAAATGCTCTAAATAGAATAATTCACGTTTAGATCGACCACCGTACCAATAAGATACTTTTCTTCCAGTTTTTAAAGTTCTAAATAAATGATATAAATGTGAACGCATTGGGGCCATACCAGCGCCACCGCCTACATATAACATTTCGGCTTCTGACTCATTAATAAAGAATTCTCCATAAGGGCCAGAGATCGTTACTTTATCTCCTGGTTTTTGATTAAATATATAAGACGATGCGATACCTGGGTTAACATCCATCCATCCGTTTTTAGCACGATCCCATGGAGGACATGCTACACGAACGTTAAGCATAATTTCTCGTCCTTCAGCAGGAAAAGAAGCCATTGAATAAGCTCTTTCAATAGTTTCAGTATTTTTCATTACCAAAGGCCACAACCCAAATTTATCCCATTCTGTTTGAAACTTATCTGGCGTATCATGCTCTTCGGGGTGAGCTGTAATATCCATATCTGAATACTTAACTTCACAAGGTGGAATTTCAATTTGAATATACCCTCCTGCTTTATATCCCATATCCTCTGGAATTTCAACAACAAATTCCTTGATAAAAGAAGCTACATTGTAATTACGAACAACAGTTGCTTCCCATTTTTTTATTCCAAAAACTTCTTCTGGAATAGTAATATCCATATCCTGCTTTACTTTAACCTGACAAGATAATCGTGCACCATGTGCTAATTCTTTTCTAGAAAAGTGAGGTGTCTCGGTTGGTAAAGCTTCGCCCCCACCAGATAATACGTGACATTCGCATTGAATGCAAGTTCCACCTCCACCACATGCAGACGGTAAGAAAATTTTATTTGCTCCTAAAGTGGATAGTAAACTGCCTCCTGAGGCTACTTCTATTTCACGTTCACCATTAATTTTAATCTTTACTGGACCAGATGGTGATAATTTTTGTTTTACAAAAAGTAATAGACTAACAAGTACTAACGTAATTAGTAAAAACGCTGCAACTGTTGCTAAAACTGTTCCTGTTGTTCCTGCTGCTAAAATCATATACTACTTAATTATTTTAGTGTTATCTGCTAAATCTTTTGCGTTTTGAGTGTTTAAATCCTCAGTATTTATTGCTGTTTCTGTACTTGGCTCACCTTCTTCATCACCACCAGTTAACATACCACCAAAACTTAAGAAACCAATACCCATTAATCCTGTGATTATGAATGTAATCCCTAAACCTCTTAGAGGCGCAGGCACATTACTATATCTTATTTTCTCACGAATAGCTGCAATAGCTAAAATAGCTAAAAACCACCCTATTCCTGAAGAAATCCCATAATTGAAGGCTAAACCCAAAGTTTCAATTTCACGAGATTGCATAAATAAAGACCCACCTAAAATAGCACAATTTACTGCAATAAGCGGCAAGAAAATACCAAGTGAGTTATATAATGATGGTGAAAATTTTTCAACTACAATTTCTACTAGTTGTACCATAGTTGCAATAGTTGCAATAAACATAATAAAAGAGAGAAAACCTAAATCCATTTCCTGACTACCACCAATACCGTATTCAGGACCGTATTCAGGGTCTAACCAAGATAAAGCACCTGGTTGTAATAAAAACTGATCTAATAACCAGTTTAAAGGTACTGTAATTGCTAATACAAATATTACTGCTGCACCAAGGCCAACAGCAGTTGCAACCTTTTTGGATACGGCTAAGTATGAACACATACCCAAAAAAACCGCAAATACCATATTATCTATAAAAATGGATTTGAAAAATAATTCTAAATGTTCTATCATTTGTTCAGTTATAAGTTCAAAAAGTTTTAAATGCCTTAAGTTTAAAACTTACAATAATTTATTTTTTTCACTTTAAGCATTTTAGGCGCTTGATATACTTAAAGTCCTTTTTTAATCTTCGATTAGTGCTTTATTTCTACTGCGTTGTACCCAAATAATAAGACCTACTATAATTAAAGCCATTGGAGGCATTAACATAAATCCATTGTTTTCATAACCTATAGAATAGACTCCTGTTTTCTCGATTGGATCCCCTAATACAGGAATGCCAAATAAAGTTCCTGAACCTAATAGTTCTCTAAAAAAACCAACCATTATTAAAATTACTGCGTAACCTAGAGCATTACCTATACCATCTAAAAACGATTTCCAAGGACCATTAGCTAAAGCGAAAGCTTCAAAACGCCCCATGATAATACAATTTGTAATAATAAGCCCTATAAATACTGAGAGTGTTTTACTTAACTCAAAAGCAAAAGCTTTTAATACTTGATCAACAATAATTACTAATGCAGCAACTACAATAAGTTGTACAATAATTCTAATTTTTGATGGTATGATGTTTCTCATTAAAGATATAACAACATTACCAACACCAAGAACAAAGAGTACAGCAACTCCCATTACTAAAGATGCTTTAAGTTCTGCCGTAATTGCTAATGCAGAGCAAATCCCTAATACCTGAATGGTAATTGGGTTGTTATCTGCTAATGGATCCGTAATTAACTTCGTATCTTTTTTTGATAGTAGTCCCATACTAGTTTGTTTTTGTTTTTAAATTCTGAAAGAATGGTAAATACAATTTTAAATCTTTCTTTATCATTGCAGATACACCATCACCGGTTATTGTTGCACCAGCTAAAGCATCAACTTCGTAGTCATCTTTGGTGTTATTTTTAGGATCATTATTTCCTTTAGCAACTGAAATACCTTTAAAAACACCAGCTTCTGTAAGTAATCTTTCGCCATAAAAATCGTCCATAAAATAACGCTGCTTGATATTAGCACCTAATCCAGGTGTTTCACCAGCATGGTCGAAAAATGTACCTTTCACAACCATTTCATCATCTAAAGCGACAAAACCCCATATAGCATCCCAAAGCCCTTTTCCTCTAATTGGTGCTATATAAACTGTTTCGCCCTCTTGCTTACCAACAAACAAAGGCAAAAACCTTGATTTGCCTTCTTTAGCCCGCGTTTGTTGTTTTTTAACATCAATCAAATAAGGCTCCATACCCTTTCCTTCGTCTTTGGAATCCATAAATTCCTGACGTGTCATTTGATTGATTATTTTGCCATCTTTTGATTCTAAAACTAATTGTTCAGAAACATTAGATGTAAAAGCATCTGCTACCTTATCGGTTGATATGAAAGTGATATCTCCTGTACCCTCATTACCATTTATTCCCATAGCATACAGAATATTCTGTTGCTTTTCCATACGCTTATTTTCATCAATATTAGGCTTTAAAGTCGATGCTGTAAAAGCTAATAGAGAACCTACAACCAATACCATGGCTACGGCAAAGATTATAGTGTATAAATTTTTATCTGTGTTAACTGCCATATTTATGCTGTTTTAACTTTTACACGTTTCATTCTTCGTTTCACATTGGCTTGAACCACATAGTGATCTATAGTTGGCGCAAAAACATTCATTAAAAGTATTGCTAAGAATACACCTTCTGGATATGCTGGATTGAATACGCGAATCATTATGGATATAAATCCAATTAAGAAACCATAAATCCATTTTCCTTTATTTGTTTGAGATGCCGTAACAGGATCTGTTGCCATATAAACCGCACCAAATAAAATACTCCCTATAATTAGATGTTGCCAAAAAGGAACATTCATTAACCCATAGAACTTACTTGTTTCAGGAATCCAACCCGCATCGACAACACCGTTGAATATTAAGCCCATAGTTAAGGCTCCTATTAACGTTGAAAGTATAATTCTCCAACTTCCTATTTTTGTAAATATTAAGAATAATGCACCTATGATAATTAAGAATTTTGAAGTCTCGCCTACCGATCCAGGTATAATTCCCCAAAACATGTCCCAAACATCATGTCCTAATGCACCATTGTTTTGAGCTAAACTTCCAAGTATGGTTTCTCCAGAAATAGCATCTGGTGTACCGGCACGTTCAACTGCACCATGTACCCAAACTTTATCACCAGACATCCAAGTTGGGTATGCAAAAAATAAGAAAGCTCTAATGGTTAAAGCAGGATTCAATATATTCATTCCTGTGCCACCAAAAACTTCTTTTCCTATAACAACACCAAAAACAACAGCTACTGCTAACATCCATAAGGGAATATCTACAGGAACAATTAATGGCACTAACATACCAGTTACCAAATAACCTTCTTCAACTTCATGACCTTTAATAATAGCAAATATAAATTCAACTAATAAACCAACACCGTACGATACCACAACCAATGGCAGCACTTGGAACAAACCAACCAGTAGGTTATCCAAAGTCCAAAATGAAGCCCCTAAAAATCCATTTGCTGATTCAATTTCACCTAATGCTAAATAGTGTTGATATCCTGCATTGAACATACCAAAAATTAAACATGGCACTAATGCCATAATAACTGTATTCATGGTACGCTTTAAATCGTCAGCAACTTTTATATGAGTTCCGTTGTGCGTTGTCTCATTTGGCAAGTACAAAAAAGTATGAAGCGCATTAAAGGCAGGAGCCATTTTTTTATTCCTGTACTTTCTCTTTAAAATATGTAATCTTGTCTTTAAATCCATCACCCTATTTCTTTAAGCATTAAGTCTAAACCTTGTCTTATAATTTTTTGATGTGGTTGTTTAGAAACACATACAAATTCTGTTAACGCAAAATCCTCAGGTGCAACTTCGTACATTCCTAAAGCTTCCATTTCATCTAAATCTTGATACATACAAGCTTTTAAGATTTGTAATGGAAAAATATCCAATGGAAACACTTCTTCGTAAGTTCCAGTTGTTACAAACGCTCTGTGCTCACCATTGGTATTTGTATTTAAATCGAATTTTTTATTTGGGTTTAACCATGAAAACGTTAATGCTCTAGAGGTGGAAACCTTATTAAAAACGGGTTTATTCCAGCCAAAAAACTCATAATCATCACCTTCTAGAGGTGGAAACCTTATTAAAAACGGGTTTGTTCCAGCCAAAAAACTCATAATCATCACCTTCTGGAATTACAGAAACCACGTTGCTATAATAATCTAAACTTCCATCTGGATCTATTTGTTTTCCTGATAATACATTACCAGAAATAATACGGTCATTACCTTTTTTTGCAACACCTTTATCATAAATGATAGTCGATATTTCACTACCAGCAAGTGTTTTAAAGTATCTTGGTTTTTCAACAGAAGATCCAACCAAAGCTACAATACGCTCTACATTGAATTTACCTGTTAAAAGCAACTCTCCAATAACAACTAAGTCTTGTGGATTAA
>Ga0209185_1002489_pt1 | contig 12411 bp, 10 predicted proteins | sample SidtaG_2_FD_187425 | JGI IMG/M metagenome (GOLD analysis project Ga0209185, IMG submission 187425) | Marine algal microbial communities from Sidmouth, United Kingdom - Sidmouth_Asex2 metaG (SPAdes) (version 2) | ecosystem: Host-associated > Algae > Red algae > Unclassified | place: Sidmouth... | reverse complement strand
AACCATTTGCCCGACCAATGCCATGCCGTCCCAATTTGTATCGTCGATGCGCCCGATGAAGGGTGATACGTAAGTTGCACCTGCTTTTGCCGCCAAAATCGCTTGTCCTGCCGAGAAAACGAGGGTGCAATTTGTGCGAATTCCTTTGTCAGAAAAATATTTCAACGCTTTTACACCGTCTTTAATCATAGGAATTTTTACGACGATATTCTCGGCAATTTCTGATAGTTTTTCGCCCTCTGCAATCATATCTTTGTACGATGTTGAGAAAACTTCTGCACTTACATCGCCATCAACCAAATCGCAAATATCTTTGTAGCGTTGCATAATTTCTGCTTCGCCCTTAATGCCCTCTCTTGCCATCAACGAAGGATTCGTCGTTACACCATCTAAGATGCCCAAATCAACACCTTCTTTAATATCTGCTAAATTTGCTGTGTCTATAAAAAATTTCATATTTATTCGTTGTATTTTTGAGCCGTAAAGATACAATTTTTTATTAAGGAATGATACAAAACAAATGTTCATTTTTATCTTCGACATTTTTCTATTTACTTCGTTAGAAAGCCTCATCGTAGCCCTGCTATGCCTACGTTTTTTGCCTCATAAATAAAAAAATCTCTTTGCTAAAATTTGTACCTTTATTTTCAAATCATTCCTTGAGTTCTGATAAAATTTTACCTTTTGAAAAAAAGCATTGTATTTCCTGTTATCAACGATTTGACGTACGATCAGCGTATGCAGCGCATCTGTCGTAGCTTGGCGAAAGCGGGTTATGAGGTGACGCTGATTGGGCGAGAATTGCCTGATTCTAAACCGTTAATACAACAGGATTTTCAGCAAGTTAGAATGAAGCTTTCGGTCAATAAGGGAAAATTATTTTATCTTTTGTACAATTGGAAACTTTTTTGGTTCTTGCTCAAAAATGATTTTGATATTATTGGATCGGTGGATGTGGATACGTTGGTGGCTGCTCATTCTGTGGCGACGCTCAAAGGGAAACCGCTTGTTTTTGATGCCCACGAATATTTTTCGGAAGTTCCTGAAGTTGCCCATCGTCCAAAAGTAAAATGGGTGTGGGAAAAAGTCGAAAGTTGGATTTTTCCGAAGTTGAAATATGCGTATACGGTCAATCAGTCTTTGGCTAACATTTTTGAAGAAAAATATGGGGCACCTTTTGAAGTGATACACAATGCGACGGTCTTAGAAGATAAAGATTTTCCTGAACAACCAAAGGATTATATTTTGTATCAAGGAGCTATAAATGTAGGTCGTGGTTTGGAGCAAATTATTCGAGCGATGCCGTATTTAGAGACTCGTTTGGTTATCTGTGGCAAGGGCGATGTTTTTGAGGATTGCCAAAACTTGGTCAAGGAATTAAACTTAGAAAGAAAAGTGGAATTTAAAGATTTTGTTCCTCCGCAAGAGTTGAAAGAAATAACGCTACATGCTATCTTGGGACTCAATATATTGGCGCATCAAGGCGAAAGTTATTATTATTCTTTAGCCAATCGTTTTTTTGATTACATGCACAGTGGTATTCCCCAAATTTGCAGCAATTTCCCCGAATATCGACATTTCAATGACAAATATAATGTTGCTCTTTTGGTTGATGATTTAGAGACGGAAACCATCGTCAATGCTCTAAAAAAAATCATAGACAATGATACATTACGAAAAGAATTGCACCAAAATTGCCTAAACGCCCGAAAGGAATTAAATTGGCAAAATGAAGAAAAAAAACTATTAAAATTATTTCAAAAAATTTCGCTATAAAATTTATATGATTAATATCTCCAACATAAAACAAATATTCCAAGAAGACCTCAAAGAAATTTATCCCAAAAAAGAAATAAATTCGCTCTTTCATATTGCAGCAGAATCTATTTTAAAACAAGATAAATTGTCGTTGATGGTCAATAAAGAACAGGCGTTAAGCGAGTCAGAAAAAATAGCATTTACAGCAGTATTAGAAAAATTAAAAAAGCAAATTCCTATTCAATATATTTTGGAAGAAGCGTTTTTTTATGGTTTGAAACTATATGTCAATGATAACGTTTTGATTCCTCGTTTTGAGACGGAAGAGTTGGTTGAGTTGATTGTACAAACGACCACACAAAACAAACCCAACTATATTTTAGATATTGGAACGGGAAGTGGTTGTATTGCTTTGGCGTTGAAAAAAGAACTAAATGCAACCAACGTATTTGCCGTAGATGTGAGTTCTGAAGCATTGGAAGTTGCACAGAAAAATGCTACCCAAACCAACCTTTTGATACAATCTTTGTTGATGGATATATTGCAGGAAACCAAGTGGGAACACTCGCCTTTTTTGGATATTATCGTGAGCAATCCGCCGTATATTCCGCTATCAGAAAAAGCGTTGATGCACGATAATGTCTTAAAGTACGAACCACATTTGGCACTTTTTGTAGATAATCAAGAACCGCTTATTTTTTATGAAAAGATAGCCGATTTTGCCCTTCAACACCTGAAACCCAACGGACACTTATTTTTTGAAATGAACGAATTTAATGCCCAAGCCGTAAAAGAAATGGTAGCGCATAAAGGTTTTAAAAACGTGGAAATTGTGAAAGACATGTATGGTAAAGAACGTATGTTGAAGGCTGAAAAGAGGAGTTAAAACTGATACTGTGTTATGGCATTTTTTTAGGAGCGAACGGTAAAGTGCTTCGTCGTGGCGGAAGGTCCTGCTATACGCTACTACACCAAAAGCCTTTCTTACGCTTGCCTTGCATTTTGGTATAACGCTGCTATCAGGGCTATTTGGGATGGACTCAACTTCTAAGGCAAATGCTTCAACAAAAAGTCTATCTGATTCTTTCCCATAGCCCTCCGAATTTCGGCTTCAGTAAATCCTTCTTTTAACAATGCTTCGGTAAGTACCACCATTTGCGCCGAATTAAAATAAGTAGAAACGGGCTATATTTAGGGTTTTGTGAAGTTTTTTGGCTTGTTCTGAAACTTCTGGTAATGCTGTTAAAGTTGTTTTATTCATCTGGCGATCTACCACTTTTCCTGCCACAAAAAAGAACGCAATTGCTCCAAGCATCAATAAAATTAAAAGGATAGATATAAGTCGTTTCATAAGATTTTTTTATACACACAAAGTAAAACGTAAATATACGTAATTTCCATGCAACATAGACCTGATAGTAGTGGTATGGCAAGTAGTTTAAGTAGTTTTTGTGGTTTAAGTAGTTTTTGTAGTTGTGGGGTTTATAATGGTTGGTTTACTTGCCATAAGAACGGATAGCAGGCAGCCCCATTACGATGAAAGACAAACCGTTCTCTCCAAATCATTAGAATTTAGAAATTATGATTTAGAATTTAATTTCTTTGAGAATCTGGACGACAAAAGATGTAAAAATCACATAATCATTAGACACATGCCTTCAATATGTTGTATTTTTGGAGGATAGAAACAGTAACATGAAGAAAATAATTATCCTTTTTATCGCATTTTTGAGTATGAGTAGCCAAGTAATTGCCCAAGCTGATTACCAACGCCTTCGAGTATTTGTAAACGAAACTGATTTGCATACGTTGGCGCACAAAGGTGTCGATTTGTCTCATATTCACCTCATCAAAAATAGTTATTTAGAACAAGATTTTTCGCCTTATGAAGTGGAGCAAATTAAAGAGGCTGGACTAAATTATGAGATTTTGTATAAAAATGCTTCGGAATACTATCACGACCAACGACGAAAAAGTGTACTCCTAAAATCGACCAGTTCGCTTTCCAGCAATTGTGCGGAGGCTTTGATTTATGAACAATATAGTGAGCCTGAAGAATTTGATATGGGCGATATGGGCGGTTTTTTCACGTATGAACAAATGTTATGGCATTTAGACAATATGCATGCATTGTATCCCAATTTGGTTTCAGAACCACAGCCTATTAGCGATTTTTTAACCTATGAAGGACGACCCATTCATCATCTGACCATTACAAAACCTGATTCAACTATTGAGAAAAAACAAATTCTTTATACAGCCTTACACCATGCGAGAGAGCCGATTTCTATGTCGCAACTTATTTATTTCATGTATTATGTATTGGAGAATTTTGACAATGATCCTTCTATAAAATATTTATTAGAACAGTACGAATTAAATTTTGTGCCTTGTATCAATCCCGATGGATACGTTTACAACAATGAAGTTTATCTCGCTAATCCAAACGCTCCTACCTTTGGATTTTGGCGAAAAAACAAAAGAGACAATGACCTTAGTGGTGCATTTAATCCGAACTTAGATGGTGTTGATCTCAATCGAAATTATGGGTATAAATGGGGTTATGATCCTTTTGGTTCGTCACCTTCTCCTGCGTCTAATGTATATCGGGGTCCATTCGCATTTTCAGAACCAGAGACTCAGGCAATGCAGTGGCTTTGTGAACAGAATCAATTTTATGTCGCCCTCAATTATCACTCTTTTGGAAATTTATTAATTTATCCGTGGGGCTATGAATTGGGATTGGTTACAGACCACAACCATGTTTTTGAAACGATTGGACAATCTTTAACGAGCCAAAATGAATATGTCGCTGGAACTGCGGAAACAACCATTGCGTATCCTGCCAACGGCAATAGTGATGATTGGATGTATGGAGATACGGAAAATAAACAATCTATTTTTTCTTTTACACCAGAAGTCGGAACAGGTGTCGATGGCTTCTATCCTACTGATAATCAGATTGTTAAACTTTGCCAACAAAATATTTTGCAAAATCTAAATGCACTTAGAGTTTTAGGAAGTTTCGGCAAAGCAACTGACCTAACAGGAGCTCATTTAACGCAACTGAATGGGCAATTGCATTTTGATATTAAACAAAACGGATTGGAAACAGGGCATTTCACGGTAAATGTAACGCCTATTTCTCCGGAACTCACTATTGAGGCATACATCGAAACACCCAATTTATCAGTAGGTGATATTTACCAAGATTCTTTGACGTACACACTTGATGAAAACTTCATTTATGGACAAGAAATCATTTATGCCATTTCAGTAGATAATGGAGAATATATCACGACAGATACCATTACCAAAATATACAAAGTCGATTCGACAAATGTTGAAGTCTTGGTTGATAATGCTTGTGATGATTTAACTTTGTGGAACAACAATGGTTGGGGAATTACAACTTTAGAGTTCCATTCAGAAAATGCTTCTTTGACGGATTCGCCCGTCGGAAATTATGAAAGCAATCAATACTCTGAACTTATTTTAAAAGATACTTTAGACCTCACAAACGCAACCTATGCCGAATTAAATTTCTGGGCTAAATGGGTTTTGGAAGAGTATTATGATTACGTTCAAATCATTGCAACAAACGTAGAAACAAACGCACAAACAAGCCTTTGTGGAAAATATACAGACCTTGTTCTTCCTGCTAATGATGAACCTGTTTATCACAATGCACAAACAACTTGGGTCGAAGAAAGTATTCCATTAAATGATTTTTTAGGAGAAAAAATTCAAATCAAATTTACCCTCCAAACGGATGATTTATTGACCTATGATGGCTTTTATTTAGACGATGTACGTTTGCACATCAATCAAGACACAACGGAATTGGACACGATTGATATGGGCATTGATGCCCTACAAACGCAGAATCTCCACATCGCTCCAGCACAACCCAATCCCACCAAAGATTGGCTAAACATCAACTACCATGTGCCGCAAAATGCAAAAAACACAGCGTTTTATTTATTAAATGAAGTGGGTCAAATTGTACACCAACAAAACGCACAAAAAAATGCGGTTATCAAGTTGGATGTAAGTCGTTATCCCAATGGCATTTACTTCTATTATTTGCAGTCAGACCAACACAAAAGCAATTTACAAAAAGTCGTTATTTATTAGAGGGGCGAGTGATTGGTGACGAGTGACAAGTGGTGATTAATCACTCGTCACCTGCCACATCTCACCCATCACTCACTTACTTTCCCCACGAAGCTGGACGCTCCACAGAACAAATCTTTTTCCGCATAATTGCCTTTACTTCTTCATAAGACAAAGGGTAAAAATCGTGAGAATCAACGCCTACATCAAAAGCCATTCGCTCTTGTTCGTCGGGCAGATTCCCATGCGAATGCCCATACAATTGCCAATTTCCTCGATATTCACCTCTCCAAACTCGCATGGCATAGTGAAAAAGAATAATGCGCTGTACTCCATTGGCGCAATCCGCATCTTTGACCTTTAGCTCATAATAATCCTTGATCCACTTAAATTTTTGGGGATGTTTCAGCGCAGCCCATTCGTGATTTCCCGTAATCAAGTATTTTGTTCCGTTCAAACGATCCAAAATTTCACCCACTTTATCGGGGTCCTTTAGTCCAAAATCGCCAAGATGATACACCGCATCTCCTTGTTGAATCTTCTCATTCCATCGTTGAATCATCACCTCATTCATCTGCTCCACATCCTCAAAAGGACGATCACAAAACTTTATAATATTGGTATGACAAAAGTGATGATCTGAGGTAAAAAATATATTACTCATTCTTTTTTTATTTTATTTTTTTGGAGAGAACGGACAGTTCCTTCGTCGCAAAGCATGGGCCCGCTGTCCGCTAATGGATGGCATTTCTCAAATGCCTTTCATTTTTCACATTCCATTCTGTGAAAAGCCTAACACGCCAACGCAAGCATCCAACCACTACCATCGGGTCTATTTTGGACTGTCAGAACCAGAACCACCATGTCCTTAACCCAAATATTGTATAGATAGTTCAAAAACGTTAAAACAAGTAGCTATACATATTCAAAAAACATCAAAATTATTGATAATAAGGCTTGTCACTTCACTTCTTCCATTAAAATCCTCAATATCTTACCTGCCACATTCCTAAGAATGTCTGAATCCTATAGATTTTGCCAAAATACTTGGAAAATTCGCATAAAAGTCACACTTTTACTTCTAACATGGAGAACCTCACTGCTTGGATTGCACAATTAGATGAATGGCGCACTCAACTTGCCTTTAAATTCATTGTAACAGCACTTATCTTTTTAATATCAATAGCTGTTTACTACCTTATTCTAAGATTCATTTATCCCTTAAAAGAAACAGAAAATAAAAAAGAATACTTACAGCAAAGAAAGTATTTAAAACAGAATTTACGCAATGTTGTTTTCTTTATAGGAAGTATTTTAATTGCTTATATTTGGTTGGCAAATCATCTTTTAGAATTAGCTGTATTCATTGAAAAACTTATTGGGATTAGTCCTGACATTCAACGCAAAATAGTCAAGAGTATTCTTATAGTTATTTTTTTAGCGATTGTTCGCAAAGGTGCAACTCGCTTGTTTTTTCAGCTCAATACCGATGTCAAGCGCAATTATCGCACCCGAAATATCATTACTTATAGCATTTTTTCGTTGGGAACAATTTTAGTGGGGCGTATTTGGTTTGCAGGATTGGATTCGATTGCGACATATTTTGGATTATTGTCGGCTGGTATTGCGATTGCCTTAAAAGAACCCATTGTCAATCTCGCAGGCTGGGTTTTCATTATGTTTCGTCGTCCTTTTGAATTGGGGGATAGAGTGGAAATTGGCGGTCATTCGGGCGATGTCATCGACATTAATATCTTTCAATTTACGCTCAATGAAATAGGGAATTGGGTTGATGCCGACCAAAGTACAGGGCGCATCATTCACATTCCCAATGCCCGAGTTTTTGTGGAAACACAGGCAAATTATACAAGAGGATTTAATTTTATTTGGAATGAGATTCCTGTTTTAGTAACCTTTGAAAGTGATTGGCAAAAAGCGAAAGAGATACTTCAAGACATTGCCGATGATTACTCTATTGGTACACAACAAATAGCAGAATATCACCTCAAAAAAGCCACTGAAAAATACCTTATTTATTATAGCAAACTCACCCCGAAAGTCTATACGGATGTCAAGGATAGTGGTGTGATGCTCACGATTCGCTACCTTTGTACACCACCAAAAAGACGGGATTCTAAAGAAAAAATTTGGGAAGAGATTCTCTTAAAATTTGCACCACACAACGATATTGACTTCGCCTATCCAACGACTCGACGATACGACAATCAATTTGAAGGAAAAGGTAAAACCCCAAATGTTCCTCCTTCGAGTAAACGGGATTAGTTTGCTTAGTTCTCTTTCTTGGTTAACCATATAAGGTCATATAAGCAGTTCATAGAAGTTGAGACCATGCAAAATAGACCCGATAGTAGCGTTATAGCTGTGTGGGGCTAAGAGTTTTGTGTGGCTGCTATAGTAGCGGATAGCGGGCCCAGACGTGACGACGAAGCTCCTGACCTTTCTCTCCTAATATATATCTGACGGATATATTTCTTTTTGGTTTAATGGAATAGGATGTGGAGGGTGATGAGGGAGAGGAGTAAACCAAAGCCGATGTTGCGAATGGTGGGGCTGTCGAACTTGACTAAATCGTTCCATTTTTTGAAGCCTTTTTGGTTTAGGATGATGGAGGCGATGGCGATTGCTGTAAATGCAATGGTGATGACCCAACCTGCTCGTACAAAGTAGTTCATCTCAGGGAAGAAATAGATGATGATTCGGTGGAGGGGAATCGTGGAAAGGAATGCGGCTAAGGTGACTTTGCGGTTTGGGGCGACTAAAAATGCGGCTGTACAAATGAGGGCGACAATCCCACAATTGATGTAGTACCGTAGTTCATTGAGGGTATGCGTAAATGCATCTTCTGGATTCTCGAATTTTACGTAGAGTAAAATGAGTCCCATAATAATTCCTGTAATTAAGGTTACTAAAATGGTGTTTCTTCCTGCATTTACGACTTGTCGGTCTGTGGCTTTGGGGTTGATGTATTCTTTGTAAATATCTATGGAAAACAAGGTCGCTAAAGAATTGAAAGTGGAATCGACGGTACTCATAAGGGACGCAAATAGGGCGCACAAAATGAGTCCTTTTAAGCCTGTCGGTAAGTAAGTATCTACTAAATACGGAAATGCCATATCGGGTTCTGCCAAGCCTTGACTTCCCAAAATTCCCACTAAGGCGATGCCTGGAATGACGATTACAACAGCCATTATATACTTCATTAAGCCACCGACCATTAAGCCTATTTGGGCTTGTTTGAGACTTTGGGCAGCTAAGGAACGCTGTATGACGGATTGGTTGGCGCACCAATAATTGATGTTGAGTAGGAAGAGTCCGAAGATGTGTGTCCAGGGGAGTTTTTCGTGATTGGCAGGAAGGTGCAAATGCATTAATTCAGGCGTTTTGACGTAGAGTTGACTCCATCCGCCCAAATGATGAATTGCTACCAATAAGACGATGACGCCCCCTGTCAAAAGAATCGTAAATTGAATTATGTCCGTTCGCACGACGGCACTCAATCCCCCAAAATAGGTATAAATTGCGGAGAAAACGCCCAAGCCTACGACTAAGGCGGACACTCGAATAATGCGTTCATCACTAATAAATGCAAAGTAATCGCCAAAGACTAATTCGGCTGCATACGCTCCCCAAAAAAGGGCTGCGCCTAAAGTTAAGGTCGAAAATAAAGCGATGTTGGCGATGGAATAAAAGAGGGCGACGGTTCTCCCCAATCGTTTTTGAATGAATTGGGTAATCGTGATGACTCGATCTTTAAGGTACATGGGAACGAAAATAAATGCAGCCATCAAAATTCCTTGTATGGCGTTGATTTCGAGGCTTGCTTGGGCGAGTCCGTAGAGGTAGGCAGAACCCATCATGCCCAAAAATTGATAGCCTTGTATGTTGGTGGCGATGGTCGATAAAGCGATAGAGGGCCAACGCAAATTGCGAGAACTTAAAAAATATTCTTCGGTCGTTGTATCTTGTCCTTGTCTGCCTGAGATGGCGGTGACGAAGATGACGATAAAGTAAATGATGACGATGATGAGGTCTAGCAATTTGTTTTGGTTTTATGAACCATATAAGTTTATATAAGTTCGGTTCGTTTTTTACACAAGGTCATATAAGTTTTGGCGCAACTTGGGACAAGGCATGCCTTGTCCTTACTACTCGGCTCTGGCGGGAGACGCATTCAATGCGTCTGTACGTTTATGTTCTTATGCCTGCGGCGAGTGGGCTTGGTGGATCTTCTTTTGGGATTCTGTTTTGTTCTATCGGCATGGAGATTGTTTTGAGTTGTGGCAATACGTATTTGGCGAATAGGTTGCATTCCTCTAAATGCGGATAGCCTGAGAAGATGAAGGAGCGAATGCCCATGGCCATGTAGCGTTTGATTTTTTCAACGATTTGGTCGGGGTTTCCGACTAAGGCTGCGCCACATCCTGATCTCGCTCGTCCGATGCCTGTCCATAAATGCGGCTCGGCATAGCCTTCTTCATCGGCAAGGTCTCGCATGGTGGCTTGACGGGAAACACCTAAAGATTTTGCGTCTAAGGCTCGTTCTCGTATTTCTTTGCCATGTTCTGCTTCTAATTTTGACATAAGGCGATTGGCGTAGGCTCTTGCTTCGGATTCCGTTTCTCGAACAATCATATGCACTCGTAAGCCAAAATCTACGGTTCGATTATAACCTGCTGCTTTTTCGCTCATGGTAGTCATTAAACTGTGAATTTTCGTTTCGGTTTCGGGCCACATCAGGTAAACATCGCAGTGTTCGGCACACAAATTGACGCCTGGTGGAGAGTAACCGCCAAAATATAAAAGCGGTCCGCCATTTTGTTGATAGGGTTTGACGGGATCGGTTTTGAGTTGTATGTTGTAGTATTCACCTTTGAAGTCGATGAACTCTTGTGTCCATGCTTGCTTCAAGATTTCGATGACTTCTCTGGAACGTTGGTAACGCTCGGCTGATCCTAATTCTGTTCCTGGCAAATTCGAGGAAATAATGTTGATGGTCAAACGTCCTTTGAGTATGTGGTCTAAGGTAGAAATGGCTCTTGCCAACATCGGTGGGTGCATTTCTCCACAACGGATGGCAGCCAATAAATTGATGTTGTGTGTGAGGGGTGCGACGGCTGAGGCAAAGGTCATGGTGTCTTGTCCGACTTGGTAAGAAGAGGGACAAAGGATGTTGCGGTAGCCTAAACGGTCTGCGTTTAAGAGAATATTTGAAGCGTTTGCCCAAGTGCTTTTGTAGGCCATGTTGCGCTCTCCTAAAAATTCATCGTCTCCGTTGCAAATTGGAGCGAACCATGATATTTCTGCGCCTTCGAGGTGGCGAGAACGGACTTTTATTTCTGAAACCATTTTTCTTTTAGTTTTTGTGGTTTTTGTGGTTTATGTAGTTTTTGTGGTTTTTGTGGTTGTTTAGTGCTTGGTTCTGTGGTTCTTAGTGCTTGGTGCTGTGGTTCTTAGTGCTTATTGCTGTGGTTTTTTTGTGCTTAGTGATGTAGTTTTTGTTTGTATTTTCCCTCGTCACCCGTCACCCGTCACTTGCCACCCGTCCCTACGCCACTTCGTGACCTTTTGAGGCTTCTAAGAGTTCGTACCATTCTTCGTGGGTTAGGTTTATTTTTGTGGCGTTTAGGGCATTTTTGATGCGTTCTATTTTGCTTGTGCCTAAGACGGGAATGATGCTTGATGGGTGTTTTAGCAAGAATGCTAATAGGATTTGTTCTAAACTTGCGTTGTGTTTTTCGGCTAAGGCATTGGCGACTTTTTGGATGCGTTGGTTTCTTTCAACCTCGCTATTTTGGAAGATGCTGCCTCCACCAAAAGGCGACCATGCTGTCGGATTGATGTTATTTTTGATGCATTGGTCTAATGTACCATCGTCTAAGGCGTTGAGGTGGAGTATGGACAACTCGATTTGATTCGTGATTAAGGGCGTATAAGAATTGAGCAAATCGAATTGGGAAGCGGTATAGTTGGAGACGCCAAAATGCTTGATTTTTCCGTCTTTTTTGAGCGTTTCGGCTGCTTCTGCGATGTCGTGTGGATTCATTAGGTAATCGGGACGATGGAGCAGTAAAACGTCTATATAGTCCGTCTCTAACGCTTTGAGGGAATATTCGGCGGAGGCGATGATGTGGGCTTTGGTGCTATCGTAGGATTTGATTTTGTGGTTGGAACGATTTTCGCTCGTTAGCTTGATGCCACATTTGGTCGTTAGCTGGATTTTTTGCCTCCACGATGGTTGATTTTTGAGAACTTTCCCAAATTCGTCTTCCGTCGTATAATGCCCATAAATATCGGCATGGTCGAAGTCTGTCAGTCCTAATTCGATGCAAGCAGCGACAAATTGCTCTAATTCGGTGGTGGTCATTTTCACGCCCCATACGCCTAATCGCATCGTTCCGATAATCAATGGGGAAAAGGTAATTTCTTTATTTGTTGGATTCATAGTATTGTTTGGTAGCTAATGTAACGAACATCTACTATGAATTAGAATTTTTTTGTTCTTTTTTGAACCATATT
>Ga0209185_1002485_pt1 | contig 12441 bp, 14 predicted proteins | sample SidtaG_2_FD_187425 | JGI IMG/M metagenome (GOLD analysis project Ga0209185, IMG submission 187425) | Marine algal microbial communities from Sidmouth, United Kingdom - Sidmouth_Asex2 metaG (SPAdes) (version 2) | ecosystem: Host-associated > Algae > Red algae > Unclassified | place: Sidmouth... | reverse complement strand
CTATTCCTACTGTGTTTTTGTTTTCTTCTATTCCTACTGTGTTTTTGTTTTCTTCTATTCCTACTGTGTTTTTGTTTTCTTCTATTCCTACTGTGTTTTTGTTTTCTTCTATTCCTAGTTTCTGTTCTCACGTATCATTCATTCTTGTTATTGCATGCAATTTATATACTTGTAGTTTTGTAAGCGTGCATTTGTTTGTAGTTTGAGGAGCATCTCAAAATACAGTCAATTTGTAGTGTATTCATCTAATACAAAAAAATTAATGCATTTATAATAACATCCTTATAAAAGGAAGAGTCTCTATTTTAGAAAGATGGTTATGGTACAAATAAAATTAATAATTAGGCATAGCTTCTTGTGGGATAGAGCTATTTCTTATTAAAAAGATTAAAATATGTGTTCCATATTAAGTAAAAGAGTATATAACTGTTCTATATAACGCTTCAAATGTAGTCCATTTTCCAAGAAAAAACAAAGGATTTTTAAAGTTTTTTCAAATTAATTTATTGTACTAATAATCAATTATGTTATTGTATCATTTTTACATTATAGATTAAACATATTAGAAACTATATCTGTTTAATATTCAACGAATCCAATATTATAGCTATATATAGAATACTCTATATTAGTGTCATTAGCTTCTTCTTCTATCTATATCTGTTAATGGGGTGTTCTTTGTTTGGTTTTGGAAATTGCTTCTTAGTTCTTTGCTTATCTACGTATCTTAAATGCCTTGATGTCTATGTTTTTTGAGTCTTTTTCTGATACAATCTTAATTTCAAACCTATTAGGTTGAAATGCATATCTTTTTGGGCTATATAAATTTCTTTCGGTTCTCTTCTTTTAAGAAAACCATATAAGTAGTATCATTTCGATTACGCTCAACGACCAAAGTTCATTTAAGCGGTTTTCATATGAGCTTTTGTAAAGCGTCCTGTTCTTTTAAGATAGACCCGATAGTAGTGGTAGGCGGGAATGTATCCGCCTTTAACGGATAGCGGGACCATATGTAACGACGGAGCATCCCCCCGTTCTCTCCTTATTCTTATTACTTAAAAAACTAAACTTCCTGGATAATTTGCTCCGAAGGCTGGATAGACTTTTTTTAGGCGGCTGATTTGGTCTTGGCGTTTTTCTTGTTGTAGGCGTTTTTGATTTATTTTGGTGGGAGAATGGATTTTGTAATTTAAGACTTCTGTGATTGCTTGGATGTTTTTGTGTTGGATTTTGTGTTTTTCGGCATAGGTGGGATTGATGGCAAAAGTGAAGAGGGCTGCTTTTATTTTTTCTTGGGCTTCGGGTGTTTCTTCTGCAAAACGGTTGAGACTGCTTTTTTTGATTTTTCCTTTTTCGTTATTCTTCCATCCCTTTAATTGTATCTTTTCGTTTTTTTCTTGTTCGGTGGGTTCGAGTATGTGTGCTTCTATATTTACTTCTAAGAAGTGCATGAGTGCTTGAATGGTTTGTGCCGGCTTTTGTACTAAATCTTCATAACTGACTGTGTGGTAATTTTTGTGATGGTGCATTCTTAGAGCAAGGGCTGTATTGACAATGTATGTTCCTGCTGCATAATAAGCGGAATACCCTCGTTTCATCAAAGAGACCATCGCATCATAGGGATTGCGGCAAGTATGAATAACTTTGGGCGAATCAAATGTATTTAAGAAATCGGGAAAGGCTACAGCATTTGCTGGGCTTTTTTCAATCCAAGTTTTGGCGTTTTGTTTTTGCAATGCTCTTGCCATATACAAATCTGCAAATTCGGCAAAATGCTCTGTCCCCAAAATACAGCGTTTCAACTCCTCTCCTTCCCATCCATAAAAATCTTGCAACAAACTCGCTCCATTCATTTTGAACCAAGTCTCGCTTTTGAGTCCGCCCAATTTATTTGTCTTAATGAGGTGTTTTCGATTTTGTTTCCAATGGTGGTATAATTTGGGATGCATAAACAAATACGTTTCTGGCCCTGCTGCTAATTGGCTGTGTCTGTTGAGGATATTGACTAAGAGGGAGGAACCTGTGCTTTGTGCGCCGCCTATGATTATTTTTGACATTTTTTTGTTTTTGTTTTTTTTTGCATTTATTAGTGATGGCCATTTTTACAGCAAATGAAAGCCACATTTTTTTTTGCGGTTCAGGCGAGGGCAACCACAAGGGATTGCCCCTACATTTTTTTTCGGTTCATTTTTTGGGCAACCACGAGGGATTTTACATTCACGTTTTTTTCGTGGTTCATTTTTTGGGCAACCACAAGGGATTTATCCACACACATTTTTTTGCGGTTTATTTTTTGGGCAACACGGGGATTGTACATTCACGTTTTTTTTTTGAGGTTCAGGTGAGGGCAATCACAAGGGATTTGTTCACACATTTTTTTCGCTATTCATTTGAGGGCAACGACGAGGGATTGCCCCTACAGGATCATTAAAAATGCTGCCCATAATAATGCGCTGTATATTGCTATGGTTTTGAAGGGGATGTATGTTTTTGGGTGAATGCCTAAGTTGATGTAATTGAATGTAATCATCATTACTTTGTTTAAAAAGTTGGCGATGACGGTGGCGTAGGCGATTCCGACTAAACCGTATTGTTTGAGTAGGATGATGCTTAGGGTGACATTTACTATTGTTTCTATTAGGGATGCGATGATTAGGAAATAGCGTTCTTTGCGAACGATGAGTGGTAATTGGGGTAGCAATATTCTACTACAGACAATTAGAATGTAAATATTAAAAATTTGTGCGGACAAATCAAAGGATGCCCCATAAAAGAAGGTGTACAGGGGTTTACTCAAAAACAACAGAGCGATGCTCAAGGGAAAGAAATAATGTGCGAACTGTTTGGTCTTGATTTTGATTTCCTGCAAACCTTGTGTTTGGTTCGCTGAGACAATCGGAATCATTGTACTCACCAAACTACCTATTAACAAACTGACGAAGGGTAATTCTTTTGCGCCATATCGAAAAATTGCAAAAATGCCTTCTTCCTGAAAATAGCGATTGACTAAATAACCATCAACGTATTCAACGGCATTCCCCAATAGTGCATGGAGAATCAACGGCACACTAACACCACCAACAGCCCACAACGCCCTTTTGTCTAAATGCCAGCCAAATTCTCTAAAAAAGTAGAACCCTCCATAAAGTAATCGAATCACTGCCAAACCCAACAATGCCAACAAGCCCACATACAAACCATAGCCTAAGGCAACAGGCACTACAATCACCAACAATTGTAATAAAAAGTTCCAAAACCCAAATCGTACAATGTGTATGGGCTTTTCCTCTAGCAAAAAAAGCAAATGTATGAAATAAGATGGGATATTGATCGCTGTATATGCCGCTAAAATTGGCAATAAAGAATTTTGTGCCAGAAAGACTGACGTTGCTCCATAATATTGCGTCCAAACATACACCAGAAGGTACAGGCTCATCGCTGTAATCCCACTTAATAAACAGATGAATAGAAAGAAAGTCCCCTTAAAATTAGCTCTCTCCCCTATTTCAATCTTAGGAAAGTAACTCAATAAGGCTTTTTGCAAACCAACCACCCAAAAGAAACTAAGGAGATTTCCTAAGAAAAAGAACAATTCATACTTGTCTAATTCTGCTAAAGGTAAACCCAAATTTACCAATAGAATACCTGTTAATAAGCTTGCTCCAAATCTTCCAATATTGAAGATCTGCATAGCTTTGTGGGTACTTAGCCATTTTGTATAGGTTTCATAAAATTTGTGCATTTACTGTAAAGTGATGGGTGATGGCCTAGAAGACAATCTGTGATTAAATGCAGTATGGAAGCGCATTAGCTTCTGTTGTGTGTTCATTTTTTTATTTCCAAGTTCCGTTTTTCGTAATCTTTAAGATGACTCCATTCTTATTTATTCTATATAAACCACCCGCTCCACTTAACCACAAATTTCCTTTTTGGTCATTCATCATACCCATTATTGAAATTGGGATGTCATAGCTTTTGAATTCTTTTCCATCGCACCTATACACTCCATTTCTAATTGTGCTTATCCATACATTTTCTGAATTATCTTTATAAATTTCGTACACATCACCATTATTAAATCCTTCTATGTCTGAAAATGAAATGATTTCGTTTTTCATTAATTTATTAATTCCACCCTTTCCAACTCGCTGTTTGGGGTCAGAATTGTCTTTTTCAGCGACTCTTGTTCCAATCCAAACATTCCCCTCTTTGTCAAATTCAACGTCGGTGACATTATTTGAGTGTAGTCCATCTTTTTTAAGATAATGAGCAAATGATTTTCCATCATATTTACAAATTCCGTAGCCATCTCTTGCAAACCACATGCTCCCTTCTGAATCTTCCTTTATTTCTGTTATCCAGTCTTTAGTATCTTTATTGATAGTGGTTTTTACTTTAATGGAAAACAAGCAACCTCTTTTCCATTAAAGTTAAAAACACCACCCCAGGTACCAATCCAAAAAGTGCCTTTACTATCAATCAATAATTGACTAGTAAAAATCATCTTTTCTTATGAGGAAGTTAGTGAAAGTTTTTCCATCGAATTTGGATAGTCCTTCTCCATTATTTAACCAAAACACCCCATTAGCATCTTCAATTATTCCTATTACTCTATCAGATGGCAATCCATCCTTTTTTGAAAAATATTTTATTTTTCTTCCATCATACTTTGCTATTCCTTTTTTAAGTGTTCCAAACCATAAATCTCCTTTAGAATCTTCAAATACATTTGTAAGATATTCACCAATTTGAGATTGAGTTTCTTCTTCAACTAAATCATTCATTTTATTTGTGCTCACCTTCTTTTCTTGCGAGTTACAAGAGGTTGACAAAATCGCTAACATTATTAAAACAATTAGTTTCATTTTTTTATTTTCATGATGCACAACAAATGAACAAAACCAAGTACCTCTAACACTCCACTACCTTTGAGGAATATTACTTTTCACACAAATTTGAATATTTTTTTGATGCTATTAGTATAATTTCAACATTATTTATATTTTTGCACCAAATTAGAGCCATTAGCTCAGTTGGTTTAGAGCGCTACCTTGACAGGGTAGAGGTCACTGGTTCGAATCCAGTATGGCTCACTCATTGTAAATGCTCATTATACACAAGTATGGTGGGCTTTTTTTCTGCTTTCTTGCTTTATTCTTGATAATTTATTTTATGTTAAGTCCGATGTATTTCATCCAGCTCTTAGGGCTTTGGTTCTTTTTTTTCCGATGGGTTTTTCCCCGATGGATTTCATCCAGCTCTTAGGGCTTTGGTTCTTTTTTTTTCCGATGGGTTTTTCCCTCGATGGATTTCATCCAGCTCTTAGGGCTTTGGTTCTTTTTTTTCCGATGGGTTTTTCCCCGATGTATTCTATCCAGCTCTTAGGGCTATCGTCCCTTTGGGACTTTACTTTGACTTTGATTCTTTTTTTCCGATGGGTTTTTCCCCCGATGGATTTCATCCAGCTCTTAGGGCTATCGTCCCTTTGGGGCTTTTTTTTGGGAATTTTGAAAATGATGTTATCGGTGTGTCATTGGTGTGTTTTTTATTTGGAGCGAAGGGTTTGGTGCTTCGTCGTGATGTAGGGTCTCGCTATCCGCTACTATAGCTATAGTAACAACCACAAAACACAAAAGAATGAAACCAAAAAATGCAGCACTAATAACTACTGAACCAAGCAAAGCTATACCGCTACTATCGAGGCTATTCTGAATGGTCTGAACAGTATTGAACTGTATTAATTCTCAATCTGTATGTCAATGGTGTGCTGATTTTCTTTTGGTTTCCTTTTGTGCTTTTTGTTTGATTTGTGACTAAGATGGCATGTTGCTTCTATGCTTACATCTTAATAAACAGAATATCAAAAAGAATTGGGCTATTATTTTAACAAATATGAAATAATAGCTATGTTTGTATTGGATAAAACAACTCAAATATATTTTTAGGACTTTTTAGGGCTTAACTCAACTTACTAATAAGCTCTTATTATGCTTGCTTTTTTATGGAACCTACACAGAAAATATATGATGCTACGCTTTATTTGAAGAATAATTATAAGCGTAAACATATCCAAGATATAAAGAATGAGCTTCGTCAATTGGGTTTGGATGATGCACAGCTTGCTTTTATGCTTAAAAAGTATCACGAACTCAAAAATAATTATGACAATGCAAGGCAATTGGGCAACAAACATGTGCGTTACCTGATTTTTGGTGTTGTTTTATTGAGTGTTGGCTTCTGTATCTTTTTTGGAAGCATTTTGTTTGATATTCATTCTATGTATGTTTTGTTCTCTTTTGTGTTTTGTATTACTGTGGGTATTGTGCTTTTGCAGAAAGGGGCTGTTGTGTTGAGAATGTAGTTTGGTGGATTGGTAAGTAAGGTGACGGGTGACGGGTGACGGGTGACGAGTGACGAGTGACGAGTGACGAGTGATGGGTGATGGGTGATGGGTGATGGGTGATGGGTGATGGGTGATGGGTGATGGGTGATGGGTGATGGGTGATGGGTGATGGGTGATGGGTGATGGGTGATGGGTGATGGGTGATTAATACTTTCATTATCAATTCTTTACAAAAAATCTAATACCGTTGTTTTCTGTTGAGACAGCGCAAAATAGCCTCGATAGTAGCGGTATAGCTTTGCTTGGTTCTGTAGTTCTTAGTGCTGTAGTAACTTGGTTTCGGTTCTTTTGTGTTTTGTGGTTGTTACTATAGCTATAGTAGCGGATAGCGAGCCCCTGCGCCACGACGAAGCTGCTGACAGTTCGCTCCTTTTTAAAGAAATCAAGATTCGGATTAAAATCAATTTTAATAATATGCAAGAAATACGGAAACTAATCGGTCGTGGCAAGCCTGATAAGGCTATTGAGGAGCTTTTGAAACTGAATACAAGTCACAATGATCTGATTATTAGCGTTCAAGGTCAATTGAGTGACTTAAAGAATAAGGAGATACTTAACATTATCAGCAATACTGATGCAACTTTGGAGAAAAATGGAATCAATTATTCTCTTTTGAAAATTGCTTCTACGATAGAGGCGGAACTAACAAGCCATGTACCTCCTATTGATGTTTCTGATACAATTGACGCTTCTGAAAATGAGAATTTAGAGAAGATTATTGGCAGAAATGGGCTTTCTCGTATTGGTTGGTTGGAAATAGGCGTTGAGAAAGCGAAGTGTATTTGCAAAATACGTGCTGGAGATAGCTATGGTACGGGGTTTCTTGTGGAAGGTGGTTATATTTATACCAACAATCATGTGATAGGTTCTGCTTCTATTGCTCAGTACACCAGTATAGAATTTGGCTATGACAATCATCATACACCTTCTGTATCTTATAAGTTAGATCATAGTGATTTTGCGACATCAAAGGAATTGGATTATACCAAAGTAAAGGTGATTGACAAGGATACGCATTCCTTAAGTAGTTGGGGTTATTTAGAAATTAGTTCGGAACAGCCTAATCCCAATGATGCGCTCATCATTATACAACACCCTAAAGGTAGACAAAAAGAAATCGCTTTTAGTGACAACCAAAATAGTATTTGGGAACATCGCTTGCATTATAAAGTAACGACTGAACCTGGCTCAAGTGGTTCTCCTGTTTTTGATATGAATTGGAAGGTGGTTGCGTTGCATCATGCTGGTGGAAACATAAAAATCAATGCACAAGGAACTACTAAATTTGTAAATGAAGGTATTCTTTTTAAACATATACAGGCGGATATTGCTAACCAAGAAACGACTGTTGATAATGCGAGCACACCAGCTCCAAGTTACTCTCGTAAAACACAGCAATACAGTAAGCCTATAAAAACGATGTTTGTTTATCATTTATTAGATCGTTCTTATGTTGATGAACTAAAGAGCCACTTATTCTTTCATATTAGAAATGAGAATATTGATATTCTTGATGTGCAAAATGTGCCTCCACAAGGGAACAAGGCGGCTTTTTTGGATAAGGGATTCGAAGAGGCGGAACTGATATTTGTCTTTATCAGTAGCCATTTGTACAAAAAGGAAACGAGAGATATGGCTTTACAAGCTGAAAAAGCAGTTGGGGAAAAAATCGTGATTCCTATAAAGATTTCTCCATTTAAACTAAAAGGTACTTCTTTTGACAAATTGGTGGGCTTGCCAAGAGATAAGTCTATCATCGCTCATGAAAATATTGATGCCATTTTGTATGCTATCGTTGAATCTATTTCGGAGGTGATTGAGAATATGCTTGGGTAGTTGGTGGATTAGTAGATTAGGCTCTTCTGTTCTTGATGCCCCTTCTCTAGCCTTTTGAATCACGGATTTTTTTTGGATTTTTCGGATTGCTTGGATTTTTTTCTATACAGAAACCATATGACTTTTAGTATACTGGTGGATTGGGGAATTAGGCTCTTCTGTGCTTGATGCCTATGCACTGACCCTTTTAACTATGATTCTTTTTTATCATCATTAAAAATTCGTCGAAATACTGTAATTTGTGGTTTAGTCATAGCTTTAGGAAGCTCCACAGAAGCGGATAGCGTAGCTGAACTAAGCGAAAGTCTTTTTTTACCACACGAGTATAGCAGCATCTATAAAGCCATAACAGATTTAGCCAAAGATAGTGAAGAATATGAGAAAGTGAAAAAGATAATCGAACGTATTTGTATAAATAGTTGTAGATCCTCCTCTGTTTATACATTAATTACAGATACCACACCAATAAGGAAAGGACATTCTCCTTGTTTAGCAGAACGGGCTTATATACACGTTCCTAATGTGTTGATAAAAGGTAATAAACCATTGGACATCGGCTACAATTATTCTTTTCACCAGAATCTGAATCAAAGTGGTCTTTGCCAGTAAGTATAAAACGAGTAAGTCTTAATCAAACAGCGAGTCAAACAGCAATTGCACAACTGTCGGACTTGTTTTCGGATGAGGATTTGCCATTTGGACAAGCATCTATGATGATTAATACCTTAGATAGTGCTTATGGAAATCCAGCTTACTTAGCCAATGTTTATGATAAGGCTAATTTGGTCAGGATGCGTCAAGGATCTAAGGTCTATCCACTATCAGTTCAAAGTGGAACAGGAGGTGCACCAAAGATTTATGGAGAAAAACTACATCTAATAGAAGAATCAAGGATGTATACTTAAATGCTATTTAATTTCAGATTCTTAAAATTTTATTTATCTGATAATCAATAACTTGTGATTTTAAAAATCTAAAAATAATTCACCATTAGGTATACAATTACAAGTACAAGGGGGAACAAAAACAGAGTTATCAGCAAACAGCACTAAGTTTAGAAGATAGTGAAAATATATTTTTAGAAACTGTAACAGCAAAAGGTAAACCGATTCGTTTGGAGATAAAACGCTTCAATGATATGATGATTCGCACAAAGAAGGGAGAGAATATGAAAGATAAACCTTTTGATTTATTAGTCTGCAAAGTTTTTGATATAGAAAAGGATAAGCCCTTATTTAAATCTCCTATGTGGATTGGAATTCATGGACAAAAAAAACAAGAAATTACGACCTTGAATGGAATACAAAAATATCTGCATAGATATGATATTGAGCCTTTCTTTCGATTTGCTAAACAGAAAATGATGTTAGACAAATATCAAACACCCTCCTTGCAGAATATAGAAAATTGGATGTTAATTCAACAATTAACTTCTTGGGTTTTATGGCATGCCAGTACAGAAGTTAATGCCAATCCAAAGCCATGGCTAAAATATCTTCCGACCTATCAAAACTTGGAAAAAGGACAAAGATTATCTATGGCACAAACTCGAAAAGCAACTGAAAAACTTTTTTTGACTTTTGATTTAACTGACCTAAAACCTCAAAAGTCTAAAAAAGGAAAACCTAGAGAAAAAGGAGGCAAATTAAAGAAAAGAATAAGGCATCCTGTTAAAAAAAAGTGGGTGTGATACATAAATCAGTAGTATTTATGCTGATATTTTTTTCAATTTCAACTAATTTATTACTATTGGATAGGATAGGTCTGTCCAAAGTCTAATAGATAAAAATTACATAATTCAATATTCTTATTCTTCATACTCCTATGAATACTTGACAAACAACCATCTCTATTTCGTAATAGCCCAATCGTCAAACCAAGTAAAATAAATGCCACATTGTGGACTTTGCCACGTGGATCACGCAAATCTAATTCTTGGCAATTTTGTAATTGTTCATAAAATGTTGTTTCTTGCATTTGTGTGTGTGTCTTGATGTTTAACTAGATTTCAAAAGGGTACACAAATTTATTCAAGAGCTTCCTTATAATCATATTTTTCGAAATCTTTATTAAAAGAAAACTCTCTCCATTGCCTAATATCAACAAGAAAACCAAGAAATCTTTTTCCAATTTGAAACAAGCTTAAGAATTGTTGGTCAGTTCGAGCAATATGTTCATAAAACTTTGATTTTAAAGCTTTTGAACTCGCCATTATAGCTAATATATAAGCCAAACAGGTAGCAATAAGTAGGCGTTCTAACCGTTTGGGATCTCTTAAACCACTCTTGTTAATATGGAAGCCTTTTGATTTTTGATCTCTAAAGAATGGCTCTATTTTAAACCGTTTTTTATAGAACTGTTTTATATCAGGTTCAAAGTCCAAATTAGTGAGTAAATACAAAGGCTCTTGTTGCCCTAATCCTTGCCATATCAATGAACTACCCCGCCGCAAGCGGACGGGGTATCACGGTTCTAACTAGAACATTGTCAATTGAGCCTTGTGAATTTGCGTATACTTTTTTCCTTGATTTTTTACATAATTTTTAATCACATCAAAACTTCCAGATTGACCTACTGTATTTACAAAATAACCACTTGTCCAAAATTTACCGCCCCAAAGTATAGATTTAATTTTAGGATGTAATTTGAATATTTTGATCGCAGTTATACTTTTGACTGTATTCCACTATTTTTTAGGAGAATACATTGGTACACTTTGAATCAAAAGGTGTACATGGTTATCATCTGAACCAATTTCTATAAAATGTATTTCATACCTTTCAGAAATTTCTTTGCAGACCTTCTTTAATGTTTTTTCAACATCTGAAGAAAAAACTTCTCGGCGATATTTCACTGGACAGACAATATGATACAACAACAAACTTTTATTATGACTTTTATATATGTGTTTTGCTTTTTTCATAAACAAATATATGCATTCTTTGAGTGCTAACCACATCCCCGACCCAAAGGGTCGGAGTATTCTTTAAAAATAAATTGGTTAGGTGTTTTCTTTGGCTAAATTCAATTTGTTCGAAAAATAAAGAGGTTCCTTGAAGTAACTTTACATTCTTAGGATTAAAATTATCCCAGTTATTTTCTGTTATTAAAACGTTTTTTCCTGTTCGTAACACGTGGTTCCATTTCTGTGCTAAAATGTCTTTTTGAAAATCACATCCATCAAATTCACCGTCACCTACAACTGTTACTTTACTACCTATAGGAACAAGATCTATTAGTCGTTTTAATAGGTCTTGGTGCACTTTTTCTGATAAATGGCCCTTCTTTTGACGATGAACTGACCATATTACAGGGATGGCTTTATTTTTGTATATTACACTGAACATCAAGCACATACAACCACTACCTACCTGTGAACCATCTATGCTAAAAACAAGAGAACCTATCTTAGATAAACACGTCAATAATGGTTTTATATAAGGGGTGTACAGGCTATCATAACTTACTTTTTCATTTTTTAACCAACGTTTAAGTTGTTGAAGTTTACTCCCATATTTCTTTGAATCAGGATTACCTAATGCCAAATCAGACACCTGACTTTTCCCTCGTAAGATTAAAGAACTTACCATATTACACAATACTTTAAATCTTGTTAAAGCATGACCTGACAGATAGGTGATTTTTAATAATTTCCGTAAACTTTTTTCTATCTTTGTTCTGATAAATTTTTTATCGTTCATCGCTTAGTTGGTTTTGTTGTTATTACTAAACTAAGCGATTTTTTTGTTTTTACATAATTCTAATTTTTGTGTACCCTTTTGAAAATTTGTTTCGTAAAACCAAATTTAAGACATTTTTTCACACACATATTTTTCTATAAGAAAACCCTTAATATGGAAACATCTTGTTTGAGATTTCTTGAAAAATACAAGAATCTTTTTGGCATTGTTTCAATGGCTTACACTCTCTGTTGGGCTACTGGAATTCAACAAGGAAAAACCAAACCTGTTCGAAAGAAAAAACATGGATACCCACAGTATAGCGTTTTTAGAAGAGGTTTGAACCTGATTCGAGACTTTCTCAAAGGAAGAGTTTGTCTCGCTTTAAATGAGGCAATTGATAGAGCTATTCAGAGAATTATTGAAATCAACCACTATGGATTAGAAATCCATAGTTTGCGGAATGACTGAAAGTCAGGGTTTAGGCTAAAGCCCATTGAAAATCTTGACTAAGGAGTCAAC
>Ga0209185_1002484_pt1 | contig 12443 bp, 10 predicted proteins | sample SidtaG_2_FD_187425 | JGI IMG/M metagenome (GOLD analysis project Ga0209185, IMG submission 187425) | Marine algal microbial communities from Sidmouth, United Kingdom - Sidmouth_Asex2 metaG (SPAdes) (version 2) | ecosystem: Host-associated > Algae > Red algae > Unclassified | place: Sidmouth... | reverse complement strand
TTTTGACGTGGTTATTTTTTCGATATTTTTTCTTACAAAAACCGCACATAGCCTACGCTACGTAAGGATTTTTGTAGGGAAAAATAGCGGAAAAAGAAACCGTCAAAAAGTAAGGATATTTTTGTCCCACTACTTATCTGGATAAATAACTGTTTTAAAGAGAGAAAATAAGCACAAAAAGAAGCCGTCCAAATCGTGAAGTTATTGTTTTATCGTTTCTTTTTCATAGCACCCGACTTAATAATATCCATAATATTGCGCTTTTACTCCAAATGCCAATACACCACACAATAAACCTCCGTACATCTCCAATATAGACAAAAAATCAGAGAATCACCAAAGCAGCAAGACCCTTCAAAGCTAAACAACAAACCAAAGTTAGCGAATATTCTTAATTTTACAAATATTATCTAAATATTCATGCAAACAAAATGGCACACAAAAAAACAGGAAAAACTCTAAACATACGCGAAGATTTACAAAAACTGACGCAAAGAAAGTCCTTTCTGCCCGATGCGAATCGCTCGGCATGGACAGTCCGACGATATATTTTTAGTAGGGTAGAGTAGTTCTTATTGCTATATTGTTACTCTATAAATCGTAAAACGAATCAAGAATGAATGAATCACAACACGACGATGGAAGCAATTGACGAAGTACGACTCAATTTCAGCGAAGACAACCTTTTTATCTTAAATATTCTTTTAGGATTCATCATGTTTGGTGTGGCGTTAGGTATTAAAAAAACGCACTTTACTGACCTTGTGAAAGACCCAAAATCGCCAATTATTGGGGTCATTTCGCAGTTTATTTTGTTGCCTTTCATTACTTTTTTACTGGTGATGATTTTACGTCCTGCGCCGAGTTTGGCATTGGGGATGATGCTTGTGGCTGCTTGTCCGGGCGGCAACATTTCCAACTTTATATCCTCATTTTCAAGAAGTAATGCAGCACTCTCTGTCGGGCTGACAGCGATAGCAACACTTGGCGCAGTCATAATGACACCTCTTAACTTTTCGTTTTACGGTAGCCTCTATCCGGATGCAGCATCAATTTTACAAGATATTCAGATTGATTTTTTGAAAATGCTAAAAACCGTCTTTATTTTACTTATCGTGCCTTTGATTTTGGGGATGTTATTTGCTCAGCGTTTTCCAAAAACGACGGCTAAAATGCAGCCGCCTATCAGCGTACTTTCCTTTTCGATATTTACATTTTTTGTACTGATTGCCTTTTTTAAAAATTACGATTTATTTTTGAATTGGATACATGCTGTCGTATTTTTGGTGCTGATACATAATGCGCTGGGGCTGATGCTGGGCTATTTTCTTCCGAAAGTCTTTAAGCGTCCTGAAAAAGATTGTCGTGCCATTTCGATTGAGACGGGCATACAAAATTCGGGCTTGGCTTTAGTGCTGATTTTCAATTTTTTTGATGGACTTGGCGGCATGACAATCGTCGCGGCTTGGTGGGGTATTTGGCATATGATTTCGGGCTTGACTTTGGCGATTTTTTGGAAAAAACGGGATGGGAATCACGAAGTGTACTAAGTAAGGGAAGACGAAAAAAATAATCTACCCGTCTGAATTGTTCTTTTTCTTATATGTTTCACTAAATCTTCCTTACGTAGCTCGGCTTGCGCATCAAATTTAGCCAAACATATAAAAAAATAACTTCTTCATTTGGGGTAGATTATTTTCTTCCTCTTCCCTAACGATAAAACAATAACTTCCCGATTTGGACGGCTTCTTTTGCCCTTATTTTTCCCCTTGAAAACAGTTATTTATCCAGATAAACGCCTATTTCCAAGAGAAAAACTAAGGTCAAAACAACCTCGTCGAAATCGCGAACTTATTATTCTATCGTTACTAAGTATTCATTCAAGTTAATAGTGCGCTTCGTGGTTCAATTTTTTTATAAATGAAAAAACAACGATATTCATTTTCATATATCATCTTCTTCTGGCTCGTCCGATTGGGTTTAAAAATCTACCTTGGTAGATGGAAAACTATTGGCAATGAAGACATTCCGAAGCCTGCCCTATTCACTTCCAACCATCAAAATGCGCTCATGGATACGCTCGTCATCACGACGGATGTGTGGGATAGACAATTGTCGTTTATTGCACGAAGCGATATTTTTAAGGGTAAATTGGCGGGGCGTTTTTTGCGCGGTTTGAATATGTTGCCCATCTTTCGTCTGCGTGATAAGGTGAATATTGTAGAGCAAAATAAGGCGACATTTAGCGAGGTCATACGGCGATTGGAGGGCGGCGGTACGGTTAAGATTTTTCCCGAAGGTAATCATGACGAACCCCTTCGATTGCGTCCACTGAAAAAGGGTTTTGCACGCATGGCGTTTTGGACGGCGGAGGCGTTGGATTTTAAGATGGATTTGCACGTCGTACCCATCGGAAATTATTATGAATCGCCTCAAAAAGTCGGTACAGACGTACTCGTACAATATGGAAAACCCATCGCTATTGCGCCTTACGAGGATCTATATAAAAGGAATAAAGCAAAGGCTATCAAGCAGTTAGTTCTTGATTTGAGCGAGGCATTGAAGCCGCTGATGATTCATATTGAAAGCGAAGAATACTATGAAGCGATTGATTTTTTACGAAAAATAGCCCGACAAAAAATACAAGCTGCACATCAATTTGAAGGTGATATTTTAGTCCAAAATTTTAAATCAGACCAACACCTTATCACTCAATGTGAGCGCATGATTCGGCAAGATGAAGCCACATTTAAAGGACTGGCAAACGACATTTTACAATATAAAAAAGGTATTAACGAATACAGTTTGTCGGACGATTTATTTGAAAAAAATAAATACGCTATTGGTACTATTTTATTAAAAATCATTGGTTTGGTGGTTTTGTTGCCTGTTTATATTTATGCTTTCATAAATTCCGTTTTACCTTATTTTATTCTCAAAAAAATATTTTTAAATCGCGTAAAAGACCCCGTTTTTTATGCTACGATTACTTTTGCAGTTGGTTTGTTTTTATTTCCAATCGTATGGATATTACAGAGTATTCCCGTAGCATACTTTTTGGGTGGATGGGGAGCGTTTTTCTATATGGTGTCGATGCCTTTTGTGTTTAAACTTGGGCTGTGGCTGCATTGTCATTGGCAGGTCGCAATGGAGCAATACCGATACAATTATTTGAGCCAACTACCAGAAGTGGTGGAATTGAAGGCGTTGAGAAGGAGTGTTTTAGAAAATGTAAAAACGTAAAACGATTTTGTAAATCGTTCTTCGCATATTGTGCAATAATCTGCAGAATGATTATCTGTAGGCATAAGGTAAGAAAAATAAGGGCAAAAGAAGCCGTCCAAATCGGGAAGTTATTGTAAGCCTATTTTTGTCCCACTACTTAAGGTGAAGCAGTTTTACGCAATAACAATAGAAAGTGGACTGTCTATTTTTTATTGAAAAAAGAATTGAGCGATTTTCATGCCTATATAAATGGCTACTAAACACACCGCGATACTTCCCAAAATATTCAGAAAACCGTAGGCGTGATGTTGGTTTTGAAATAAAGAAAATGTTTCGTTGGAAAAGGTCGAAAAGGTGCTAAATCCACCACAAAAACCAACCATGAAAAATAGTTTTAGTTCATCGCTCACACCGCCTTTCAGACTCCAGGCTACAAAAAAACCAAGTACGATACAACTTAAAATATTCGCCACCAATGTTGCGTGCGGAAAGGTAAATTCATACGAAGCCATGCCACGCGCAATGCCGTATCGCAGCAAACTGCCCATTCCGCCACCCACAAAAACCAGTAAGTATTGCATGGTTGTTCGTTGATTCGTTGATTCGTTATCCGTTATCCGTTGTTCGTTGTTCGTTGTTCGTTGTTCGTTGTTCGTTGTCCGTTTGTTCGGATTTCACGAATAACGATTCAACGAATAACTATTTCACGTTGTTTTGCTTTTGAATAAAAATACAATCCGGTCGATAAAATTATCGCCACGGTTAAGAGTAGCAGCAATAAAACCAGTGAGCCAATATGTTGTAATTTGTATACGAAAAGGATGAAAAGTATGTTGACGCCAACTAAGACGTAAGTAGCTTGCATGTGTGATAAACCACTGTCTATCAGTAAGTGATGAATGTGGTTTCGGTCGGGGTGAAAAGGAGATTTACCCTTTAGGGCGCGTAGCGTAAACACGCGCAAGGTATCAAATAAAGGGATAATCATAATGCCGACAGCCACTGCGGGAACGGAATCTATCGCCATCGGATGAATCAACCCTTTATTGAGTTCGATAAATTTGATGGCTAAAATCGAACACACCAAACCTATCAATAAAGCCCCTGTATCGCCCATAAAAATCCGTGCTGGGCTGTAATTATATTTCAAAAATGCGACCAATGCGCCCGCCAATGCGAAGGCAATAATTGCCAATTCGATGGCATTGATGCTATAGAACCACAAACCGAAAGTTGTTGCTATCACCGTACCGATGCTGCCCGAAAGCCCATTGATGCCATCAATCAAATTGACGGCATTGATAATCAAAATAATGGTAAAAATAGACAGCCCCAGACTCACCCCCAGCGGCAAATCATAGATACCAAATAGCCCGTAAAGGCTAGTCAGTTTGACATTGGCGCGAAAAACGAGGATGACAGCGGCGAGTATTTCTCCGGCAAATTTTTTGCCCGGTGAAAGTGGCACAATATCGTCTTTTGCACCGATAAAAAATATGACAATCAGCGCACATAAGATATATTGCAACTCATTGAAAACCACAAAAGGCGTCCAAAAGATAATCGAAAAAAGGACGCCGGCAAAAATAGCAATCCCACCCAGAGTAGGAATGCTGGTCGTGTGAGAACGGCGTTCGCCGGGTTCATCCATCAAGCCCTTGACTCGTGCTATATTGATAATCGCAGGTATCGCCAGATAGGTAATGAAAAACGCTGTCAGAAAACTTAAAATAACATCATACATAATGCTCAAATGTTGCAATGCTTAAATGCTTAAATGGGTGAATTTTGAACGTAATTATTCATTCACCGTTATTTAAGTATTACATCATTTAAGCATTTAAGCATTGCGCACTGCAAATATAGTCAAAAATAGCATTAAGGGATGAAAAGATAATAAACGCTCCACCTTCACGCCATTATTTTTTCTTTTCATGAGCCAAATTTGACGCGAATAACGGGTTATTTGAGAATTTGGTAAAGTATAAAGGAAAAAGAACAATTCAGACGGGTAGATTATTTTTTTCGTCTTCCCTTACTCAAAAATTCGTGTTTTCCCTACGAAAAACCTTAAAACGAGAAAACTTGTTAGAACCAATACAGCCAACATTCCGGCGGTAGCCCACTCTTGAAAAATGAGCTTGCCGATGAGGAAAAGAATCCCGTAAGTCATCACGATGGAACTCAACCAACAGATAAAAAGATTGACAAGACGCCCCGAAGAGCTATGCGTATTAAAAATGCCCCACGCGCCATCGGGTTCTACTTTTTTATAAAAAGAAAGCAACTTATTGCGGTCAGTCGGTGGTGTAAGGAAAGTTACTATCAACCAGACGATTGTAGTAAATAAAACGGTATAAAGAAACAAATCGGGAAACTCCAATTCGGGTGCTACGAAATAGAAAATTCCCATTGCTACGAAGGGTGCGAGCGTTGCGGAAATTTCGCTCCACGCATTGATACGCCACCAGTACCAGCGTAATATCAGCACCAAGCCCAGTCCTGCGCCGCACTGCATCAGAAAGCTCCAAGCATCCTTGATAGAATCCAATTGTGTAGTGACAATCAAGCCCACTATCATCGACAAAACCGTAGCCACGCGAGCTGCCATGACGAAGTTTTTATTGTCCGATTCACTAAAATTATCGTTAGAAGAGTTTTCTTTTTTATACATAAAACGCTTGTACACATCGTTCACCAGATAGCTCGCGCCCCAGTTGAGTTGGGTCGAAATCGTACTCATATACGCCGCAAAAAACGCCACCAAAAGCAGCCCTTTTAAGCCTGTTGGTAGGAAATCGCGCATGGCATATACGTAGCCGAGTTTCATGTCTGCACCTGTCAATTCAGGATACAAAACCACTGCCGAAAGCCCCACAATAATCCACGGCCAGGGACGAATACAATAATGTGTAATTTGGAAAAACAAGGTCGCATAAACCGCATCTTTTTCCGAGCGTGCGCTCATCATACGCTGGGCTACGTAGCCGCCGCCGCCCGGTTCTGCGCCCGGATACCAACTCGACCACCACTGCACACCTATATATGCGAAAAATGCCCCTGCACTCAATCCGAGCGTTTTGCCTAATCCATCACCTTCGCCTATCGTTGGCAGAAAATTGAGCGAACCTTCGGGCAGATTGGCTTTCAAGCCTGTTACGCCGCCCACTTCATCCGAATTGAGTACCAAAACCGCGAGTACAATACAGCCCGTCATTGCCACGACAAACTGAATCACATCGGTCATCGCTACACCCAAAAGTCCTGATAAAGAGGAGTATATAGCCACCAGCAACATTGCTGCGGCAGTCCACATAAAGGCTTGATTGTCATTTAAATTAAAGAAAACTTCTAGGAGTGACATCAATGCGACATTGACCCAGGCTATCACTACGGCATTGATAAACAAGCCCAAATACACCGCTTTCAACGCACGCAAAAAAGCTGCTTTTTTGCCGCTATATCGCAGCTCAATTAGCTCCACTTCCGTCAATACACCCGATTTTCGCCACAGTCGTGCGAAGAAAAAAGTCGTCAGCATACCTCCCGCAAGGAAGCTCCACCAGAGCCAGTTTCCGGCGATGCCATTCTCCCCGACCATCTCCGTGACTGCAAGTGGCGTATCAGCCGCGAAGGTCGTAGCGACCATAGAAATACCCGCAATATACCACGGCAAATTTCGCCCACCAAGAAAAAAACTATCCAAATCTTTGCCTGCACGTCGCGTGTAAGAAAGCCCTACGCCGACAATTAGCGCAGCAAATCCAAAGATAATTATCCAGTCTAATGTTTCGAGAATCATAGGTCAAATTTCGCATAGAATATTGCAGTAGGGACATGCCCTGTCTCTACTGCAATATTCTATGCGTCGATAAAATAAGGGTGAATATAAGACATTATTTTTGCAGTTGCGCCCTTGTTTTGATTAACATAATCCAAACAAATTTTTGAAGCCGTTTTATAGGTATTTTCATCCTGCAATTTCTCAAAAACCGTCCCAAATTCTGCCCTCGAATGTACCACAAAACCGCCCCCTTCTGCCAGCAAATCGACCGCTTCTTTAAATTTGTGATATTTCGGACCAAAAACTACGGGCAAACCATACACAAACGCCTCTTGCGTATTGTGAATACTCGCCCCAAATCCGCCGCCGATATACGCCCATTTTCCGTATTGATAAATGGATGAAAGCATGCCTATATTGTCAATTATCAAGACTTCTGCTTCCTGTATCGTCTCCAAATTTGCTTGGGAGTAGCGTACTGCTTTTATTTTTAAATTGGAAAGAATGTATTGGATATGCGATTCGGAAATATCGTGTGGGGCGATGATGGTTTTCTGCACGGTCCTCCCCCCAGCCCCCTCCAAAGGGGGAGATAGACTCGTGGATAGTCTTTCGCGTAGCGAAAAATCTCCCCCTTTGGCGGTGGGTGGGGGGGAGGACTGCGTTTTATTCAAAAAATACAACAACCACACCTCATCTTCGCGCCACGTACTGCCGCAAACCAGCAGGTCATTTTCTCCTTTAAAGGCTTCGATGAGTGGAAATTGTTTAGGATTTCGACTGCGTTGATATACGCTATCCATGCGCGTATCGCCCGCTACGCTTGCGTGTGTGATGTCGTTTTTTTCTAATAATTTTAATGAAAAATCATCTTGCACAAAAATATGCTCAAAACACGTCAACATACGTTTGAAAAACTGACCGTAAGGGCGAAAGAAGATTTGTTTTTCTCTGAAAATAGCGGAAACGAGTAGGGTAGGAGTGTGGCGTAACTTTAAGGTATTCAAATAGTTGTACCAAAATTCGTACTTAATAAAGATTGCTAAATCGGGTTGTACGATGTCGAGGAATCGACGGGCATTTCGCGGCGTGTCGGCAGGCAAATAAAGCACAAAATCCGCCCCTTCGTAGTCCTTACGAATCTCGTAGCCGGAAGGGGAGAAGAAGGTCAAAATGATTTTAGTGTCGGGATATTTCTGTTTAATTTGTTCGATGATGGGTCGCCCCTGTTCAAACTCGCCCAAGGACGCTGCGTGTACCCAAACGCAACGCGAGTTTGCCAATCGTTCCCCTGCAAATGTTCGTTTTAATTCATCAAAAATACCACGTCTGCCACGTATCCATTGTCGCGCTTTCGGATTGAAAATCGCAGCAATGCGGATAGCAAGGACGTAGCAGTGAATGGCGAGATGGTAGAGGAAAGTCATTGGATTCAGACAATGTTCAACTCCAACCTTTTCCCTAATCCACCTTCTATGATTCGAATGAGAGTGGAAAGTTCTATACCGGATTTATTATTTTCAATTTTTGATATGTAATGTTTTGATGTACCACTTTTTGCAGCTAATTCTTGTTGGGTTAAGCCCAATTCTTTACGAGTTTGTTTTATTAATAATCCCAATTGAATTTGGCGGTTTACATCGGGAATGCCTGCCTCATAAAGCACTATCGGGTCAAGGTCATAATGATGCACACAAGGGTTTCCATCTTCATCAGTTGATTCGATTTTAATGTTTTGCCAAGTAAGCGTACCATCTATCACCTTTACCGCTTGAAATGCTTTGACTGATTGTGTTAGAGGATATTCAAAATCAGTCTTTTGTACGTTCCATGATTGGAAAAGTTGTCGAAAATCAATGATTCGCGATTCGCCGTTATTAAAAAGGCAGGACATCGCATAATCATTGATTTCATGGATTTTGATAATTCTTTTAACTGTTCGCATGATTGAAATTTATGAATCAGGGCGGAACTCGTTCCATTTACGCATTAAAAAATCTTTACTGCTTCTTGCCCAATTCAGTACTTTTCTTCGCTGATTTTTTGGTAAATAGCCGACAATTTTTTTTAATGTTTTTATCTCTAATACTTCTACATACTCATTATAATGAGCATGGAAATGAGGAGGGTTGTGTTCTCTGTAATGGATGTAAATTTTAATTGAATCAATCGTTTTGATACAAGGCATAATGTTTTTCGGTTTTTTTTGCTTCTTTTTTCTTCATTTTAATTTTCTCTTGTTTTAATTTTTCTTTTTTATAATTTTCCTATCCAATGTGTAAGGGCTAAAAAGGTATTTGATTACCTAACGAGTTTTACCTCTTATACATACGAACAATTTTAACAGCAAAAAGTTGTACAATTATGCAACTTTATTATTTCTTACGAGACAAAAATATAGCCCACAGACCGTAGTTGGATGCGAGTGTGTTTACGGCGGTCTAAGGACTGACAGACTGCGGACACGTTACGCAGTAACTCACTCAATAATAAAACTTATCGTCTGCATCATAAAAGAAAGGCAGTGTCCAACCGATACGAAACCCTTGCAGCAAATCAAGCCGATTTGAGTCATCGCGCATCATGGTATCATAGTTGAAACTACGGCGGCTTTTGGTAAAGGCTTGTGTAAATTCAAAACCTGCAAAAATATTAATGAGTTTGTTTTTACTAAAATAATGATAACCAATAAACTCCTTGATAGCCAACCCATTAGTGAGCCTGTCATAACCTTTTGGGTAGTCGCCCATCAGTTGAGTCACTTCTCCTGATTGGTCGCGGATGCTGATTTTGTGCTGCATAAAACCCACGCCAAACGTAAAGCGAATGCCGGATCTTTTTGATTCAGGAAAAACAGGAATAATCGTGCCGCCCAATACGCCGATGTACCAGCCGCGTTCACCTAAAAGTACATTGGTATATTCGCGTTCATTGCCGATGATGGCGAGGTCTTCGGTACGCATAAAAGCCAAGACATCTTCCTTGATATTGTCGCTGAAAAAGTACTCGCCTTCTGCGCCAAATATCAATTTGCCCACCATATACTGCGTCCCTACACCTATACTCGAACTCGCGCCAAATCGCTCTGCCATAACCCCGGCAGGTACTTGAAAACCATAACTAAAATTGACTTGCAAAAGATTGGGCAAAGGTTTTTCTTCGGTTTCTTCTTGGGCAAAAAGCGGCATTGCCCATATCACCATTAAGACGAAAATAAGTGTACGTAACATAAGTTGAATTATAAATTCCAAGATTTCATTTTTGAGAATTTCGATTTTGATGCTTGGAATAAAGTCTAATAAAGGTAATTCATTTTATTCGGATAGCAAAAAAGCCGTCAGATTATAATATTTGGAAATAAAAATAAAATAGAGAAACGGAAGGCGATTTATGTGAATATTATTTTTCGTAATTTATTAAATGCTTTAAATCAGTTTTATAAAAATTAATAAAAAAATAAAATTTAGTGGGTGACTTTTTCTCTATTGATAGGATATATAGATGAATTCAACAGTTTAATTGTACAATTAACCAATTTTTATCAATGTTATTTTTTCACTAAAAAAGAAGAAAAATGAAAAATTTTAAAGTATTATTTTTTACACTTTGTGGCTTGCTGTGTTTTGGTGTAGCACAAGCACAATGGACTAATTCAGGTGTTAATCTTTACACTTTCGATGAGGTAGGGATTGATGTCACTAATCCGCTCAGACAGCTTCACATCAAAGCAAATACTGACCGCAACATCCGTCTTGAAGAAGATGGAGGGGGTACAGAATATATCGAATTTGGAGTAGATAATTCAGGTGATTTGAATATCTACCGCGATAATAGTGTGGTAGGCTTTAGCTTGTTGGATGCGAATGGTAATGTAGGTATCAACACCGCCGCTCCGGCGTACCGACTTGATGTACAAGGTACCGCACGTATTACATCGCGCCTCGAGTTGACGGCTACAACGGATGCTTCGGGAACAGGTAATACAGGAGTACTCGAAATTGCTAATGCACTGCGCCTTGATGGTAATGAAATCATTACCAATGATAATGCTACCTTATTCCTCAACCACGACAATAATGGTGATTTGAGAATTGACAACACCACTTTTATGGTAGATGCCAGTACAAATAGAGTTGGTATTCGAACGACAGCTCCCGCTTACCCCCTTGATGTAAATGGTGATATGCGAGTTAGAGGAAATGATATTTATGGTAGTGGTTCATTAAGATTGAGAGGTGCCGGAGGCGGTTTTGTAGAAGCCAAATCCAATAGTGCTTCTTGGGGCTTGGTTGTCAGAGAACATAATAGTAGCGACTACGGTAATATCGAAGTGACCAGTGCAGGTTTGGGCTTAGGTTATCGTACAAGTGGCGCACATATGATTATAGGCACTACCGGCAATGTAGGTATTGGCACGACCGCTCCGAGTGCTAAACTGCACGTCAATGGTGGCAACATTCAAATTGGTTCTTACGAAGAATTTTCAGATGCCGGATTTGAGATGATGGGCGTTAATGCCAGTGTTGTACCCACAAGGGACTGTCTTGACGACCTGGGAAGTGCTAGTAATCGCTGGGATGATGTATATTACTGCGGTTCGTTGGTGTCAAGCTCTGACCGCAACCTCAAATCTAATATAAAAGACATGGATTACGGTTTGGCAGAAATCTTGGAAATGCGTCCGGTCACATACACTTATAAAGATAGCAAAGAAAAAGGCACAAAACTTGGTCTGATTGCACAAGAATTGCAACCTATTGTGAGCGAGATTGTAAAATCAGAGGATTTTGTAGGAGATGAAAACGGTAATAAAGTCAAAAAAGCTAATGCACATCTTGGTGTGGATTACGTTGCTTTGATTCCTGTACTCATCAAAGGTATGCAAGAGCAACAAGCAATCATCGAAGAGCAGCAAGCACGTATCGATCAACTGGAAGTACTTATCTCCGATGATGCTACACCTGCACAAGAAATCGAAACCGCACCAAGTGAGGATTTTAGAATCAATACGCAACCTACAGGAAAAGTATTCCAAAACAACCCCAATCCTTTCAAAAACACGACCGTAATCAATTACGAATTGCCCGAAAACATGACACAAGCGCGTATAATTATTACTGATTTGATGGGTAAACAAGTTGCTAATTATAACTTAGCTGCCAATCAAAAAACAGGGCAAGTCACAGTACAAGCCAATGGTTTGACAAATGGAACATACATTTATACACTTATTGTTGATGGAACGCTCATTGCCAGCAATAAAATGATAGTAGCAAAATAAACGTTTTTTACACCTAAGTAGTGGGACAAAATATCCTTACTTTTTGACGGTTTCTTTTTCCGCTATTTTTACCTACAAAAATCCTTACGTAGCGTAGGCTATGTGCGGTTTTTGTAAGAAAAAATATCGAAAAAATAATCACGTCAAAATTGT
>Ga0209185_1002483_pt1 | contig 12462 bp, 7 predicted proteins | sample SidtaG_2_FD_187425 | JGI IMG/M metagenome (GOLD analysis project Ga0209185, IMG submission 187425) | Marine algal microbial communities from Sidmouth, United Kingdom - Sidmouth_Asex2 metaG (SPAdes) (version 2) | ecosystem: Host-associated > Algae > Red algae > Unclassified | place: Sidmouth... | reverse complement strand
CGTTTTTACAGTTTCTTTAGAATTAGTTGTAGCTATTTCCATTTCCGTGCCAATCACATTTTTTGTTTCTGTGCTAATCGCATTTTTTGTTTCCGTGCCAACCGCATTTTTGTCCGTCGAAATAGCTGCTAATTCCTCGCTTCTTGTCTCATCACTTGCCTTGTCATTAGTACGCTCTTGAGTTTTAGCGTCTGGGAAAGTTGAATCATCCAACTCAACAGGCGTTGTTGTCGAAGGCGATGATGACGGCAGTATAGTAGTAGAAGCTGCTTGTTTGTCCTTGTTCAATTTAGGAAAAAGAGGCATCATATTGTTCTGTTGAAACTCCAACGATTCCTCCTCTGTCTCAACAGAAGTAGGCGTAGGATTGGTGCTCGTTTTTACCTGATATTTTTCGGAGGAAATCGCTTCTTCTTGAACAGTAGTATTGGTATTATCTTTTACAATAGGGCTTTTTTCAGAGGATAAGAAATGGGAAATTACACCAGCCGACAAAAGAGCCAACAACAAAGCTGCGGCAATTTTTACCACTCGATTTTGGAAGAACAAGAAAGGAGCCGACTTAGGTTGTGCATCCAACATCGCTTCCATTTTCACCCAAGCACCTTCCTCAAAAGCAGGTTCATACCCATTGAGTGCATGGCGTACAGCATCATCAACGCTTTGGGGCGGTGGAGGCGGTGCATCCAACATAGCATCCATAGCATCCCATGCATTGTCATCAAAAGGCTCTTCGTGATCCTCTAATGCCTTACGCATCCAATCATCAATATTTTTAAATTTTTCGTCCATTATTTATTTCCCATTCAAAAAGTAAGTAATCCCTAATCAAAAAACGCCAAAAAATACTCGTCACCAGTCACTCGCCCCTCGTCACCAGTCACTCGCCCCCAGTCACTCATTACGAAACCCCAAATCTTTAACCATCTTCTGCAATTTTCCCCTTGCCTTCGATAAATTAGACTTAGAAGTACCTTCACTGATACCCAATTTCTCACTAATTTCTCTATGTGTAAAGCCCTCAATAGCATAAAGATTAAAGGCAGTACGATAGGCAGGCGGTAATTTTTGCACAAGTTTCAAGATTTCTTCAGCCGAAAGTTGGCTCGTCACCGATTCATTTTCAGAATAATCATACACATGGTCTATATCCTGTTGATTTCGATGTTTCTTATTTTTACGATAATTATCTATCGCATTATTAATCATAATTCGCCGAATCCAACTCTCCAAAGAGTGTTTCGGTTTATATTTATGAATGTTGGTAAATACCTTCATGAATCCTTCATTAAGCAAATCCTGAGCCTGATCACGATTCCCCGCATAGCGAAGACAGACAGACATCATTTTGCCATAGTATACTCATAGAGTCTTTTCTGGTATACCCGCTCACCACGAATACAACCTTCCAAGACCTCTTCAGCAACAGATTTTAAAGGTATAGTCAAACTAATGTTCATTGAGGAATAAGTCTTACTTATTATTGCTAACGCAAGCCCCATTCCAATGGTTGCTTATTTAAATGTGTTTTTTAGGAGAGAACAGTAAATTGCTTCGTCGTGACGCATGGGCCCGCTATCCGCTACTATAGCTAATCAAGAACCACAAAAATCACAGAAGAACCAAACCAAGAACTACAGCACCAAGAACCACAGTACTTAGTTAGCTATAACGCTACTATCGGGTCTATTTTGCACAGACAGAACCACAAAAAAAAACTTATATGCACTTATATGGTTCAAAGAAATAAAAACTTATATGCACTTAAAAAAACTTATATAACTTATATGGTTCAAAAAAAACCATCATAACCGAAACTCCCTAACCGCCCGAATCGGATTCAATTTATCAATTTTTATCATAAAAGTCACACGATCATACCACTTTTTCCCATCAACATTATAGACATCAGGATACAATAAAGGTGCATAAATGTTAAAAATCCCATTCAAGATAGAAAAAGACACCCCAGCATCATACAAAAAACCAATATCCTCGCTATAAAGATTGGCTTCATCGGCAGACACGCCAATATCCGCAAACAATTTAAACGGAATCTTAGGAATAAAAGGAATAGAGGTCTCTAAATTCACCGCAGCCAACCATTCCTGTGATCGTCCCCTAAAATTAGCAATCTTAAAACCACCACCTGTATTATAGATTTGGCGACTTGCCAAACCGTCCGACTCATTTCTGCCAAAATAAAGTTGGTCATAAGTAGCATCATAAGCCCCTTCACCTGCCATTGGCAAATACTTAGGATTCGCAAAATCACCATCTTCCCCAATAATTTTATTATCAAAATAATAACCTGCAAAAGCACGAATACTAAACGCTCTTTTATCTTTATTAAACACAAAAGAGTAATTCACTTCCCCCGTTCCCAACAACAAATCAGGGCCTTGCTGAAAAGCCACTTTAAAATCATACGGTCTCAACACTCTTTTATTGCGATAGTTGAAAGCAATTTCATTAAAATAATCTTCTTCAAAATAGTTCTTGAAAGGAAAGGTATTGCCATCATCTACCTGATCCGACCACAAATGAATATGACGAAGCGTGATTTCCTTAATGACCTTACTACGAGGACTTTTATTGCTCAATTCAAAGGTAACTTTAGGAACAACACGATAATAACTAAAAGGCTCTTTCTCATTAGCAGATATTGTATAGTTATTGTAACTAAAAGATTTTCCATGCAAATTAAAGCCAATGCGCTTTAGAAAAGAAGATTCCTTGTCAGGATACCAATTATAGTTGATTTCTGCCGTTCCTACAGGTTTTTGAGAGCCAAGCGCATACATCGGCGCAAGTGTAAAGCTCAAATTTCGACTCGGCAACAACTCATTATAAATAGCCACGCCCAACATTACCCTATCATAAATATTCGTTCCAATAATAGGCGTTACAAACAACTGTTTGCCATGATTTGACTCTACTTTTGGTAACAAACCAACATTGAAGCCACTTGATTTTTTAAAAAGCCCTTTGGGTTTAATAAAGTTATTTTTACGGTCATATTCAGGCATTTCACGGTGGTAATCCATCACCAAAGCATCATATTCCATCGTTGGAAACAAAACCTCTTCTTGATAGTGAAAACCATCATACCAAATCGTATGCAAAGGTTTATCATCTTTCACCGCAGTAATAGAATAAGGTCCTTGCACATTGCGAGGGTGATTTCGGACTAAGACCACATCAAAAGTATCTTTGCCAATCGTTGTTCCTTTTTTTAACAGCTTATGTAGCCAATAATCGACAGGCTTTTTTGTCCCAATCATCTCCTCAAAAAACCAATCAATAGGACGGCTTATTTCCGACTCAAAAACGGCTCGAATATCCTCTGGTTGTGGGTGTTTGAACTCAAATTGACGATAATATTCCTGCATAACTCGATCCAACTCCTTCTGCCCCAAATATGCTTCTAAATAATCAAAAGCCAAGACAGATTTAGTATAAGCAATCGCCCCATAATTTGTAGAAGTAAAATCTTTAGAGTGTGTACAAATAGGCTGATCGGCATGAGAACGAGCTAAAAATTGATAGATTAACTCATAACCATCCCGTACCTTTTTACCTTCTAATCCCAATCCATTGCTTAAAAAATCAGGCAATCCGCCCATAATTGCTGTCATATCGGCATCAGGATATTTAGCTGTAAAATAACGTTGTTCATAATAAGAGTTAATGCCTTCGTCCATCCACGGATGTTTCCGTTCATTAGAACCCAATTGCCCATAAAACCAATTGTGTCCCACTTCGTGAACAATGACGGTTTCTAACGATCTATCATTGCCCGATACACCAATGACGGTGATGGTCGGATATTCCATCCCTGCGCCTGCACTTAAAGCACTTTGTACAGCAGTTACTTGATTGTAGGGATATGTGCCTACCTTTTCAGAGTAATGCTGTGTTGCACCCACAAGGTAATCCGTTGCCTTTGTCCACAATTCCGCTTCTTTGTTGGTAAACATTGCCCAAGCCGTTACGGTACGATCTGTATTAACAAGGTTAAATTCTTCTTTTAAAACGTGAAATCGCTTGTCCGCAAACCAAGCAAAATCGTGAATATTGTCTTGTTTGTAATGTAGGGTCTTGAAATCAGCTGAAGAAGCAGGAAAATCATTATCTGTTCCAAATTCTTTAATTGCTTCTGTTTCGGCTACTTTTTCATCTAAAAAATCAAATTCTTCTTCGTTTTGTAAATCTCCTGTTGCGCCCACCACATAATTGTCTGGCAAGGTGATTTTTACATCAAAAGAGCCATATTCTGAATAGAACTCTCCTTGATCTAAGTAAGGCATCTGATGCCACCCATCTTTGTCATATACCGCAGGTTTGGGATACCATTGGGTTATTTGGTAAGATTGGCCCACATGTCCCAAGCGTGAATAACTATTGGGGATTTGTACGCTGAAAGGCGTCTCTATGTTGATGGATTGATTGGGGAGTAGTGGTTCTGCAAGGATGATTTTGCCTATATCTATATTTTTGTCATCTAATTCCAATTTGACCTCTTTCCCATCTACTTTAAAGGCTAATTTTTCAATAAAACCCAATTCTGAGGGAAGAGCATAGTAAAATTTGAGTGAACCATCCTCTATTTTTTGTTTGGCAAAAGCCGTTTCTGTATTTTTAAAAGCATTGGGCCAAAGGTGAAAGTAGATGTAGGTAAGTGTATCAGGAGAATTGTTCTGATATTGCAGTTTTAAATAGGCATCTAAAGTATGTTTGGTATCATCTAAAGTCGCTTGTATCTCATAATCACATCTTTGTTGCCAATAATCTGTTGATTGTGCAGAAACATGGATAAATACGGAGCTAAGACAAATAAAGAATAGGGAGAATATCGTAGTCAAAAAAGGTTTCATATAGTATTTTGATTTTGATTCAAATTTGGGCTTTTTTTGGTAATTTAAGGAATGATTGAAAGATAAGTTTGACAAAGTGCTTTTTTTATTATTCATAACACTATAAAAAGACAACGAACTTGTCTAAAAATCGTTTAATTTATGTAAAAGTCTCTATTCATAACACACAGTATAGATACATTTTGCCATATAAAAGCTGTTTTAACAGACTAATTTGATTCCTTGACTAAAAAAACGTATCTTGATTTAACTAAATAGATGAATATGACAGCAAGAGCAAAAATTATTAAACAAATAATCCAAAAAATTGATAAAATTCCTGATGAACAACTTGAAAATGTTCTTTCATATGTACAGAAAATCGAAAAATTAGATGATAGAAAGAAGAAGATTCTTTCATTTGCTGGAGCTTGGAAAAATATGGATCAAGAGCTCTTTGATGATTTAACAATAAATCTACATGATAACAGAAGGAAGGAATCAAAAACAATTAGTGAATGAAAGAGGCACTTATTGATACTGATATTTTTTCATATTATATGAAAGGAAATCAAAAAGTAAGTCAAAAAATAATTGATTACTTAACAATATTTCCTGCTCTAAATTTATCTTATATCACATACTATGAAATACTAAAAGGGCTTAACTACAAAAATGCTTCAAGACAGATTAATGATTTTAAAGTACTTGTGGGATATTTCAACCTAATTAATATTGATATAAAATCTGTTCAGATTTCTTCAAAAATTTATGGAAATCTTAGGCAAAGAGGAATAGTAATAGGTACAGCAGATATATTGATTGTAGGTATTGCAATTACAAACAATTTAGAACTAATTACAAATAATACAAAACATTTTAAACATATTGAAAATTTGATGTTAGACAATTGGAAGATATAGAAATCTATTTGAAATGTTATATATCAAAACTTAAAAAAGATTAAATCTCTGGAATAATGAATTTTTATGGAGGGAATGACGTTTGATAGGGGAAGAGTACATTATTTGAGAGAAATGATGTCAAAAAATATAAACTTTGGTTGATAAAAGATTGATTTTTAACATTGTGTTACTATTACATATAAAAAAGTCATGATAAACCATTGGTAGAGAAAATGTCCGTGCAAAATAGACCCGAATCTTAAAAATTATAATATTTAATTTTTAAATTCTAAAAGGGTTCTGTTCTTGCAAAATAGACCCGATGGTAGTGGTATGGTGGTGAAGCGTTGGCTTGTAGGGGCAGATCCGTGTGTTTGCCCGAAATGCCCACCACCATAAGAACGGACAGCGGGACCGTGCTTCACGACGAAGCAACAAACCGTTCTCTCCTTATTTAGCTTAAATAGTGTAAGGTTTTTGTAATTGAACGAAGACCCTACACAATAGCTAAGGAAAATATTACTTAACCCAAAATGACATGCCTGTGAAAAGCGATTTTGAAGATAACCGACAAGAACGAAGATCAAGAAAGTTAGTTAGTGAATATGAACAACTTTTGAAAGAACAAGGTCAGTGTTTTCTGGACGTAGACAGTTATATAGCAATTATAGAATATTATGAAACAAGTGGATTTTTGACAAAGGGAACTGAGGTGGTCGATAGGGCATTGGAGCAACATCCATTTTCTGTATATTTTTTAGTAAAAAAAGCCCAATTTGCATTGGATGAGAGCAATCTTGAGGATGCAGAGGCTTATATTGAAAGGGCAAAAATTTTGGACCCAGCAGAGTTAGAAATTTTTATGTTAGAAGCTCGTATTTGTGTAGCAAAAGGGCGTTTTAATCAAGCGATTTTGATATTGGAAGATGTCTTGGAGTCTGTGCCCTCTATGGAAAAAACAGAAATACTTTTAGAAATAGCAGACTTGTTTGAATTGTGGGGAAAACCACAAAAAGAATTTGAAAGTGTCATTCGAGCATTGGAAATAGAACCAACCAATACAGAAATATTGGAACGGGTGTCGATTTGTGTGGAAGAACAACAAGCTTTTGCGCAAAGTATCACGTTGCATCAAGCCATTGTCGATGAGTATCCTTTTTGTTGCCATGCGTGGCACAATTTGGGATTAGCCTATATGGGCTTAGATTTGTATGAAAAAGGCTACGAAGCATTTGGTTATGCAACAGCCATTCAAGAAGATTTTGAGCCAAGTGTGCGAGAATCAGGAGAAGCACAGTATGAATTGGGTAACTATAAAGCCGCTTTAGAACATTATTTAGAAGCGTTGCACCTGACAGCATCGCCCAATGAAGAGCTATATTATAGCATCGGTTATTCTCATTTTCATTTAAAGAACTATGGGAAAGCCTTGTTTTATTTTGAGAAAGCCATCAAGGTAGATGAATCCTATGAGGATGTTTACTATATGGTAGGAGAGGTGTACAAAGCACAAGGAGATTACCAAAAAGCCTTGATTTTTTATAAAAAAGCCCTGAAATTTAGAGAAGATAATGTCGAATTTATACAGGCAATTGCAGGCGTACATTTTGACTTAGAAAACTACGAAAAAGCCATAGAACATTGGTTCAATGCTTTGGAAATAGAACCCGAAAATAAAGCACTTTGGACACAATTGACCTATTGTTACTTTTCGTTAGGCTATTTTGACGAAGCCTTTGAAGTTTTGCAAAAAGCGATTGAATTGGCAGGAAGCCAACCCAGTTTCTTTTACCAAGTGTTTTTGACACTCTACAAAAAAGGCAAACACCAAGCAGCCGTCGAAAGTATTGTACAGGCCTTACAAGTGGATTATACAGGGCATTCGCTCATTTTTGAGTGGGCACCAGAATTGTCAGAAGACCACAATGTGATGATGCTGATAGAACAGTTTAAGCCGACAGAGTAAGTCGTGAAAAATATATTTTTTGAGAGCTTGTTTAGACTTTGAATTTGAAAATGAAAATAGGGTATTTTTTGACTGAATGCAGCATTTTTTGAGGTTCGTAGCAGGGCTACGATGCCGAAAAAAAGGCAAAATTCAGGTGAAAAAGACGCATTTTCGATTTAAATCTGAAATTCTAAACAAGCTCTAACAAGCCATGCAATTTTGTTGTGTGGCTTTTTTTTGTTGAGTTTGTGGCAAAAAATGCTAAAAAAGATCAGATCAATAAATTTTTCAATTCATTTCCCTATCTTAATACCCTCTTTTCAATTTGGCAAAAACAAAAAATATACGCTCATGAAAAATGTAAGAAAAATAGACTTGTTTTTTATGCTCTCCATCGTGTTAATCATGTGTTCCATCGGTGCTTGTAAAAAAGACGATGATGATATGGACGACGACGATATGATGAACGATACCATGGTAGTGGACAATGATACCATGACAACGGATACGATGGAGATAGACACCATGATGGGCAATCCCAATGCAACCGTCTGGGTATTTTCCGAAGACAATTACACACAAGATGACTTACAAACGGCCTTAACAACAATGGACGACGAAGATACCATTCGATTTGAATCAGGAACTTATGAAGTAACGACCCAAATATCTTCTTTAGACAAAAGCAACGTCACCATTGTGGGGGCAGGCATAGACGAAACCATTTTAGATTTTACCAATCAAATCGAAGTGGCAGGCACAGGGGCAGAAGGTTTGAAAGTAACAGGCGGTGAAAACATTATCATCGCACATTTGACCATACAAAATACCATTGGCGATGCACTCAAAGTAACAGACTGTTCCCATGTATTATTTTATCAAGTAGCCACGATTTGGACAGGTGAAGCCTCCGAAAACAACGGAGCTTACGGTATATATCCCGTCGATTGCGAACACGTTATGATCGACGAATGTACAGCGATTGGAGCATCAGATGCAGGAATTTATGTAGGACAAACCTCTTATGCCATCGTCCGAAATTGCTTGACAGAAAACAACGTTGCAGGTATCGAAATTGAAAATACCAAATACGCTGATGTCTATGGAAATACTTCAACGAACAATACAGGCGGAATCTTGATTTTCGATTTACCTGGTCTTTCTATGAATGGCGAGCAATGCCGTATTTTCAACAATACCGTTGTAGAAAATAATTATAGAAATTTTGCGCCCGAAGGAAATATTGTTGCAGATGTTCCTTCAGGGACAGGCATTATGATTATGGCTTCCAAAGACGTAGAAGTGTTTGACAACGAAATCACCAATAACAATGTGATGGGCTTAGGCTTTGTCGATTACGAAGTTCTTACATTCTTCTCAAATGTTACCCTTGATGATCCAGATTACATTACCAATCCAAGAGGAATTTATGTACACTCAAATACATTCTCCAGAACCAATGAATGTCCAGCAGAACAAAACACAATTGGTACTTTCATCGAAAATTTATTTGATAACTGCGAGATACCTGATATCTTATATGATGGTACAACACCACAAGAAAATTTAGCCGACGGAGAAAAAATCTGTATTGACAACAATGGAGACGCATCAATGGCAAATCTATTGTTATCAAACCTTGGCAACACGCCAATAATCAATCCAGAAGAATTCCTCTGTGTAGGCACAGCACTTCCAGAAGTAATGGTAGAAGTCCCAGAATTACCATAGGATTTGGGAGATTAGTTTATTCGGAATTAGTGGATTAAGTAGTATGACAAAAATAAGCTGATATTAATAATTTTGTAAAAAATTGATTAATAGACAATTATCAACGTCCCTCTCGTCCCTATAAAATCGTCCCCTTACTTAGTTTATGAGGAATTAGTAGATCGGTTTTTGTAGAGCCTAATTTTCTAAAATACAATTACACCAATCCACTAAATCTAATAAGGAGCGAACTGTCAGGAGCTTCGTCGTCACGCATGCTCTCGCTATCCGTTATTATGGCAAGTCAAAACAAGATTATTAAGGTTTAGTAACTACAAAAACTACCTAAACCACAAAAACTACATAAACTAACTTGCCATACCACTACTATCGAGGCTATCTTAAACAGACAGAACCGCTATCAAGAAAAAGGAATGAACCTTTGTAAAGTACAGTTGTTTTTAATAAAGAAAACCTGTATTTTACAGAGGTTTTTTATCAAAAATAAGAGTAGAAGTAAAGACCATGAAAAATAGCCCTGATAGCAGTGGTATGGCTAACCAAGTGCTGTAGTTCTTGGTTCTTAGTGCTGTGGTTTGGTTCTTCCGTGATTTATGATTCTTGGTTAGCCATAAGAACGAATAGCAGGACTAAACGAAACGACGAAGCACTTTACCTTTCGCTCCTTTTTAGGGAATTAGAAAATAAGTAGATTCATTAATCAGTCAGTACAAAACCCACTCAAACAAATAAGAAACATGCAAACAAAAATCATCCTCACCCTCCTCCTAACAATCCTCCTAATAAACGCATGCAACAAAGACAAGCCCGACGATGACGACAACATGAACATGGACAACGACACCACCGCCGCCATCATCGACACCCTACACATCGACTTCACCAACGTCCCATTCGACAACCTAAGCGAATACGGATTTTTTGAAGACCTCACGAATCTCGTTCCCCATAAAGCCCTATTGCCCTACGACATCAATACCACCTTATTCTCCAACTACGCAACCAAACAACGGCTCCTCTACATGCCCATAGATGCCCAAGCAAGCTACCACAGCAACGGACAAGAAACCCTCGACTTTCCCGACGAAACCATCATCATCAAAACCTTCTATTACGAAAATGACTTCACCGATTCAAGTCAAGGCAAACGCCTTTTAGAAACCCGATTACTCATTCGCCAAGACGGAGAATGGATACCCGCAAGCTACCATTGGAACGAAGACCAAACCGAAGCCGTCCGTTCCGTCGTCACCAAAGTCTTAAACGTCGATTGGATACATTTTGATGGGAGTGAACGCAACGAATACTACGTCATACCCAAACAAGACGACTGCAAAGGCTGCCACAGTCTAAACGAAGAAATGGTTTTAATCGGACCCAAAGCCCACTACCTCAACAAAGACTACGACTACACCGATGGCACCATGAACCAACTAAAAAAATGGGAATCAATGGGCAAACTCACAGGATTGCCCACGATGTCAGAAGTCCCAACAGTCGCAGCAGAAGGCGATGTAAACGCAAGCATCGACAGCCGAGCCAGAGCCTACTTAGACATCAACTGCGGACACTGCCACAACGAATACGGCCCCGCCAACAATTCAGGTTTATTTTTAGACATCTATCAAACAGATTCCTTCAAATTAGGATTTTGCAAACCACCCGTAGCAGCAGGCGGCGGAAGTGGAGGCTTAGAATACGGAATCGTACCAGGCAACCCCGACGAATCCATCATGATATACCGTCTCAATTCCTTAGAACCCGACGTCTCCATGCCCGAATTAGCCCGTTCTGTCATCCACGAAGAAGGACTCCAATTGCTAAGAGATTGGATAGAAACGATTGAAGGGGATTGTGATTGATTAAAGCCACTAAAATATCTGATTACTTTAATGTTTGTGTTTGGTTGTGTATACAGCCAAGCACAAATATTTACTTATTTTAATAAAGTCAGATTTGAGAAGATGATTCACAAAAATCCAATAAAATTCGTGATTAAAAGGCTTAGTGGATAGGCAAAAAAAAAAGTTGAGACAAGTATAACAACTCGTCCCAACTCAAAATATTTTAAAAACGTCAAATATCACTCGCCCCTCGTCACCAGTCACTCAAAAAACCTACTTCGACTTCATCTGCACAAAAGGAATCAAAACTTCCTCCAACGAAATACCCCCATGTTGGAACGTATTTTTAAAGTAATTGACATAGTAATTGTAATTGTTTGGATACACCAAGAAATCATTGCTGCGAGCAAAAATAAAGGCAGAACTCACATTTGGGCGAGGCAATCCAATCTCCAAAGGCTTGCGAACAGTGTACACTTCCTTTTCCTTAAAGCTCATATTTTTACCGTGCTTGTACCGTAAATTCGCCGTCGTATTTTTATCACCGACCACCTTCACAGGATTTTGTACCCGAATCGTTCCGTGATCCGTCGTAATCAATAAGTTGATTTTACGATCAGCAATACGTCTAAGCGTATCGAAAAGCGGAGAATTGTCGAACCAAGATTGTGTCAAAGAACGATAAGCCACCTCATTACTTGCCAACTCTTTGAGTACCTCCATTTCGGTACGAGCGTGAGAAAGCATATCCACAAAGTTATACACAATAACGCTCAAATCATTGTTGAGTAAATTGTGGGCATTGTCTACCAAAATTCGACCATTGTGGTGATTCGTTATTTTGGTGTAGCTGAATTTTATATCCTTGCGTTTACGACTCAAATGGTCTTGTAAAAAATCTGCTTCGTGCATATTTTTACCACCTTCATCCGTATCATTTTTCCACCAATTCGGATATTTTTTTCCCATTTCGGCAGGTGTCAAACCAGAGAAAATAGCGTTACGACTGTATTGCGTAGAAGTCGGTAAAATACTATAGAACATCTCCTCTTGCTCTAAATGAAAATACTCTTTCAACATCGGCTCAATAATCTTCCACTGGTCATAACGCAAATTATCAATCACCACTAAAATCGTTGGATCACTGTTGCCTTCCAATGCAGGAAATATCAAATCAT
>Ga0209185_1002480_pt1 | contig 12489 bp, 13 predicted proteins | sample SidtaG_2_FD_187425 | JGI IMG/M metagenome (GOLD analysis project Ga0209185, IMG submission 187425) | Marine algal microbial communities from Sidmouth, United Kingdom - Sidmouth_Asex2 metaG (SPAdes) (version 2) | ecosystem: Host-associated > Algae > Red algae > Unclassified | place: Sidmouth... | reverse complement strand
CAGCTTCTGACTTAAAGCTCAAAAGAAACATAGTATCTATAGCTGGTGCCATAGAGACGATCAATCAGCTCAATCCAGTGACATATGAGTTTAGATCAGATGAATTTCCCGATCTTAAGCTATCTGAAGGTCAGCGATGGGGTTTGATCGCACAAGAAGTGGAAGCTATCCTGCCGGACTTAATTTCAGAGAATGGATCTGCCATACACAGGAATGGCGAAGACATGAGTATTAAATCATTGAATTACATTGATTTGATCCCCGTGATGATCAAAGCGATTCAAGAGCAAGATGCTGAGATTCAAGCGCTCAAAGCAATTGTCAGCCAAAAATAACTCTGTGTTTCACTTATATAGTATATATATCTATATGTAAAGTCGTGTAGATAAGAAGCTTGATGTATATTTATTTATTGTAATATGATTAGATCCTCATCGGTCAAAACCTGATAAATTGAGTTTTCGCCATCAGTTAGAGAGCAAGATTTTCTATAGATGTCGAGATTAGAAAGATTAGTTGACATTAGCTTGATGAAAAATGTGGTTTAAAACCAATGAAATCGTCTGAATTAGTGTGTTAATTTTACTAAATGTCATAATTCCCTCTTTTTGGGGATTCTTTTATTGAATAAACATAGTATATTTGTATTATTGATGAATAGACATCAATCTTTACTTTCCGCTCAGCGGAACCTTAAATTTGGATATTCTTAAAATCTTATTGTTAAACTTATAATCTGGCTTAATTGTCAGAATTCTTAAAATCTTTTAAAATGAAAAAAATATTATTACTTTTTTGCTTCGCAGCAATTACAAGTTTTGGTTTTAGCCAAGCAAAGATTATTACAAATGGTAAAACCATTATTGGCCCAAATGCTGGAGTAACTCCAGTAGAACAGTTACACGTTGTAGGAAAAATTTCTTTGAACTCTGGACAAGCTAATAATGGTATCTTCGGCGAGACTGATTCAAGAAGATTTACTCTTGCAACTAACACATCAACGGCTCAATCTTCTGGTTTCTTTGAAATGTTTGGTTCTGAAACTCAAACAGGAGGAATTGCTAACAGAGCTGGAGAATTCAATTTTGGAGGTAAGAAATTTATCTTCAGATCAAATAAAAGTCCTGGTAATTTTGGACAATTTGCTTTAGTGATTAATCCTGATAATGCGGCTTTTTTCTACACTACAAGTACCAATAAACAAGGAAATACAGCTTGGAGTACTTTTTCCGATAAAAGATTAAAAAAGGACATAAGAGATTTTGACAAAGGTCTTGATGATGTTTTGAAAATTAATCCTGTGTATTATACATACAATGGAAAAGCTGGCACTGATTCCTCAAGAGAGTTTGTTGGGGTAATAGCTCAGGAATTCCAAAAAATTGCTCCATATGATGTAGAAATGACTAAACTTCCTTCTGATGTTTATGACTCATCAGATGATCAAGTAGAAGATGAATATTTAAGTATTAATGATGCATCTGTTAAGTACATGTTGGTTAACGCTATAAAGGAGCAACAAGCTATGCTTGATGCGCAAGCTGAGCAAATTGCTTTATTGCAAGAGTCAATCTCTTCTATTGGTTCTACTGAGTCAACTAATAATACTAATATTTCACTCAGTGCTTACGACTTAGCTGAATTGGATCAAAATACACCAAATCCTTTTAATGCTCAGACGATTATCGCTTATGTGATTCCTACTGATGCTCAGAATTCACAGATTAGTGTTTTCGGACAGAATGGTCAGTTGATGAAGACATTGGAAATAGAGCATGTAGGTCAAGGAACATTGACTGTGGATGCCTCTGATTTACCATCAGGTACTTACTCATACCAGTTAGTAGTTGACGGAAGAAATATTCAGACTAATAAAATGGTTGTGACTAAGTAAACTTAGGAATATATCTTATTTTTTAGCTAATAATTTAAAGATGGTTGGGCTGATCTATATCAGCCCAACCTTTTTTTATAATTATAAATTTGCTGAAAAATAAATTAATAAGCTTATTGGATCATCTACTAAAATGCTACTTTTAATCAATTTATGATTTGTGATAAACATCTATGTTCTTTGAGTATTATTGTGCCCGTATATCAAGGCGAGGAATTCTTGAAGGAGCTTAAAAAGGAGCTTTATAGATTCAAACTAAAGATTGAATCAAATTTCAATGAAATATACTTATCGGAAGTTATCTTTGTATTAGACTCGCCTAATGATAATTCTGAAATTGTTTTAGAACAAATAAAAGAAAAGTGGATGAGTGTGATTACTTTATCCAAGAATTTTGGACAACATCCAGCAACTGTAGCTGGTATTTTACATTCATCTGGAGATTGGATTATTACGATAGATGAAGACTTACAACACAATCCGAGATATATATTACCGATGCTAAAGTCACTTTGCAATCAAAAAGCTGATATATGCTATGCAAAGTCTAGTAAAAAAATACATTCATCATTAATTAAAGATCAATTAGCATCATATAGTAAATATATTCTTTCTAAGGTACTTAACAATAAGAATATTAAAGACTTTAATAGTTTTCGAGTTATCAGAGGAAATTTAGGAAGAGCAGCAGCTTCAATATGCAGAAAAGATAGCTACTTGGATATATCATTGTCCTGGTTTACTGATTCTGTCATTACACATAATGTCCTGTTAGAAGATATAAGAAATCAATCCTCGAATAGTAGTGGTTACAGTTTAATTGGATTAATGAAACATGCTAAGAGAATGGTTATGTCTTCTAAGGTAAAATTATTGAGAATTGGCATATTAATTGGTTCTTTGTCATTATTGCTTAGTTCTATTTTGATAAGTTACACCCTGCTAAGTTGGTTTGTGGACAATGAAACTTTTCAAAATAAGGGCTGGACTTCTATTATGATAACTATTATATTTTACGGAGGATTAATTACCTTTTTATTAGGAGTAGCAATTGAATCAATTTCTGACATACTAATTAATAATAATGGTAAACCTACTTACTTTAAAGTCGATCGTTCACATGACAGTAATATTGCAAAATACTTAGAAGGTCGGTTCAAAGAGTGGTAGTATTAGAAGATAAATATTCAAATGAAAATGTAATTCTTTTTGGAATTGGGCTTGTGGGCCAAGCAATCTTAGATGAACTAGTTTTGGCTGAATATCAAGTAATATTCAGAACTAGTGTTAAATGGCAAACGGGGGATATAAAGGAGGAAGAAGAATTACTTACAATTCCACTAAATAGAAAAAAAAATATTAGCACTGCCAAGATTATATGGTCAGCAGGTAGAGCAGGGTTTTCAAGTAGTAATGAGGAAATACAAAGTGAATTTAGTGTGTTTCAGAATGTCAATTGGCGAATTATTAATCATTGTAAGAAACATTATGATCAAGTAGTTTATAAATTGATCAGCTCAGCGGGAGGACTATATGAAATGAATTATATAAATCGTGATATTGATAATTTTAGCATAATGCGTCCTTATGGTAAGTTAAAAAGGATGCAAGAAAGATATTTATTGTCATTAGTGGGAATTATCATATTGCAGATTTATAGAATTACTACAGTTTATAGTAATTCATTGAAAAATGGAAGAAAAGGATTAATCTCTGTACTAATGAAGAATTTATATTTGAATCAAGTTTCACCAATTTATGCTAATCCTAATACAATCAGAGATTATGTGTTAGACTCGGATGTTGCGCGATATGTTGTAAATCATACTTCAGATAGTTCTACAGTTAAAATATTGTGTACTTGTGATATTTTTTCAATAAACCAAATAGTATTGCATTTAGAGAGACAGTTTGGTAAGAAGGCATATGCGAATTTTAATTTATTAATGTCCAATTCTGTCAATATTATATTTCATGATTCGCTTAAACCTCATGATTTTAAGCACAGTTCGTTGCTAACTAATTTGAGAATATTTCACAATAATATATTAGGATATGGAGCCTAATTACTACAAAGAATATTATATATTAGAAAGAAATAACTGGTGGTTTAAGGCTAGGTCTTATATCATATCAAAACAAATAAAAAAACTAAATCTCCCCACTAATGCACAAATATTAAATGTTGGTGCTGCCACATTTAAATCTTCTGAAATGTTAAATAGTTATGGGAAAGTCACTTCTGCTGAGTATGATAAAGGGTGTTGCGATTTTGTGACGAAAGAGCTTGGGAAAGAGATGGTCAATTGTTCTGCTACAGAAATGCCTTTTGAAGATAATTCTTTTGACATGGTTTGTGCATTTGACGTAATTGAGCATATTGAGGATCATGAAATAGCATTGAAAGAAATGGATAGAGTATTGAAAATAGATGGAGTGATGTTCATAACAGTTCCTGCTTTTCAATTCTTGTGGAGTTCTCATGATGATATTAATCATCACTTTAGAAGATATACTAAAGGACAACTTAAAGACCTTTTTGTAAAAAATATAAAGAAAAGTAGCATTGTGAAACTATCTTATTTTAATTCTATACTTTTTTTACCTATTCTTTTAATGCGTAGAATTTCTTCGATAAATAAAAATAAGAAGCCCAAAAAGAAGAAGTCTGATTTTAAAAAATTTGAATTTCTTAGTGGGTTGGAGAAAATTTTTTATTGGATTTTTAAATCTGAAGCAAAACTTCTATCAGTTATAAATTTTCCATTAGGAGTATCATTAATGATAATCAGTAAAAATAAAATAAATGACTAAAAATGAAAAATTAGGGTTTGTAGATTTTGCGCGAAGAACTTTTAATGCTTCATATGCTCAAAATATTCAGGACCTGTGGGGACTTTGGGAGAATATTGATAGTATTAATAATGGATACTTCGTTGAATTTGGCGCATTGGGTGGCATTAATGTTAGTAATAGTTATTTAATGGAAAAACTAGGATGGGAAGGTATTGTCGCTGAACCTCATCCTGCCTATGTAAACCAGCTTGAAAAAAATAGAAAATGCAATATCTCATTTGATGCAGTGTTTAGTGAGTCAGGCAAACAATTAGAGTTTAAAATATTTCAAGGATTTCCAGCAAGATCAACTCTTAAGGAATTTGAGAGACATGACGATGTAGATAACAAAGACAAGAGAAGTAATTTTAAAGAGGTCGTAGTAAATACAGTTACTTTGACTGATTTATTAGCTCAACATAATACACCTAAGTATATAAATTTTATTTCGATTGATACTGAAGGGTCTGAGTATGAAATTTTAAAAGCATTTGAGTTTAGCAGATATAAATTTAAATGTATTTGCGTTGAGTATGGGGACGAAATTAATAGAAATTTAATTTATGAATTATTGTCAAAGCACGGATATCAAAGGAAGTGGGAAGATTTATCAGATCATGATGACTGGTATGTTGATTCATTATCAAATAATGACTATAGTACTATAGACATAGATAGTAAAATAGGGCAAATTGTAAAATTTGAACATCAAATGATGGCTCGAGCAAAAAAGAGAAACGAAAGGAAATTAGATTTAGTTAGAAAAAAATTAGAAAATATAGATTTCCCCTCTAAGTCAAAAGGGTTGAAGCATAGGATGAAGCTGTCCTTAGAATGTAGAGATTGCGATTCTATACCTAAAATTGATGATGCTGGTAAGGTTGTCAATATCAATGGCGAAAATATTCAGATAATGCATAATGGTGTTAAGGTATATGCTAATGGATATATTGGTCCTTGGATGACAAAGCTAATCTCTGAAATGAAAGGGCATCATGAGCCCCAAGAAGAAAAGGTGTTTTATGAATTGATGAGACTTATCGACAGAGAAAAACCTAGTATGATAGAGTTCGGATGCTATTGGGCATACTATTCTTGTTGGTTTAAAAGTGAATATCCAAATGGTTTATCAGTTTGTGCTGAGCCTCACAAGAATAATATGGCAATTGGAGAGAGGAATGTAGCACTAAATGGTTTTGAGAATGTACATTTTTATCATGCATTTGCTGGTAAGTATTCAAGAGTTAAGAGATTAATAGAGAATGACCAAAAAGGTGTGTTTTCGAAAATTTTTTTAACCGTAGCTCAAGTATTTGAACAACATAACTTGGAAACTTTGGATTTACTCCATTTAGATATTCAAGGAGCGGAGACAGATGTTTTAGAGGATTGTATATCATTATTCAAGAATAATAAAATTAGATTTGTGATTGTGTCTACACACACTCACTATATTTCTGGAGACCCATTGACTCATCAGAAATGTTTAAAATTATTAACTGATGCAGGTGGGAGCATTTTAGTTGAGCATGATGTACACGAATCATTTTCTGGTGATGGGATGATTTGTGCTTGTTTTGATAGTGATATAGAATTACCAATTCTTGATATTTCCTATTGTCGGTATTCAGAGAGTTTTTATAGAAACCCACTTTATGACTTGGCAGAAAAACAATGAGAAACGAGCATAAAATTAGATGCAAAATAGATGATTGGAAGAGAAATAGATATGGATAAATGTGCGATTATACAGTTTGAACCAATTCACGAAATTGTTACTCCTGGAATAATTTATAGCTTGAATCAAAATGGTTTTATTCCAACCCTTTTTTTTAATAAGGAATGTTCATATCGAAGAGGTAATATTTTTGAATTTTCTTCGAATTTAAAATTTGACCTTATAGAATTTTCCGTAAAGGGTAAATATGATTGGGATAGTGTGAAATTAGATATTGTTACTACTGATTTCAAGTTTTTAGTGATTAACACACTTCAGAAGAATGCAAAACTAAAATGGTATGCTGATTTGAATTTACCTATTATAGGAATTGTACATAATGTACATATCTTGTTAGAGTCAGATTTAGGGCATCATTTTATAAACTGTACAGATGTTTTTTTACTTACAATTGCGCCGCATGTGAACTTTTATTTACGACATCGTACTTCATTTGATAAGACAAATATAGATTATTTTATTCCTTCATATTTAGTCAATGAATCTCTTATTGAAAGAAAGGAATACAATAAAGAATTGCCATTAAAACTTGCGATTGCGGGGGGAGTAAATAATTTAAATAACAGAGGCTTTGCTGAGTTATTAAATTTTTTAAAAAATAGAAACTGTGAATATAGTGTCAAGTTCATAATCTGCGGTGGAGGAAATGACAGACAAAATTTAGAAAATTTAGTAAATAAATACGAGTTAAGTCAGTATTTTGACTTTGTAAAGATAAGTAAATCAACAGGTTACGTAATGTATGATGACTATTACCATGCTATTTGTAACGCTGATTTTTTATTAACTCTTTTCCCTCAAAAGGTTATAAAATATTTTAAATTCAAGGCAACTGCTTCTATAATGACTGCAACAAGCATAGATCTACCAATCATTACTGATGATGCAGCGAGGACTATCTACGGTATACCGTGCTTAAGCTATAATAATCAAGACATCAGCACTCTCTTTGATTTAATAAATAGAGTTGACTTTGATATTTATACTGAACAACAAAGAAGAATCAAATTATTTAAGGAAGAATGTCGGTTGAGAGGTAAAACTACTTTTCAATTAGCAATTAAGTGTATCATTTAATAAAAAATATAGTATGAGTATAAAAAAAGCACTTATAACAGGGATAAGAGGCCAAGATGGAGCCTATTTAGCACAACATTTGCTGAATAAAGGATATCAAGTAATAGGATGCGATCGTAGAAGGGTTGATCTGAACAACTGGAGACTTAAATATTTAGGAATAGAGAATGATGTGGAATATATATATATGGATCTTTTGGATGAAGGAAGTATTGTACGTACAATAAGAAATTCTCAACCAGACGAAGTCTATAATTTGGCAGCACAAAGTTTTGTTGGAGTCTCTTTTGAACAACCTGAATTAACGACTCAAGTAGATGCAGTAGGTGTTCTTCGAGTTTTAGAGGCAATTCGTAATTATCAACCAGACTGTAGGTTTTACCAAGCATCAACAAGTGAAATGTTTGGCAAAGTATTAGAAACTCCTCAAAATGAAGATACTAGACTTAATCCAAGGAGTCCTTACGGAGTAGCAAAGGTTTTTGGTCATTTTATGACAAAAAATTATAGGGATTCTTTTGGTATGTATGCTTGCTCTGGTATCTTATTTAATCATGAATCGCCGTTAAGGGGAATTGAGTTTGTTACAAAAAAAATTACTAATTCTGTAGCGAAAATAAAATATGGTTTAACTGATAAGTTAGTATTGGGAAATATTGATGCGAAAAGAGATTGGGGGTATGCTAAGGATTATACCTATGGTATGTATTTAATGTTACAACAAGAGAAGGCTGACGATTATGTATTAGCCACAGGTAAAACTTATTCTGTTAGAGAGTTCGTAGAAAACGCATTTCGTTATATAGGTGAAGAAATTGACTGGAAGGGTACTGGAATTGATGAAAAAGGTATTTCTAAGACTTCAGGTGTAATTCTTGTAGAAATTTCTGAAAAATATTATCGACCAGCAGAAGTAGATCTCCTATTAGGTGATGCTACTAAAGCAGAAGAAAATTTAGGTTGGATAGCTGAAACTGACTTAGAGCAACTTACCCAAATAATGATGGACTATGATTTACATGAAATTAGTAAGTCTATTGAATAGTAAATAAATAATTCATACGTCAAGTTATCTATTAGATCAATAGAATTAGTTTTAAAGCTCTGTTAGTACAGAAAGCTCATGGTTTGTTAGATTCGTTTTTGAGAGCATGAGTTCGGTTTTATAATTATATTTTTTTCTTAATTTTTTCACATTCGAAGTAATATCGGATTCTATAGACTCGATCATTGCTGGAATCATGGTAATACTAAAATTAATATTAGAGAAATTTGAGATAAAAGAAAATATTTCTTCAATTGATCTCTCTCTACGAGTGTGTAAGTCAGCAAAGTTAACGATCAGTAGTCTGTTTTTAAGAATTGGCCTATTTAGAATTCTATTTATTGAAGCAATTTGTTTCTTATATAATGTAATAAAGTCATCCATGTTTTTGCCTCTATTTTTGTATGATGAATATTGATAGATAGGATCTTTTTTTACAATAATAAAAGGTGTTTTATCTATTTTAGTCATTATATTTCTTAATCTGTAAATGTAAGCTGGTGTTTTATCTATTATTAGATTGGCCTTATTTTGAGTAAATAAATGACATGTTTCTACAATTCTATCATAAGCAGTGTAAAAACTGTCAGTATCACAGATGTAATTCATTTCTTCAGAAGATAGTTTCCAATTGTATGGCTTCTCGTGAGACATCATCCAATTATAGAATTTCTTTCTTTTAGTAAATAATTTGGGCGATTCTTCGAACAACATACCACATTCAAAGCCAGAGTCAATGTTAGGATGAGAACAAATTATTCTACTGAGATATGTTGTTCCTGAAAAAGGCATGCCACTAACAACAGCTACTAATTTATTATTCATTTTTACTATGTTTTATTTTTAATTCAGCTTCTAATTCTTTTATTCTATTTTTTAATTCCTGTATTACCTGTTTTTGCTGCTTTTGAAATTTGATTCTCTCTTCTTTTTGCTTTTCTATTAGTTTTCTTTTTTCTTTTTGCTCTAATTCCCATTTCTCTTGCTTTAATTTAATTTCTTTTTGTTTCTGTTTTTTTAGCTTTTCAATTCTGATGTTTCTTTCTTCAATTCTTTTTTGTTTAGCATGTTCAATTTGAATCTTTCTCTCATCTTTTAGTTTCTGTATTTGTTTTGCCTTAACAATTAATCTTTGCTCTCTTAGTTTAACTCTATATAATATTCTTTCTTCTTGTCTCTTCTTGATTTCTGAATTTCTCTCTTTCAGCTCTTCTTCGAATAAAGATTCATATATCGGTATTATTTCTTTCGGAGGTCCCACAGCTATTTGCTTACCCTTATCTAATAATAAAACTCTATTGCAATACGCGCTAATTATATTAAGGTTATGGGACACTAATACAATAGTCTTTCCGGCAATAAGTTTTTCTTTAAATACTTTTTGAGATTTATATTGAAAAGAGATATCTCCAACTCCTCCAAAAATTTCATCCATTAGTAGAATATCAGCTTCTGCATATTTAGCGATTGAAAATTTTAGTTTTGCAACCATTCCACTACTGAAATGTTTGATTGGAGTATCTATAAATTCTTTTAGCTCAGCAAATTCTAATATTTCATGAAATATCATTCCGATTTTCTTAAAGCTAAGACCAAGTACAGATGCATTTACATATATATTGTCTCTAGCACTAAGATTCATATCGAACCCTAATCCCATAGCTAATCTTATAATTCTACCTTGACTTTCAATAAGGGATCCTTTGTCTGACTTAAATGATCCCATAATTAATCTAAGCAAGGTTGATTTTCCACTTCCGTTTCTTCCAATAATACCAAAAAACTCACCTTTATTAACTTCAAAATTTACATCACTTAAAGCTTCAATATTTCTCATTTCTCCTCTTCTCTGATAAAATTTTAAAATACTATCCTTAATAGATCGTTTACTTTTCTCACGTATTTTAAAAGTTTTATTAAGATTAGATATTTTTAAAGCGAACTTAGTTTGTGACATAAGTTAATAACGTTCTAATGCTAAGGGGGCATATTTTTCAAATAAAAAGAAACCAAGAATATATAATCCTAAACCATAGAAAAAGCATATGCTAAGTAATTGGATATTAATTGGTTTTATGTAGAATATCACATTTCTTACATTTATCATAACACCTAATATTGGGTTCAAATATAGGAAAGGAGGAAAAAATTCCAAAAATTTCTCTCCTCTAAGAAAAACCCCCGATGTCCAAAAAAGAAAAAGTTTCACTATATCCCATAGGTGATTGATATCTTTAATGAAGATGTATAGAACACCTAATATCATTCCCGTACCGAGTGTTATTAGATACAAATTGAGAATTAGAATAATTAGGTAAAATATTCTTAGATCGTACCTGATGCCAACAAAATAAGCAACTATAGTGTAGACAAAAAATGTGAAGAAAAAACTAATAAAATTGCTTAAGGCATCTGATAAATACAGGTCAATTTTATTGAACTGTATATTTTCAATAAGGTATCTCTTCTTTCTTAGGAGAACTTTTCCATTATTGCTACCTTCCGCAAAGATGCCCCAAAATACTAAGCCACTAAAAATAAATAAGCCATAATTAGGCATTCTTTCGTAGTTCATTACAACTTTGAACACGAAATAAAATACGCCTATACGGAAAAGCGGCCTTAGCATTGACCAAAGAATACCTAAATTATCATGATAGTATCTCTTTCTAAAATCTAATTGAGCTAATTTCCAAACTCTCTCGATCCTATTGTTTTCTGGAATTTTTGATATGACTATTGATAATAGAGTCTTTAACATTTGTTTAATAATGAATCATGATAATCAATAGGTTTAAACTATTATGTGAATCGATGAAAGTATAAGTTATATATTATGATAAAATTACATATTTTTCGAATGAATACTGCATTTTTAGATTCATTTTGACTACTTTATATACTTTATAGTGATGTAACCTTCCCCAAAAATAGGACAGTTAATTACTTTGTAAATTTAACTGAAATATGAGAAAGAAAGGATTCAAAGAAGAACAGATTACAAGAGTACTCAAAGAGTACGAAGGAGGCCGAGAGATCAAGGATCTCTGTCGAGAATTGGGGATTACCTCTACCACATTTTATAACTGGAGAAAGAAATATTCTGGTATGGACTCCAGTCAACTCAAACGGCTAAAGGAATTAGAATCAGAGAATAGGAAGCTCAAATAAATGTATGCAGACGCAGCATTGGACATCGTAGCCTTGAAGGATGTTATATCAAAAATGTGGTAAAGCCCTGTGAGAAGAAACCAATCGTAGAATATCTAACAAGTAGCTATCCGTTGAGTATAAATAGGGCATGCTCATTAGTACGGTTAGCTAGATCAATGTGGTATTATAAAAAAAGAAGAGATGATAGTGATCTGATTGCCAAACTCAACGAATTAGCTGATCTACTGCCAACAAGAGGCTTGGATGAATATGTGGGCAGGTTAAGAGCACAAGGCTATCCATGGAATCGTAAGAGAATCTATAGGGTTTATAAAATGCTTAGATTAGAAAAGCGTTGCAAGAGAAAAAGACGTTTGCCAGCAAGAAACCCAGAACCCTTATCGGTTCCCACCTCGCCGAATCAATGTTGGTCAATGGGTCAATGGACTTCATGAGTGATGCTTTAGAAAATGGAAGAAGGTTGCGAGTCTTGAATATCATAGATGACTTTAACCGAGAAGCCCTTTGGGTATATGCACAATATAGCTATCCATCGGAATTTGTCATTAGAGTGTAGACTTACCCAAAATGCTCCCAAGCTAAAATTAAATTATTCCTTTAAATATTCACTTAGCGTCCAGCACATTGATGGTGGAGAAAAAGTCAAGGCTGGCTCGACGATAGGAGAGCCATTCATTTTAGCCTTTACTTTTTCGTAAGCATCAATAACTTTGCGTCGTGAATTTT
>Ga0209185_1002478_pt1 | contig 12494 bp, 12 predicted proteins | sample SidtaG_2_FD_187425 | JGI IMG/M metagenome (GOLD analysis project Ga0209185, IMG submission 187425) | Marine algal microbial communities from Sidmouth, United Kingdom - Sidmouth_Asex2 metaG (SPAdes) (version 2) | ecosystem: Host-associated > Algae > Red algae > Unclassified | place: Sidmouth... | reverse complement strand
ATGATTCTGGGGGAAGTTTTGCTTTTGATCTTTCTTCAGGTTTCGATGGATTCGCAGACCCTCAAGGATTTGCTCAATTTATTAATGCCTTACTAGCAAGAGTAGAAATATATGCCAACAATAAGCAGGCTGCTCTGAGTGCATTAGATAATTCATTTATATCTGAGACAGGAGATCTTAATGCAGGAGTATATCACGTATTCTCAGGTGGCGGTAATGACCAACTGAATCCTCTCTTCTATGCGCTTAACCAAAACAACTATATGGCTCACCCCACATACGTAACCGATGCAGAAGCTGGAGATGCTAGACTAGATAAGGTTGCCAGAGTGAGTGAGGCGATCATGATAGATAATCTATCCTCTGAAGATCAAGTACAATTATATGCGAGTAATGATGCCCCAGTAGGAATCATAAGAAATGAAGAATTAATTCTTCTTAGAGCAGAAGCATTAATAGGATCAGATAACACTGGAGCGATAGCTCTTCTTAATATAATAAGAAATGCCTACGGATTATCTGATTACGGTGGTGCAGATAATGACGAGGCTTTAGTAGATGAGTTATTACAACAACGTCGTTATTCGCTATTCGGAGAAGGACATAGATGGATAGATATGAGAAGATATGGTAGATTAGGAGAGCTCCCTATAGATAGATCAGGAGACGAAATTTTCGAGCAGTTTCCTAGACCAATACTTGAAGGTTAAGATAATAATTATGCCATCGTTCTGATGCGTAATAGATATAATGGACCAGCAATAACTTATTGCTGGTCTTTTTTTATAAAATAACTGTAGAGATATCATATCATTTTCAATATATTAATCAAATAGGGACTGAATTTTTACTTTCTTATAATCTATACGCCTTCACATTTGCATAAGTGATATGCTATCATGTTTTATACCATTTAAACATTAGAATGTCACGTATATTTTGTCCTAATGTTCCAATTTCTTCGTTAAAAATACCTACCCCTATTGTAGGCAGACAGGCTCGCGGTAGCTAAGGCTATCCCTGCGTTTTTCACCTTGAACTTGAAAATTAATTTCAAAATCTAATGGGACATCTTCAACCTTAAATAGTATTAGTTGTGTAGGGATGTTTGGAAAAAGTGTAACTTTCTTGCGTCCAACAATTTATATTAAAGTTGATCATATTCCATACTTGGTTATAGATTGTATTTGCGTTATAACGGTGTAATCCATCTACTAAATTTGTCATAATTTTCGGTAAAAAAATTCGCCAAATTGCTGCTTCATTATCTGTTACCCAGAACTGGCGTTCTGGACTAAAAAAGTGTGGTGCCTACGGAGCCATAACCTTACCTCTGAATATGCCTGTGTAATCTATTTCACTAGGAATGTTCAGAAGTAAGAAGTTATAATCCCAGAGGTATTATACCATTTACACATTAGAATGTCGCATATATTCCGATGAAGTTAGCTAATCTCAGCGTTAAAAATACTCCCCATAGCTACGGCTATGGCAGCGTTTTTTTCCTTGATCTAAACAAATTTAATTCAGAATATTTACACGACATTTTAAAATGTAAATGGTATTACATTATGTTTAGCCCTGCAAGAATTGCAGGGATTAGGATATAAAGTCAGAGTAGATTTGGCAGGACATAGTGGTGTTGTTAACCAACAAAATGACCAAAGTCATTTTGTAATGATGGAACTCCAATAACCCTTGGAGGTGGGCAGAACAAAATTCATGACAAATCTGATAGGCATATGGCCCCTTATTGGCTGTATTTATCTGATTACTAAGTATTAGTATAGATGTAATTTATAATCCCTATTCCGCTAGTAACGACATAAAAAAACCTCGACTAATTGCTCAGTCGAGGTTTGTATATAAGTTAAATTCGATTAATATTATTCCGCTTTTTTCTTCTTTGCGATCATCTGATCTACACCTTTAGTAAACTCTCCCACAGTCTTGCTATATCCAGTCTTACCTAAAGGATCTATATTAAATTGTCCATTGTCATCCTTATCAAGGTGGAATACCCAAATTGTAGGAAATCCTGAAACTCTAAATGCTTGCTGTAAGCCTTTATTCTGTTCCGTTAAGTCACTTGATAATTTCTTTCTTCTTGGGTAATCTAATTCTAATAATACGACATTATCATCTGCCCAGTCTTGGAATTCTTTATGTACAAAGACACTCTTAGTCAATTTCTTGCACCATCCACACCAGTCACTTCCAGTGAAGTTAGCCATGATAGGCTTTCCAGTTTTCTTAGATTCTGCATATGCTTCCTCTAAATATAACATCCATCCTTCGTTTTCAGGTGTATGAGCCTTAGCTGAAGATGCTCCTTGAGCTATAGAAAATGTAGCAAAAGCACTAAAAACGAATAACAATAATAAATTTTTCATCTAATCTTAATTTAAAAACCCAAGTAAATACATTCTCAATATCGAATACGATACAAATATTAGACATTATTTTCGATATAATCACTAAAATCTTGTTAACATTTGACCATCTACGAAATATTTTGTAGTTGGAAGTGTCTGTTCTACTACAGAATGAGTGGATATGCCGATTTGTAACAGCTTATAGGTATTGGATTAGTTGAGCATTGAGCATAATTTCTGTGAGAAAATTTGTCTGATTTATTTGTAGAATGAATAGAAAAATGGATTGGGGAATCCTATCCTAACCATTTCTTAAATTCCTTAACCTTTTCTCGACTGACTATAATATCATGACCATCTGCATTATTAATCTTTACCTTAAGTCGAGAATTAGAATAAGCAATAACTTCAGCGATGGCAGACACAGAGACAATATACCCTCTATTCACACGATAGAATTGTGAAGTATCTAATTCTTTTGATATTGACTCTATAGTCTGATCTATTGGGTAAGACCTACCTTCGTTAGTGTATAGATAGTTCATCTTGTTCTCACTGTAGAAAAATAGAATCTCAGAAATGGACAAGGTCTTAATCTTATCTCCTATTCGGATACTTATTCTTTCTCGGTATGTGGGCTGACTTACTGGATTTGACTGATGTAATAATGCTGTCAATGCACTGAGGTCTACAGATTGTTTTTGAGATTTTTTATACTTATCTATGGCCGCATCCAGTTCATCATCATCTATCGGCTTCAGCAAGTAATCGATGCTATTCTGCTTGAATGCTTTGATAGCATACTGGTCATATGCCGTTGTAAATATAATAGGCACTTCCATCTCTATCCCAGCTAATGCCTCGAAGACAATCCCATCATTAAGATGTATATCGAAAAAATATAGATCTGGTTGTATCGGATTTTTTAACTGATCACGCAGTTCTTCTACACTCGTCATAAGACATATTATCTCAATTCCTCTCGCCTCCAGCATACGCTGCAATTGTCTCGCAGCTATTGCTTCATCTTCTACTATTATGGCATTCATCTATTTTTTTATTTTTTGTACTAACACTTTATGATCAATATCTGAGGTGTCTCATATGAGAGGTAAGAATACCCTAAAACTATCTTCCGTTTCCTCTATCTCAAAACCTTTAGCATTATGAAGCAAATATCTCTGCTTTATATTATCGTGCCCTAATCCACTGGATTCTAATGAATGTCTTGACTTGGACTTATTATTCTGAACACAGATGCGGTCTTCCACTTTTTTGATGGATATCCTGAGTGGATTATCTTTATTAAATGCATTATGCTTAATCGCATTCTCTAATAATAACTGGAGAGTGAGGACAGGTAGCTTTCTTCCCATCTCATGACTGGGTACATCGATTTCCATATCAATGCTATTCTCAAATCTCGTCTTCTGGAGGCTCAGATACTGCTCTGCAAAAGACAACTCTTCTTGCAATGTGCTCAGGTCCTCATTCCGATTCTCTAATATATATCTATAGATCTTAGATAGCCCACTTAAGAATTTCTTAGCCTTTGGAGGATCTTCATCTATTAGTCCTGATAGCACGTTGAAACTATTGAAGAGAAAATGTGGATTGACTTGTGCCTTAAGTGCATTAAGTTCTGCAGCTACCTTCTCTTCCTCCAATTTTTTACTTACTTCTATCTGTGCTACATAACCCCTGAAGAATCCTACTGCATGAAAATATAAGGTCGCCATTAAGCATATCGTCAGTGCAATGACTATACTGTACATGTTATTAGGTGAGAGAATATTTGGATTATCTACTCCTTTCATTTTCATGAATAAATATATAAGAATCACCATCAGAACAGAATTCATCATCATGAAAGCTGGTATTCCTAATAGTGTTCTCTTCTTAGGATGATCTATCCAAGAGTATATTTTATTAAGTCCATCATTAAGATATGCATTAGCAAAGTAGAAAGGAATACCAAAAAAGAAATTTGACACAATCCATCCTTTAATTGATTCTACATTTACACCTCCATCTAATAATATCTGTATACCGATTGTAATCACACATAATATCAGTATGAACTTAATAGCAGTTAACAATTCTTTCCACAATCGCATAGTTATATCCTTAGTGTTTTGACTGTATAGTGATCTGAGCAATTATACCATTTAAATTTTAAGATGTCGGTTAAGATTATAGAATAGAATTTGTTAAGATCAAGGCAAAAAACACAGTCAAAACGGTAGCTATGACGAGTATTTTTAACGCAGATATTAGCTAATTATATTATTTCCGACATTCTAATGTTTAAATGGTATTACTTGCAATCACATTGTTTTTGCAGTAACTCGATGCGGTCTACTCCATAATTAGGATAATAAGCCGATGGCTTCTTTTGATTATCAAACAAAGGTTTCGTACCCACTATCGCATCGCAGAATGTAGACAATGCTGTACCAAAAAATCTTGCTGACCCGATTTCATATTCTATCTTATTAAGCTGAGCTCTTGGATTCGCTGGATCTAACTCTATCGCTTCTGCGTGTAAGTTCATAATCTTACCTGAGTATTGCATTCCATAAGTTGCAGGATCCATCGCGACATAGCCAGTATACAATAGTCCTTCTAATGTTCTTAATTCAGAATTGTCTGGTGATAATTTCTTTGCCTTTTCTATAAATGTTGCTGCCTTTTTTAAGATCTCATTAGTCTTAGTAGCATCCTTACTTTCAAATGATGCGGTTATCAATGTATTAGCAGCATAATAATAAGGTATCCAGTTATCCTTCTCCGCTTGAGCTATTCTCTCGAATAATGCGCTGGCTTCCATAGCTTTATTTTCTTTCCATAGTCCAAAACCCTTTTGCATTCCTGAGTCAAACTGACTCTGAGAGTAAGAAGCTCCGATCAAACATACTAAAAATATAAGCGTTAATAACGAAGTCAATTTGTTATGAGTTGATATTGTATTTTTCATTTTTTTATCTTTTGTGGAAATACTAAGACTTCCTAAGTCATCGTATTTCACGATTATTAATCTCTAATATAATGTACTGTTTTAATAATTGATGAGCTCCGTGTGTGTATCATCTTTCAATTCAAACCTAGCATCTTCCCATTTCGGTGGACCGAACATTCCCTTAGCACCTCTGGAAGAAGCATATGGCTCCTTAGGTATTCCAAATATTCTTGTATCTAATATTTTATTATCATTCTCATCTTGATAAGTAGATATTCCATATATTCCTAACGGTAGGTCAGCGAATGTTACAGTTGCTTTTCCGTTCTGTATATTAGAAGATGACGCTGCATATCTCTGAGATAACCATCCCGCTTCCGAATCATAGATGGCGACCATCATAGTCCCTTTATCAGAATCCATTCCTGAGATTTCTACGGTTAGCATGCAAGTCTCTACAGCTGTTGTTTCCACTTTCGTGTCACTATCTATCTGAGCTGTATTATAGATGCTCATGCAAAATAATGCGGCGATAATTATTATTACTTTTTTCATGATTATATTTTTTATTAGTTAATTGAAATTTGTTATTAATTATAATGTAAATATGAGGCATCGCTCCTGATACTACAACCATTCTAAGACGAACTGTCAGATCAGTAGGATGAATTGTAATCGAGAGAGATTACAGGTTATCAAGCTGATTCTTAGTCTTATCCTTACTCATAGTTATAAAAAATCCTACAAAGAAAAACTGGTCGTCATTCGGTCTAATCTGACGTGATCTGTAATTACCCATAGCATCTGGTCTACTTGAATAAGCTTTACCGAACTCATTCTGAAATCGAGGGGCATTAGATACCGATATAAATAGAATCTTCTGCTGAGAAATAAGATATGCCCAACTTATACTTAAGTTATTATACATACCAGATCTTTCTGTCATGAATGCAGGCGTCTGTGGATCGTCATAAGGTCTACCGCTTGCAAGGCTATAAGTAATGCCGAGTTGCGACTTGAGTTTAGGAATCCATGTCTTAGTCACCACAGATAAGTTATGATCTGTAGAGAATCGTGGCGTGGCAAAGTCAGGGTAATCCTGATACTTTCTCTCATTATTAAGCCAGCTGTAACTGACCCACATATCTACATTCTTGATCACATTATTAGCTCTCCAGAATGCATCTATTCCATAAGCCCTACCCTCTCCATTGTTAGCAACATTAATCTTATCTAAGTTCTGATCAGAAGTATAAGTCACTAAGTCACTATAGTTCTTATAATAGCCTTCTAACCTTATGATATTCTTGTCAGTCTTATAATTATAATTTAGAAGATAATGTGTCGAAGCTTCGTTCACATAACTTCCATTTCCGTATAAGAACTCTGATTCTAACTCTTGGTTATACATACCCGCCGCAGCGCTGACTTGCGTATGCTTGCTGAGCTTATATGCCACTGTCAATCTCGGGTCGGCTTCATAACTTCCGAGACGACTATTATGCTCATATCTTAAGCCCACCTTTACTGCTAAGTCCTTACTAAAAAAGTAATCCATAGACGCAAATCCTGCAGGGATTATACGAGATAAAGTATCTGTAAATGAATCTCCTGATTCTAACAATGCAAAGGTTCGCTTATCCTCCTGATAGAATAATTCTGCACCATAGTTTAATGTTACATTATCCGCTAATATTGTCTTAATAGCCGCCTTAGCATGTAAGCCACTCAGCTGGTTCTGCAATTGAAAATTATCCAACGTAAACTGATCACCATTGATACCCATACTTACACCTGCTTTATAAGAAGTCTTATCTGATATAATAGAACTATAAGTACTGTTGAGATAGAAATCTTTATTATCGACATCTACAATCTGATCTAATCCCGTATCCAGATTATTCTGCTTAATTGTAACATAACTTAGATTGCCTGCTACATAATTCTTAAGCAATCCATTAGAAGTCTTGTACCTATGTACCATCTCTCCAGAAAAACTTCTAAAAGGCTTTTCAAAATCCAACCGTGTCGGCGCAATGAAATAGTATGGCGTAAGGTCTATATAAGATGCACTGAAACTTAGAGAATTTTTCTTTCCTTTCTGTGTATGACCTAAGCCTAACCCGACTGTCATCAGTGAGATATTAGTCTCTGTCTGCTTAGGATCGTCTACTGTATTCATATCCAATATACCTGATAGGGCTTGCCCAAATCCTGCATCATATCCACCCGTACTGAAACTTATCCCACTGAATAAAAACGGAGAATAACGACCTCGACTCGGCGTACCTCCGACAGTCCTTGTGTAAGGAGAAAAAACTCTCATCCCATCGATAAATATTCTCGTCTCCCGAGCATCTCCACCTCTGACGAATAATCGTCCATCATCTGCATTAGCTTGGGTGCCAGGTAGCGTCTGTACCGCCGCAATCACGTCACCATTAGACCCCGCTGTTGTCACCATATCGAGAGGCTTAAGAACGGCCACCTTAGAATTATCACCTGCCTTAAATGTACTGGCACTGATCTCTACAGCATCTAATGTAGAGACTGATTCCTTAAGCTTAATAATGATATTGCTGAGTGAAGATATATTAGCTGTAATAGTTTCTGTCTGATACCCTAAGAATGAAGCCTGCAATTCTTGCTCACCAGTCAGCGTCGTCGTAAACTCAAATTTGCCATCTAAATCGGTGGATGTCCCATCATAGCTACCCGAGATAAATATATTAGCGCCAATGATAGGCTCTCCCGATTTCTCTATGACCTGACCTGAGATTGTGGACTGAGAAATAAGTGTTCCGAAGCTTGACATTGTGAAAACAAAAACGAGGAAGATTATTTTGTTTGACATTTTGAATTGTTTTATAATTCAAATATCACCTGAAATCATGGTGATTTCTAATCTAATCCGATGAAGTGTTGTAATGTTGGGATGAATTGTAAAAGTATTGGAATAGCCGCTGTTATTGAGATCTTTTGATATAAAATAATTGTAATATGTGGAGATGAATGGCATGGTTTTATAAGTAGAAATCTGAGGAAGTCGACTATCGGATTTTTAAATTCATTATTACAAATCAGGGTACATATTAACTCCTCTAAACTTTAGAATCTATATGCCAATGGTAATCTGATAATTAAATCAATATCTGTAAGAAGGAAATTTAATTCTCGAGTTAAAGCTGGTGTATATTCAAATTTATTGGAAACTGCATAACCAAGACCTATCATAACTTCAAGACTTAGTCTTTCTGTAATCATATATTTTAGTCCAGTACAGATACCCATTGCAAATCTTTTGTTTTGCATTCTTAAGTTATTTCTATCATTGGGCCCACTTATATCTCTATATCTGAAATATGGGCTAACGAATGCACCGTCATAGCTATGGTTATTCCCCAGATACTTTTTGAAATAAACTTCCATCCCAAACCCATCTGTATCAAAAGCCTGAAAACTTGAGAATGGGTCAAATTCTTCCATTCTCCTCGTGATATAACTGAGCATCATTACAAAGCTCATATCTTTTTTTATAAAAAATTCTATTCCAATATCTATATCACTAAATGCTAAGAGTAAAGGATCTATTCTTATGTCTACATTATAGTTATTGGTTTCAATATTAGCTGTATCTAAATGATCTTGATGATCGAGACTTTGAGCACTAAGATCAAACGCAATAAATAGACTGATAACCAATATTACTAATCTGGATTTAGCTATCATAGAGAGGACAAATTTAATGTACTATTTGTAAAGATTTATAAACTCAGTGGCATTCAAAACTGGAATTATCGAACTTTTAAAATCTTTTTTATTTCTGGTTACAATAACATCACATGAGCTTTCTAATGCTATATAATATTGGATTCCATCTTCAAAATCTTTAAAGCCTTCCTCTAATGCTAATTCTAATATTTTGTCATTAAATGCGGCAACTTTTACCAAGGTTTTGAATTTTCTTAATGAACTTCTGACCTTACTTAATTTCAATTGCTCTTTTAGAATGTAATGCGTATTGGCAAATGTCAAAGTAGACACTACTAATTCAATACTATGATCGATAGCATAAGTAAAAAAATCTTGGCTCGCTTCATAGTGGTTAACTCTTTGACTTAGAAGATCGAGGACAATATTAGTATCGACAAATACTTTCTTCATCATTTATACTTATTCACCAAGTAACCTGTGTAAGCTTTTCGATAATCCTTCTTCTCATCAAGTTTTATAATACCTGTAAGACTTTTTACGATAGGGTTTATTTTTCTTTTGTTCTGAGTATCTGAAGTAATAGCTGATAGGTAGTTTTCGATTAGTTTTGATAAGCTCGTATTAGAATCCTTTGCATATCTTTTAGCCTCTTCTATAATATTTGAATCTAATTTTAAAGTGAGTTTTGAGTCCATACGATTTATCTTATACGTTCAAATATATAACATTTGTACGTATATGTCAAGATCTATCGACTTGTTATAGCTTTAGTAATCGTTGTAACAATGGGCAAGTCTATGGAATACAGGTCGGGAGATCTCGGTTACTGGATTAAAGTAGCTGGGCAAGTGAATGGTTACCAGCCTAAATCATCCATTACCCATGTAACATAATTTCTTTCTCCTTCATTTGGTATTTGTTCTAAAACTTCTTTCATAAAATCTTTGGTCAAGCCTACATAATTGTCTGAAATATCATTTCCTACCATAGCCACAAATCCATATTCATCGCTTTGATTAAATTCTTTTCACTTAAATATGAATAGACAGATTTATATTTATTCTTTAGCTCTATTTCAAAATCATCGCTGTTACGAATTTGAGTGTATTCAATTGAAAGTATTTTACCATGAACAATCATATTTCTAAAAGTAAACAAACTTGATATACCTTTCCACAATTCATTCTCTATGTTACCTTTTAAATTTTTACCAACAAGAACTTTAAAAATCTCATTGTAACTTGACCATGTTGAATTCTCTAATTTATCTTGAACGAAATCTATTAACCTATATTTAAAATCATCGAAAGAGTCTAATTTTGTCGAATCGCTTTCTAATTCCTTCTGCGATAAGCTCATTCTTTGGCCTAATATGTTATCAAAAGTCTCATTTAAAAATCCCTCAATTGCACTTGTTAAGTCAACTATCAATGAGTAGTTTATAGAATAAACTATACTTGATTTTTCTGTTTCCCTCTTTTCTAATTTCCAGATAATTACATCAATTAAGCTTCTCCACGGAAAAGAATCAATTCCAATATAACCAACTTTTCCATTTTTGAGTTTAGTCTTTTTCATCAATCTAATTACATGTAAAAAAAAGCTTACCAACTTAATTTCGTTTGAGGCCATAAGTACCATCGAATAGGGATGTATCTAAATTGTTTGGTATCTATTATGTATATGATTTGCCCTATTATATATCTGAAGTTTGAAACTTCAAGGAGCAGGGAAATGATTAAATATGAAAATTACCTGAAATTTCATATCCTTTAGGTTTGAGTATTGGTAATTCTTTTAAATGCTTTAATTCTCCTTTTCGGGTATAAGAAATTAATATACCTTCTCGATTTACACCTTGAATGTATTTGCCATTTCTCCTTTCCAACCAGCAATTTGCGACAACACCTACAAATTTTGGATAATGGTATCGCTTAGCTAATGGTTCAGCAGATATAAACCTTTCTTTTCGATTCCCATCAAGATTAGCTTGAGGATGTTTTTCGTGATTATATTTCCACCATAGAGAAATGTGTAATTCTCCGTATCCTATATTACGCCAAATGACTATTGAATTATTTCCAAAGAGTTTACAAAAAATGTAACCTCTTTCATTTTCTTCGTCTACATCCATTGAATTTAATGTAATGCGATTCTCTATCAGTAATTTATTCACTGCACCAACTAATAACTTTCTATATGGATCGTGTTCTTTTAATTTAATAGTTTTTTTTAGCGTATTATTTGTTGAAGAAGCTGAAATAATTCTTTTTGCCTTTGATTCATTAAGAAAATGCTTCCAATTTCTGAATCCTAAATTTTGTACAGTTAGAGTTAATGCCTTTAGGTGAGAGACTTTTTGCTCTCTCTTGATATTCTTAGCAAGTCTTTTTAGGTACTCAAAATTATGAGTATTGGAATTTAGTTTCATCGTAAAAATATTTATAATCGCTATAAAAATGTCACTCATCTATCATTCTCTATAAGCGAGAAAATAATTCGATTAAACTATATTTTGATGAACGGTGTTGATGCAACTTTTCTTTGATGAGTGGAAAGCGTCCGATAAAGCTTATTTAAATTTACATATAATTAATTGAAAACAAAAAAACCAATTCAAATTGTTTTCAAATTAATGTTAATCTAATAATAGTAATTACTGTTTATTTTTGGCCAGACATTAAAAGTCTTAAAAAATATAAATCAAACCCATCTCATTCCAAACATGCAGCTATATTTATATAAAATTTCAATAAGACCCTAATCATCCCCATCCAAAACCTCTGCTTTCATCAAAATCTCTTTGGCTTTAGCTTCATCATCTTTACTTACGTGAATTTCGATTTTGCCTAAGATACCTGTGTAAGCAGAATCTGTTCTGTCTACTTTATGAGCATGTATGCCGGCTTCTTCGAGAAGGTGCATGGCTGTCATTGCTTTTAATTGGTCTACGGCGAAGAATACTTTATTGTTATCCATAATTGTATGTTTAGTTTGTGATTATTTATTGCTTGATCCTACTGTTACATTTAATATGTCACTATCAAAGAGGTACAACCCACTCTTATCATCACCTATCATCTCTAACTTATCGTTTAATGTTCGGGCAAGGGCTTCTTCTTCTATCTGTTCTGCTACATACCACTGTAAGAAGTTATGAGTCGCGTAATCCTTTTCTGATAGAGAAATGTCTACGAGATTATTAATACTTTCTGATACCATGATTTCATGTCGAAGTAATTCTTTGAAAGCATGATTAAGAGACGGATAGGTTAGCGTGGGCTGCGATAAAGCCGGGATAACTGCAAACCCACCTCTCTCATTAATGAAGTGGACTAACTTGAGCATATGCTGTCTTTCTTCCTCAGAATGTCTGTAGAAGAATTCCGTTACATTATTGATGCCGGGTTGTATTTCTGCCCATGATGCCATCGCTAAGTACACTT
>Ga0209185_1002476_pt1 | contig 12505 bp, 9 predicted proteins | sample SidtaG_2_FD_187425 | JGI IMG/M metagenome (GOLD analysis project Ga0209185, IMG submission 187425) | Marine algal microbial communities from Sidmouth, United Kingdom - Sidmouth_Asex2 metaG (SPAdes) (version 2) | ecosystem: Host-associated > Algae > Red algae > Unclassified | place: Sidmouth... | reverse complement strand
GCGGCTGTTATAACTTTGACTCTCGGTTTTGTTTTTAATTGGAGATCACACATTGGAAAGAGATCTCTTTCTAAACACGACGGATTCACATTTATTAAGATGGAGCTTATTAGATTAGGTGAACCTATATGTTTAGATCATCTAAGATATGCGGGGAACTGTGAAGTCTTTTCACAGATATGAGATCTATCTCATGGGAAAAATCATCTCTGTATTCAGATCAATGCTATGATGGAGCTTATTAGATCGGGTGATCCGTTTAGATTTGGGGGACCTGAGTTCTATAAATGAGGAAGGTACTTCTGGAGATGATCCTATTAGATCTGGTGGACCTGTGTTCTATAAATGAGGAAGGTACTTCTGAAGATGATCCCATTGGATCTGGTGCACCTGAGTTCTATAAATGAGGAAGGTACTTCTGAAGATGATCCCATTGGATCTGGTGCACCTGAGTTCTATAAATGGGGAAGGTACTTTTGAAGATGATCCTATTAGATTTGGTGGACCTGAGTTATATAAATGAGGAAGGTACTTCTGAAGATGATCCCATTGGATTTGGTGGACCTGAGTTATATAAATGAGGAAGGTACTTCTGAAGATGATCCTATTAGATTTGGTGGACCTGAGTTATATAAATGAGGAAGGTACTTCTGAAGATGATCCCATTGGATCTGGTGGACCTGAGTTATATAAATGGGGAAGGTACTTTTGAAGACGATCCTATTGGATATGGTGAACCTAAGTTCTATCAATGAGTAAGGTACTTATGGAAATGACCCTCTTGGACTGGGTGGACCTGAATTATATAAAAGTGGAAGGTACTTCTGAAGATGATCCTATTGGATATGGTGAAGCTGAGTTCTATAAATGTGGAAGGTACTTCTGAAGATGATCCTATTGGATATGGTGAAGCTGAGTTCTATAAATGAGGAAGGTACTTATGAAGATGATCCTCTTGGATGTGGTGGACCTGAGTTACATAAAAGAGAACGGTACTTCTGGAAATGATCCTATTAGATTTGGTGGACCTGAGTTATATAAAAGAGGAAGGTAATTCTGGAGATGACCCTCTTGGATTTGGTGGACCTGAGTTACATAAAAGAGAACGGTACTTCTGGAAATGATCCTATTGGTTTTGATGGACCTGAGTTATATAAAAGAGGAAGGTAATTCTGGAGATGACCCTCTTGGATTTGGTGGACCTGAATTATATAAATGTGGAAGGTACTTCTATAAATGACCCTCTTGGATTAGGTGGACCTGAATCTATAAAACTGCGGTTCTGCTGCCTTTCAAAATGACGTAATCTCATTCGGAGAGATTGCCTTAGTACTTACCGTATCGATTCCACTGCTGCGCCCACCACAGGAAGCTACCCGAGACTGATCAAAGATCAGGTGGTCGTGCGAAGACTAATGGGCTGGATTCTGATGCAGCTGTGATGGCTCAGAACATCAGTGCGATATTTCATTGACTAGGACGGTTAAACGATTCTGAGACAGCTACAGCAAATCAGAAGTGGAGCTAGTCGTCTGTGGTGGGCACAAGGCAGCACGGGACCCGCTGGCTGAAGGGCCTGAGTCCGGAAATGTGAAGAGCAAGAGGCATCTCAGTCAGTGGGGTAATAATATGCTCCGGCTGGTGATTTATCAGCGATGCCATTGCAGCTATGCTCACCAGGAGTAGGAGCTACTGAGGGTAACGGTGCAGGGTGACAGAGACGGCTTGTCCTCTCTGGCGACCTGCATGCTATGCAAGTGGACCGAAGACCGCTTTACCGCAGTCTATTAAATATCTGAACGGAACAACGTGGAGTGATACCGCTAAAAACCATATCCTATATATTTAAAATAAAAGCTACTGTCGGAGTGATGATCTTCGAGACTCTGCTCGAAACAAAAATGAACTACAGCTCTTGCGCTCATGTGTGCGCGTGGATTTAGAGAGTGGGCACTTGAGGGTATGTGCTGTAGGCTGGCAGAGGGGGTGGAGATGTGCGAGCTGACCTGATACTGGAATGGTGGTATCTCTTATGCTTGCGTGGGATTGGAGTCAAGAAAGCATCAGATATGTGGAGTGGAAGTATTGGGTCAGTGTGAAATTTTCGAGACTTGCTCGAATCAAAAATGAACTACAGCTCTTGCGCTCATGTGTGCGCGTAGATTTAGAGCGATGGGCACTTGAGGGGATGTGCTGTAGGCTGGCAGAGTGGGTGGAGATGTGCTAGCTGACTAAATACTGGTATGGAGAACGTTTGACTCTGGGCTGATTTGTGCTGATGAAGATCAAGAGTATGTAATATAGGTATTTTGTCAGCTATGGGAAAGCTTCGAGACTCTGCTCGAAACAAAAATGAACTGCAGCTCTTGCGCTCATGTGTGCGCGTAGATTTAGAGCGATGGGTACTTGAGGGGATGTGCTGTAGGCTGGCAGGGGGGGGTGGAGATGTACTAGCTGACTAAATACTGGAATGGTATAGCACTGATCTTTAGTGTGGATTTGTGGATGTGGCATCAGAGGTTTGGCATGGAAGGATCTGGTCAGTGGGGCACTAATTGTCAAATTGAGCAAATATAATTTGATTTTTCTTTTAGCTCTTACTATAATCTATTTTGAGTATTGCTACAGCACCTATATTTTTTAAAACAACTCTCGCTGCTACTTTGTCATCCTTGACAGTCCCGTGAACGACGATTAGACTAAATATATAAGAATGGCTATATAACAAGAAAGTAAATTTTTAAAAATCTAATTAGATTTATATGATGAAACATTATATTTCTACTGTCATAATCAACAAAATTAATTTTTGAGTCTCCTATACAGATTATGAATGCAAGGAAGAAAATAGTAAACTAGTATAGGCAGTCTACGAAAGTCTTTATCTAGTAGCTTTACAATGAATCTTGCTGTAACAGACAGCATCCTCGCATAGTCCAATTCTTGGTATAATTTAAACATGAAAAATGACGAAACTGTATTTCGTATTCTCTATAATTCTGATAATAATATTGTCGTCATGTTCTGCAAACAGACCTTATATAAGACAAATTGACTCTTATACTACAGAGATAGTAGCGCCATCTCTAGAGAATGTTGATTACGAGCTATACTTAGTTGGAGATATTGGTGCAGAAACTAATGATTTTTCTCAGTCAGATATTGTTGATCTTATCAAGTCAGAACTCGTAAAGAATGAGATCACAAAATCAGTCGTATTTTTAGGAAATTCTTTTAATAAATCAGGCCTTCCAGAAGTAGAAAACCCTGAATTTAAAAAGATGGATCAAGCTATCGATAAATGTATAAAAGAGCTAAAAGATCATACAGATAAAGTGTACTTTATTCCTGGTAATACTGAATGGTATGATGGTAAAAACTATACAACCTCAGCCATACAGCAAGTAGAAGATTATGTAGAGTCCAAAGTTAATGATAAAAACATATTTACACCCTCTCATGGGTGTGCTGAACCCAAAGTGGTTAATCTCACAGATGGTTTGATGTTAGTTTTAGTGGATTCTCAATGGGTACTACAAGGAGATCGATCTAAAGAAAGAACACGATCAGGTTGTGATATAGATAACGAACAAGAGTTAGTCACTTTTCTCCAACAAACTTTGGCTCGTAACAAAACCAAAAACGTGATCATTGCTGCGCATCACCCTGTTTTCTCCAATGGAGAAACAGGAGGTAATTATAACGCCGCAAGTCATTTATTGCCTTTACCAATTATTGGTAGTTTAATTACTGGTGCTAAAAAAATAGGGAGTGGAGTACAAAAGTTTGGGCATCCACAGTACGAGGCATATAGAGCCGTTATACATCTTGCATTAGGCAACTTTGAAGGAGTAATACATGCATCGGCTCACGACAAGAACCTACAATATCATGAAAAGGATGAAAATCACTATGTTATCGCTGGCAGTGGAGCTGCGGTAGATTTTGTAAGAAAAGGAGGTACAGCAGATTTTGCATTGATGGATAAAGGGTTTTCTAAAATTACGCATACAAAAGACTTAGAATTATGGTTAGAGTTTTTTATTCCAGATCCTATAAATCCAAGCACAGCCAAATCAGTTTATAAGAGAAGACTTTATAAGAAAGAGGTTAATGATTATGAAGACAAAACTATTTATAAGGCTCTTTCAGAATTACCAAAAACCAAAACAGTCCATGCGTCAAATAAATATTCCAAAGGCAAATTTGGTATAGGCGACACCTATCGAAAAGCATGGGGTACTGAAGTAGAATTCCCTCTACTCATACTTGACGAGACACATGGAGGACTTACACCAGTAAGACAAGGTGGAGGATTTCAGACCAAATCACTGAGATTAGAAAATGAAAAAGGTCAACAATGGGTCATCAGATCAGTAGATAAGGAAGTATATAAGGTGGTGCCTGGGCCCTTAAGGAGTACCTTCATAAGTGATTATGTTCAAGATGGCGTATCTGCAGCGCATCCATATGGTGCAATGGTGGTGCCACCATTTGCGAATGCAGTAGGTATTTATCATGCCAATCCAAAATATGTATGGCTGCCTGCTCAAAAAGCACTTGGAGATTACAACTTAGATTTTGCAGAAAAACTGTATCTTTTTGAGGAAAGACCTGGTGGTAACATGGAAGATCATCCAAGTTATGGAGCAGCGGAAAAATCTATTAATACGCTGGAGCTGGTAACTAAATTATATAAAAATCACAAACATAAAGTCGATCAAAAATATGTACTCAAAGCTCGACTATTAGATCTTCTTCTAGGTGACTGGGATAGACATGATGATCAATGGAGATGGGGCATCTTCGAAGAAGAGGGTTCAACACAAAAGCTATATAGAGCTATCCCAAGAGATAGAGATCAGGTGTTTTTCAAAAATAATGGCTTTATACAGTATTTAGCAAGTAGACCCTACATCACGCCATCGATTAGAAAGTTTGAAAAAGAAATTGATTTCATCAGTGGGCTCGCTTTTAATGCAAGACACTTTGATCGTCATTTCCTTTCTGAGCTCAACGAAGAAGAATTTATTAATGCGGCAAAATTTATTCAATCAGTAACGACTGATGAGCTTATAGATAGTGCATTAAGACTGTGGCCAGATCAGATATATCAACACGATGGCAAAGACATAGAAGCAAAGCTTAAGGCTCGCCGTACAGACTTGGTCAAATATGCAAAAGAGTTTTATCGATACCTCACTAAAGAGGTCACTGCTATTGGAACTAATGAGAAGAATGTATTTGAAGTTGAAGCATTACCAAATGATATGCTAGATGTCAAAGTATTTCATGAGGACAAAGATGGTGATAATCATTTGATTTGGGCACGTACCATTACCGGAGCAGACTGTAATGAACTGAGATTAATAGGGCTTAAAAAAGATGATACTTTCAATTTTATTGGGACACATAAGTCTAGTGTCAATGTCATTATTGTGGGAGGAAGTGGAGATGATGTTATCAATAATAATGCAACCAATATTTCAATAGTTGCTAATGATAGACCTGATGGCATGATCATCAATGGTAACAATGTCAAAGCTAAATTGAAAGATCAAAAGGGAATCAACAGCTTTGATAGAAAAGATTGGAAACTTAATAGTTCCATTCATTTCCCTATGATCTCATTCTACACTGATGAAGGGATTGGACTTAGTTATAATCTTTTGTGGAGAAATAATGGTTTTCGTAAGAACCCATACAAATCTAATCATGCTCTAAATGTTGGCTATTTTTGGGCAAATAATGCTGTGGTTGCTAATTACTCTGGTCATTGGACGTCTGTATTTGGGCCCGACTGGAATTTTAGGCTTGATGCCGGATTTACAGGTCCTACCTTTGCACAATTCTTTTATGGATTAGGAAATAAATACAATAATTATGGAGAGATATTTCCTGATGAAGCAGAAGCAGGGAGTCCCTCTTTTCATATCGTAAGGGGAGTGCATCTAAATATTAATCCCCATGTTGTCAAAAATTTGGGAAACAATCGATCCTTTAGTATCAATCCAACCGTAGAATACTTAAATTTTGATGATGATCTAACTGATCCCTCAAAACAACGATTTATTTTTACGGAAGAAGCAGGCCGTTCTTTAAATGATTTTGAAAGTAAACTATATACCGGTATAGGCTTGCATTATACAAGTAACAGAGTGAATAGTCCAACACTACCCACCAGAGGATATATATTCAATGCCGGAGCCGAGTATAGACAAAGTCTATCAGATTCCGAATTTAGTAATATCACATTTCGTAGTGATGTGGCTGCATATATTCCGTTTTCTCCATTGCATCAAGTTGTTTTCGCAACCAATATTGGTGCTGCATATACTATAGGTGACTATGAGTTTTTTCATGCAAACTATCTATCAAATGCTTCACGTCTAAGAGGATTCAAAACAAATAGATTCGCGGGTGATGGGATTGTGTATCATGCCTCAGATCTGAGAATAAAGATATTACAAGGGCATGGTGGATTAAAAACTGGTTTAGGTGTTTTCGGATCATTCGATTATGGTAGAGCCTTTTTAGACAACGAAGATGTAAATAACTGGCATATAAGTTATGGTGGGGGTATATACCTTACACCTTTAAATCTATTAGGATTCAAAATAGGATATTATGTAGGTGAAGATGATACGCAGATTACAGTCGGAGGAGCATTGACATTTTAATATATAATCATGGGAAAAAAAGAAAAAATTATTGATCAAGCTCTCTTGCAGGAGATGGGAATCGATAAAGATGAGCTTAAGAAGCTGAAGAAAAAGCTAATTAAAGTAAATTCAAGGCCTGAACGGGGAGTTGAAACATGGTTTAGGCTTGCATCAAAAAATCTCTATACAAGACTACAAATTGTCGATACTAAAGCAAATATATTAATTACAGCTAATGCCATTATCATCTCTGTTGTCCTAAGCTCGCTTTACCCTAAATTAGACGATGATCCACACCTTATTTATGCTGTTGGCGGATTGGTTTTGACCAATGTATTTTCTATTAGTTTTGCCATATTAGCTACAATTCCAAAATCATGGAAGAAATCAAGTACAACCAACCTTGAATCATCAGATCTCATGGCTTTCGAAGACTTCAGTGGGATGCCACTATCAAATTATAGAGAATCTGTGATGCGTACAATGGAAGATGGTAAGATGCTATATCCTAGTATCATTACGGATATTCACGGACTTGGAGTCAAGCTTGCTAAGAAGTACAGACTAATAAGGACATCTTATTTAATCTTTTTATATGGCATTATCATTTCCATCGTATTGTTTGGAATTTGCCATGCCATATTCTAGATGAAAATATTTTGTTTTCTAATAGATATTTTTTCTTCTGTGCAGAATAGTTTGTTATTAAAATTCGGAGTATTCATTTCTCCTCCAGATAAATCTTAAAATTACTTATGAAAGATTCAGTAATCATATACACTAATGTCAAAGAGCTTAAAGATAGAATGCCTACACATGCTCGGATAGAAAATACAGACTTGGTAATAATTAAATATGATCATAAGGTGAGTGTACTATATGGCCGATGCCTACATAGAGGAGCATTAATGTCGGATGGTCGAGTAGAAGGAGAAAATATAATATGTGGTCTGCATGAATGGGACTATCGCATAGACACAGGCGTCAGTGAATATGATAATAAGGAAGTCTTACATAAATTTGAAAGCTGGATCGATGGGGATGACTTATATATAGATAAGAATAAAGTCATTGCATTCGAGGAGTTGCATCCTCAGCCATTCAAGCGAGACAGCTATCTCGGGACATATGCTGATACCAATCCAGAGTCCAGTGAGCCTTATACCTTATATATCAAAGAATTGGCTCAGAATGGACTGAGTAATCATGGTCATCATGGGCCAACTGCAGCTATGGGAGTAGATCGTAAAAGTCTACCTAAGTGGGAGGATATACAATTTTTGCCTGCACAGTTGGCTATCAGACCATTGATGGATCATGAGAAAGTAATTACAAAGACGGTCATTGGATCATCAGCACTGAAGCCATTGATTTTAGACAAACCGTTCTTTGTTTCTGACATGTCTTTCGGGTCGTTATCTCGGGAAGCTAAGATCGCATTAGCAACAGGAGCAGAGCTTTCTGGTACTGGTATATGTTCTGGAGAAGGCGGGATGTTACCTGATGAGCAAGCAGCTAACAGCCGATATTTCTATGAGTTGGCTTCTGCAAAATTTGGGTTTTCTTGGGATAAGATAGAAAAGGTACAAGCTTTTCATTTCAAGGGTGGTCAAGGTGCTAAGACGGGAACTGGAGGTCACTTGCCTGGTAATAAGGTTGTTGGCGAAATAGCCAAAGTAAGAGGCTTAGATGTCGGTCAAAACGCTATGTCACCTGCCGCATTTCCTGATTTGAAAACAGTTTATGATTTCAAAGAAGTAGCTCAAAAAGTCCGTGAGGTATCTGGTGGTATTCCAATTGGATTTAAGCTGGCTGCCAGTCGTATTGAAAAGGATATAGATTTTGCGTTAGCAGTAGGAGTGGATTACATTATATTAGATGGACGTGGTGGCGGTACAGGAGCAGCCCCAACCATACTTCGAGATAATATTAATATACCTACGATACCTGCTCTCGCTAGAGCAAGAAAGCATCTCGACATAGTAGGTTCGAGTATAGAACTAATCATTACAGGTGGATTGAGAGTTGCAGAAGATATTGCCAAAGCACTTATGATGGGTGCAGATGCAGTAGCCATGTCTAACGGGCCACTACAAGCAATAGGATGTCTGGGGATGAGAGCTTGTAATACTAATAATTGTCCAGTTGGCATAGCTACCCAAAAGGATCATCTACGTGCCAGGTTAGAAATAGAAAAGTCAGCCCAACAATTACATAATTATTTCACAGCTACAAATGACTTGCTAAAAGTAGTAGCTCGATCTTGTGGGCATGATGATGTGAATAAATTCCAATTTGACGATTTATCTACTTTTAACTGGGATATATATAAATTGACTGGTATTTCTTATGCAGGAGTAAATTCTTAAAATTTGCTGCTTTCAGCTTAATCCTAGTATTCCTTCATAAAGATAGATTCTCTCAATTATTTAAATCGTGATATTGATTAGCATTAAAGCATGGATTTAAAGATAGGAGCTTTTCAATATAATACTCATTTAATACCTACATCTAATAGGTAAATAAGAATCCAAGAGTTATATAAGAGAATTAAAATAAACGACCGTTTTTCTTTACGCCATTCAGCTTCGATAGATCATAATATTTAAAAGAGACTAAACAGACCTAATGGTATGGCCGCTCATCCTTGGCGGATGCCAAGTTTATTGGCTTTGTAAGCACTGAAAGTGCTTTCAGCCGCTTGATAGCGGCAAAAGTCGATAATGTTAAAATTTCAAAAAATTGGTTAAATAAACTGGTTAAACTAATCAAAACGAAAATTTGATATTCTTAACGACTTTCGCTTACTTCGCCTTAAGGTCCAATCTGAGATAATCACTTCATTCTAAAACCATCATTATGAAAATCGGATATGCCAGGGTATCAACGAAAGAACAGAATCTGGATCGCCAGATAGATGCGCTACAGCAAGCTGGGTGCGAGAAAATATTCTCTGAGCAAATCTCAGGGGCTAAAAAGGAGCGACCTGAGCTGAATATGCTCTTATCGCAGATCCGTGACGGTGATCAGCTTGTCATAGACAAGCTCAGCCGACTTGGAAGATCTCTTAAGGATCTGATTCAGATCGTCTCTGATCTAGAAGATCGAGGCGTGACCTTCATCTCATTGAAGGATGCGATTGATACATCTTCTGCTTCTGGACGGGTGCGGCCCACTCTTGACGCGGAGGTCAAGATTCCTTCATTGAATGTACATTTGGTACATTCACTACGGTGTAGTTCATTCAGTCTTACATCTTTGCTTCTCTTGCAGAGTTTGAGCGAGATCTGATCTCGGAGCGGACGAAAGCTGGATTGGCTTCTGCTAAAGCCAGGGGTCGAATGGGTGGACGGCCGAAAGGGCTATCTCTGGAAGCGCAGAACACAGCAATGGCCGCTGAGACTCTTTATAATGATGGTAATCATTCTGTGAAAGCGATTTGTGATCAGTTGAGTATTAGTAAGCCTACTCTTTATAATTATTTAAGATGGCGGGAGGTGAAGTAAAGCACTCTATCTTATAAATCTTTTTTATAATTATTTTATACTGAATCATGGTACATGATTGTTCTTCTTGAGTGTATAGTATAAGTTTTTATAATGAATGATCTTGAATTACAAGTTTAGGGTGTTTTTTGATTACTAAATTAGTTACATTTTTTGATTGCAATGAATCTATAAGTTCATCTGATAAGAATAAATCTACATGATTTTGAATATTCAAAATATGTTTAGATTTATAAGTAGACGGTAAAGCTAATTGGGTGAAATCGTAAAACGGATAATCGTCTAGTAGATCATTATATTCTTGAAAATTACTAATCGTGATATACTTCTTTTCAGAAGCATTTGATCTAAGCCTTTTGTATAATATTGAATTCACATAATCAACTTCATTACTTGGAATTATTGGAATAAATAGTAGATAGTAGTTTCTATTTTGAGCATTTTCAATATCGACACTGTATATAGTATAATCTTCATCAGATACTTGGACTTCATTCAGTGAGTCAATAAAATTTTGGCTTACTATATAATTGTATCCCCACATCATGGGAGAAAATACAATTAAATCAGTTTCATTTGCTAACGGATACAATCTTCCTTTAAGTCCAGTTAAGTCAATTTCTTTCGCAGTCTGTTCATTATTCAGAAAAAAATCAATATCTGATTTGATCAAATACTCTTCAATTTTTTTTGAATTTTTATGTTCACTTATAAAATGATCATAGAATTCTAACTGTGAAACGCCGTTTTTTACGCCTATTGTTGACGGCTCAGGATCGTACGTTATCGATTTGTATTTCAATTTTAATTAAATTTTCTAAAGTATTCATTAGGTTTTACTTGAAATTTCCACTCAATTTTCCCATCCCATCATATATTGCTATGAAGCGAGGAGCATACAATCGCAAAGGCAAGCCAATTATTAAAATCTGTAAAGGGTATATGCATGGCGGGCACTGCTGCATATTTCCACACTCAGAAAGCCTTACCAGATCTTAAAAATTATTCATTATTCAATAATACTAAAAGCCTATTTAGTGACATGATTTAAGCCAATTAGTTTACTATTTATATCAACTAATTTTTGATAGTCCTCATTATCAGAAATGTGCTGATATTCTCTCAAAATTTTATTGGAATGATATTTTAAATCAATGATAAATTCAGAATAGCTAATTTCTGTACTGAGCGTATCACTATTCTTTTGTTGTAATGTATAATTACAGAAGCAATGATCATTGCTTCTTTCTAATTTAAAGGAAAAATTACCATTATAGAAATAGAAGATCATTTCATTTTTAACTTCTAATATTTCTCCAATCCACTGGCTTAAAATAATAATTATCACATCATTCCAATCAATTTCAGGATAACTATTTTCTCCACTATTAATACTTATCTTACCAGTAAGAACACCATTTTTACTGACTTCAATTGAGTTGTAATCTATATTTATCATTTGCCTGAGTATAAGAAAAAGTAGTTTCTAATACAAAAGAGATTCTACTGGTGTCTATTTCATTCTTCCTCAAAGAATTCTTGTTGTTTGATAAATATCCTAAGAGCATCCCCTTTTAAATGTTTGAAAAATAGATCCTTTAAATGGTTATGGCGATATGCTTCATTGAATATTTCTATGACAAACACATCTTCAGTCTCATGCTTGCCTATGCTTAGTGCCTTATTTATAAAGGCTATAACATTTAAAAGTCTAATCTCGATGAAAATATTTTCTAACATATATGAATATAATAGAGAAACATTATAGTACTCCCCTAAGCTTAAGTCGATCATTTTAATCTCTGGGAAAGTAGATTTTATGTCTTCTTTTAGATGCGTATTGAAATAATCATCCTTAATTTCCTGAAAGAGTGCTTTGTATTTCATTTAATACACGTTTTAATATTTTACGGTCCTTTTCATTTAGATTTTTTTTATTTCTCCACAATTTAATTAAACCACTTCTTGTTTCAATAAGTTTCTGAGTATGATATTTACCTTTGGTAGCTAAACCTGTTGCCATTTCATTTCTTACTGCATTAAAAGTTGTTGACCCACCTTTCGTTAAGTTAAATACATGATTTTTTAGAGTTTTATTACTAATTGATTTAGTAAGTGACCTATTGATTTTTATTGCTTTGTTCACTCTGGAGAATGATTCAATTAGTTTGAGACCCTTTAAGAATCCACCTCCAACAGCAATAGTCCCTCCTGTTATAGGTAATTCTCGTGATGATCCGTCTCTAAAAGATTCTACTATTGACCCATTGTTAAAGAAATTTCCATCAATAAAATCAGTATTCATTACATCATTTGCTGATACTGTCACCTCAGCTG
>Ga0209185_1002474_pt1 | contig 12513 bp, 12 predicted proteins | sample SidtaG_2_FD_187425 | JGI IMG/M metagenome (GOLD analysis project Ga0209185, IMG submission 187425) | Marine algal microbial communities from Sidmouth, United Kingdom - Sidmouth_Asex2 metaG (SPAdes) (version 2) | ecosystem: Host-associated > Algae > Red algae > Unclassified | place: Sidmouth... | reverse complement strand
GCCATGGGGTCGCTCCCTTCGAGCGCGCAGTGCGCCCGTGTTGTGAGATGTATTCGTCCACCCAGGCGTCGAGCTCGAACCGGTCGAACGCGACGCCCTGCTCCCCGATGGGGATTTCGGTGAGGCCTGGTCGGACCTCGGCGTTGAACCGGTTGCGGTCCATGCCGAGGTAGGCTGGCGCGTCCCGCAGCCGCAACAAGCGCGGCAGCAGGACGACGTTTCCGGAAGTGCCGGGTTTCATGCCGGCGCTATAGCTCTGGGAAGCGATTCACGGTGCGGCGGAAGCGGCGTTCGAGCTGTGGCAGCTCGTTGGCTGCGCCGCCGTCGGGCACCGTCGCCAGCTGCGTCACGATCCACTTCGACAGTTCATCGAAGTTGGTGCGAGACCGGCCAACGTCGAGCAGACCAACGATGGTCAACGTGTGCGGGATCCGCAGGCGATTCATCATTGCGTGTGTGAGGAGTACACGAGCGCCGACATGATCCGCTGCCATCCATCTATCCCGGCTCATTGGCGAGCGGAAGATGAGAATTGCCGATGTGTCGCGCGAGACGGGGCTGAGCCGCAACACGGTGACGCTGCTGTACCGGGAGATCGCGGCGCGTGTCGACCTCGATGCGATCACAAGCTATGCGAGCTTTTCGACTGCGAGGTGGGGGAGTTGCTGGAGCGCGTCGAGCTGCCGGCCCCGGACGCTTGATGACCTTCTCGCTCGTTCCGTATGTGGCGTCGTTTGAGAATGCGGCGTGGGAGCGGCCGCCGATTTCAGTTCTATTCCAGAACCTGCTGTTGTTGAGAAGTGCGCCGCGGTGAAGACGGTGAACCGGCGGAGGGTGGTCGGGCGGTGGGCAAGTGTGGGGTGCCTGTGGTCAGGCGCTCGCCCGGCAGTCCGTTTCCTGCGAGGTCCCGCTACGCCTTTCCACAGGCAGTCCATGCGCTCGTCGCTCGGCGACGATGTCCACGGGCCGACCACGCGAAGTCCGGCGCGAGATTGTTGTGTTCGCGGTCCGCAGTTGTCCCCTGAAAGTTACCGACGACGTAGGTCCGCGGTTCATGGCAGCGGAGCCCGCCGGGCGCGCTGGCGCACCGTATGCTGTGTCCGCCGCTGATCCGAAGCGCAGATCCTCTGACTAGCAGTCTCTGTGTTGCAGCGCTGTTCACCTATACACTGTGGCTGTCAGGAGAACCGGACCGATGGCGACGGCGGATCAGATATTGGGGTTGGTGAAGAGCCACGCCGAAGGCGATGACGAGCGGCTGTACGCCATCGCGTTGCAAATCGCTGCTGCGGAAGCCAAACGGGGTCGTGAGTCGAAAGCTCAGCAGCTTCGCTCGGCAGTGGATGCCGCTCGGACATCACGCCCAAGGTTGCGCTCGGCTCGACCCGGCTCCGCGGCTCCCGCGGCTTCGATGGGCCTGCAGGCAGGCACGCGACTCGCGTCGCTTGCCATCGTGTCAGAGCCCAGGACCAGGTTGCAGGATCTCGTTCTCGCTGAATCGCTCGTCGATTCGCTCGGAGAGCTTCTTCGTCAACAGCGGCAACGAGGCAGGCTCCGGGACCACGGTCTTTGGCCTGACTCGCGTCTTCTGCTCGTTGGTCCGCCCGGTTGTGGCAAGACGATGAGCGCTTCCGCGCTCGCCGGCGAACTGCATCTGCCGCTGATCACGGTACGTCTTGACGCGCTGATCACCCGATACCTTGGCGAGACGGCCGCGCATCTTCGTCAGATCTTCGATGAGATTCATGATCGACGAGCGGTGTACCTGTTCGACGAGTTCGACGCGCTCGGTGCAAGCCGGACGGAAGCGCATGACGTCGGCGAGATTCGTCGTGTGCTCAATTCGTTCCTGCAATTCGTCGAAGAGCCAAACACGACCGATAGTCTGATCGTGGCTACAACCAACCGGCCGGCGAGCCTGGACCTGGCACTTGCCAGAAGGTTCGACCGCGTTTTGCGGTACGAGCCGCCATCAGAAGAAGAAGCCCGTGAGGTGCTTGAGCGCCATCTTGGTCGATTCTTGCCCCGCTCCGGTGTGACCAAACGAGCGATCGAATTGACATCAGGTCTCAGTCAGGCCGAGATTGCCCAGGCTGCACGCGAAGCGGTCAAGAATGCGGTTCTCGATGAGAACAAGCTTGTCGAAGCTCGTCAGGTTGAGGGCGCGTTGGCAAGGCGACGAGTCATGTGCCTCGAGATGGAGCGCAAATCCGATCCTGAACCGGATCGATGAGCGATAGCAGTACTGGCCTCGAGCGCCGTGATCATCTTCAGTTGCAACGGCGAGCAAGAGCGGGAAGATTCGGCGTGCCGCGTTCGTCATGGCCACCGCGAGAGTCCTCGCGGAGCCGTTCGGTACACGCGGACCAGCTGCTTGCTGCCATTGAATCGCTTCGTGAAGCGAACCAAGACCGATCTCATCTGCGCCTAGACGGTTTCGAGGATGTACCGGGCGGCGTCCTACTTGACATCCATGCCGGCGATGGCGTGCATGTCAGCGCTCTACGCGGCCTCGAAACCAAAGACGTGCGGGTCGGCGTCGTGCGCATTGATGCGAGTGGAATCTCGCGCGCCGCACTCGTGACTGGAGATGAGGGGCTCGGAAAGCTCGAGCGTGACATCACCGCCTATCGCGACGAAGACACGCGTGGCGGAAATCCGCGTCACCAACCGAAGATTGAGAGTATCGAGCAGATTGCACTCGGTCAGCTGGAGAGTCTCTGGGGTGATACGCGACCGATTCCTTTAGCAGCCGAAGATGAGCGGCGCTGGTGGCAGTGCTGGTGTTGGGCGAACCGTGCTGTCGAGCGGTGCGGTCAGCGAGATACGACTGGCAACCGACACGCCAAGGTTCTGGATGAACATGAGCGGGATCGAACAACGTGAGTGGGAGCAGAATCTTCTCGATCGGATCGACTGGCCTCGGGAGGAAGCGCCGGCAGTGTGCTTGCTGGACACAGGTGTGAACCGGGCTCACCCGTTGATCGAACCGGTGCTGTCCGCGCGTGATACAGGCGCGGTCAATGAGGAATGGACTTCGGCCGATGGCGCTATTCCTCATGGCACTCTGAGTGCTGGGCTCGCGCTATACGGTGATCTCGTGCCTGTGCTTGCCGGAACTGAACGCATTGGACTTACCCACCGGCTTGAGTCGATGAAGCTTGTTCGCACTGATGACCCCGAGGCGCATGAGGCCAGGAGCTACGGCAAGGTCACCCAGCAAGCGATCTCCCGCGCCGAGCTTAACGCGCCAACGCGTCAACGGGTTTTCAGTCTGCCGGTCACCCAGGATCTTCCCGGTATCGGTCCGAGCGCATGGAGCGCCACGCTCGATCAGTCGGCCGTAGGCGATTCATTGGAGGAGAGCGATTCCGGCGCACGGGAGGGACGTCTGATTCTTGTCGCCGCAGGCAATGTCCAGGACGGCGATGTGACCGTCGACGACGATGCTGATATGAACAGCCACGGAATCCTTGACCCGGCGCAAGCGTGGAACACGGTGACCGTCGGTGGATTCACGAACAAGACCGAGATCGACATCGAGGAGGACGACCTGGACGGATACGCGCCACTTGCAAGTGTCGGAGAGCGCAGCCCCTATAGCCGCACTTCGCGCCCATGGCGTCCCGATACTCCTATCAAGCCCGAGATCGTGTTCGAGGCGGGGAACATGGCGGTTGCACCCGAAGGCAACTACATCGCCGCAAGAATCGATTCCCTCTCGCTTCTGACAACCGGTCCGGACGTGATCGGGCGCCCGTTCGACACTATGTGGGCAACCAGTGCGGCCGTGGCGCAATCTGCGCGTTTGGCGGCAATGGTTCGGGCCCGCTACCCGGAGTTTCGTGATGAAACCCTGCGTGCGTTGCTGGTGCACGGAGCGCAGTGGACTCCAGCGATGCGAGCTCGACTTGACGACGTCGGCGTCACCGATCGTTGGAGCTGGCTACGCGTCTTCGGCTACGGCGTTCCGCAGCTCGAGCGAGTGCTCGGATCGGCCGCAAATGACCTGGCGATCATCGCGGAGGAAGTGATTACGCCATATCGATTCGAGCGCGGTGCTAGCACAGTCGGGTACGGCGACATGCATCTGCATGTTCTGCCGTGGCCTATCGAAACACTGCGATCGCTTGGAGAAGTCCAGGTGCGCCTGAAGGTGACGCTGTCCTATTTCGTAGAGCCGAACCCAGGCCGATTCGGGGCAGTCAGTGCCAGCGCGTATCGATCGTCGGGGCTTCGATTTGCACTGCAGCGTCGGGCCGAAAGTGTTGACGAGTTCGAATCGCGAATTAACGGTGCTGCCCGCGAGGATGACTGGGAAAAGACGGATGTAACGGACAAGGGTTGGGTGCTCGGTTCGAGGGCGGTGGGCAATGGTTCACTGCATTGCAACGTGTGGGAAGGGACGGCAGCCGACCTGGCTGCGCGAGGACACCTCGGCATCTATCCGACCAGCGGTTGGTGGCGAGACCTTCGCAGACTTCGCCGGTACGACGATTCGATGAACTACTCGCTGGTGGTGTCGCTCGAGACTGACAGCGAAGAGGTTGACCTCTACGCGGACATCTCTGCGGTGCTCACTGTCGTGACGTCGGTCGAGGTCTGACCCCGAATGTTTCCGGAACCTGGGTTCGCGCGACTTGCTGAGATGCGACCGACGCGCCGTGAGGTAGGTCACGATCCGCTATCGGCCAAACAGGTCTACGAACTACTTCGTGTTGACGAGTGGCCGATAAAAAATCTATAAGTATCAGCAGCTTGTTCGGCGTGAATGATCTGTATCGGTCAAATCAGGGTTCATGGCCAATAAAATCGCGCGGATGATAGCGTCTTCCTTTGTTCTCCCCTTCAGCCACGATTCGGCCCTCATCGGCGACCTGTCTCAAGGCTCGTCGGAACGTACGCTCCTTGAGCTCCTCGCCGATCCGGCGGCGGATGTCCGAAGCGGTCGAGCCGGGATAACGTTCCACGTCCTCGACGATGAGCGCGTGCAACCTGTGAGGCTCGATACGCGCGAGGGTCGTGCGAGTGTCCAGTCCCGTCTGATGTAGCAGGGACGGCACGACGAAGTAGCGCGTGCCGCGGGCCCGACCACTCTGCTCGACGAGGCCGAAACCGACCAGTCGAGATACCCAAGGTCGGAGGGCCTCGGCACCGCGAAGATCGAGCGCGCGCGAGAGTTCCTCCGCCGACAGTCCTTCGGACTGAGCAAGGATGCCAAGGGCGATGCGCTCGCGCTGAGTGAGATCGTGGCGCTGGTCAGCCTCGGTCAACAGTCGGATGACGCCGGGGTGCACGATTCGACGCCGGACGACGACACGGACCAGATCCACGTCCTCTGTCACCGCGGGTACTGACCGACCACTGGCGAGCAGCCGCTCGTACATCATGTCGAAACCGCTGCCCTCCTTCTCCATCAGTTCCAGGTCGTGAAACACGCGGGCGAGCCCGTCGTTGCGGCGCCGACTCTGATGAAGGATGTTGTCCGGAGTGATCCCGAGCGGCAGCGGGCCGACGTTGACGATCTCGAGACGGTCTGGGTACAGGGAAAGGAAGATGTCGCCGCGCTGCGTGTACGGGCGGTGCACCAGCGCGTTGACGAGCAGCTCCCTCACGACGCTCTCGTCGTAGGCGGGAACGTTGACGCGCAGCAGACCTTCCGGCAGTTCGTAGCTTTCCTCGAAGTCCGGAACCCCGTGACGAACGGCGTCGACGAGTTCGACCGGCGACAGCGTGTGGTCATCCCACACTTCCTTCCAGATCTTCTCCTCGCGCTGGTCGTAGCGGATGGCCTGCACGATGGGTGCGGTTCCGAGCTTCGCGCGGTCGCTCCTTAAGCCGACCATCAGGACGCCGAGGTTCGTCAGCGTCTCGCCGACCGCGAGGTCGTAGTGGACGAGTAGCTCCGCGTCGGACTTCTCCCGGACGGACGTCTTCACTCGGCTCGATGCTCGGATCGCCTCGGCCCAGCGCCTGAGCGCCGATGAGTCGGCGTCGCTGCTCGAGACGCCGAGCGAAGTCATCGCCTCCCACGAGATCACCGAGCGATCGTTCGCGAGGCGGAGCACGTCGTCACCGACGACCGGAAGACAGCTGTCGCCGACGCGCAGGTAGTAGCGCCCGTCGCTCGTCGACGCGACGCCCGGCGAGCGCGGTATGGAGAGGGAGACGTACTCGCCGCCGTTGGAATGCGCCCGCAGCTCGGGGAGGACCGTCACATTGACCGTCACTTGAGCGACTCGCTTGCGGATGCGATCAAGCAGATCGGGCGGAACGCGCTGCGTCGCGGGCGGCGCCGCCGCATCGTCCTCGATGCCGATCAGCAGCTGTCCACCACTACCGTTCGCGAAGCAGACACAGTCCTTCGCCAACTCGTTTGTCGCAAGATTCAGGATGCGACGCACGATCTTCAGTCCGTGATTGATCTTGCCGACGGCGGCACCTTCCGTCCGCCGTCGGTCAATCCACAGTTGCAGAGTGCCGGTGTGAATCCGGTCGAGGGTCACCGTTCCGATATACGGCATTAACAACTTCAGTCGGCCGATGTCGCTGTGCAGGCTGCGCTTGTGCTGGTTCTCGAGTACGAACTTTGCGGCCGCATGCTCAAAGGTCCGCGACGGACGGACGCCGTAAACCGATGCCTGTCTCGATGCTCCGTCAGCCGTGCGAGGAACCGCTCGGCTTCATCGAGCCGATCTGCTCCAGTGCTCTGGCAAACTCGTTGACCGTTGATGCGCTCGTCGATGTGCCAGATGCCGGCGCGCTTGACGAGGCCGGGCGGCTTCTTCCTTGCCATGGTGTCGCTCCCTTCGAGCGCGCAGGGCGCCCGTGTTGTGAGATGTATTCGTCCACCCAAGTATCGAGCTCGAACCGGTCGAACGCGACGCCTTGCTCCCCGATGGGGATTTCGGTGAGGCTGGGCCGGACCTCGGCATTGAATCGGTTGCGGTCCATGCCGAGGTAGGCCGGCGCGTCCCGCAGCCGCAATATGCGCGGCAGCAGGACGACGTTTCCGGAGGTGCCGGGCTTCATGCCGGCGCTACAGTTCGGGGAACTGATCTACCGCGCGACGAAAACTGCGTTCCAACCGCGGCAGCTCATTGGCAGCGCTACCTACGGAATCCGCACGGCGTGCAGGTAATTCGCGCTCCGTGGCCGCGACCTCTGGCTTTCAACTTTCCTGAAATCCTGTTGCTGTTGAGAAGCCTACCGCCGCAATCGTGGTGAACCGGCGGAGGGTGGTCGGGCGGTGGGCAAGTGTGGGGTGGCTATGGGCAGGCGCCTGCCAACGGGTTCGGGTCCGGTCAGGTGTCCGCGCGCCTGTCCACAGGCAGTCCACTCGGTTGTCGCTCCGCGACGATGTTCACGGGCCGTCCACGCGGAGTCCGGCGCGAACTCACGTGTCCACGGCTCCAGGAGACCCTGCCGTCCAGGACAATCGACCGGTCTACAAATTTGACCACCGACCGGTGGCTAGCCTGCCGCTATCAGATAGCGTTGCGAATATTGCGTTTGGCATGCCCCGCGCATATGATCAGCACTGACCGAGGATCCCGAGATGGCGACGACAGCGAGAGACACGCAGTCCTTGAGCGGCAGGTTGCCGCGCGAGGACGAGAAGGCGAACGCGAACCAGCTCCGGCAGGTGCTCGCCGCCGCACGCGTCCGCACGGGCCCTTCCGACGACGACGAGTCGGTCCGACTGCAGGTTGTCGCGGACGACGGCAAGCCGGCGACTATCGCACTGCACCGCTCGCTCTCCGGCTTGCTCATGGAGATGTTGCGTGTGATCGGAGACGGCGATGCAGTCACGCTCGTGCCGGTCCACAAGCAACTGTCGACGCAGCAGGCAGCGGATCTGCTGAACGTGTCACGCCCCCATCTGACGAAGCTGCTCGATCGCGGCGATATCCGTCACGAGAAGGTCGGCAGGCACCGGCGCGTCAAGGCCAAGGACCTCTTCGATTACAAGGACAGTAAGGCGCGCGAGCGTGACGAGGCGCTGGCCGAGCTCGCGATGATCGACGCTGACCTGATCTGAGTGGTGCTCACGTACCGCTTCACCGCGCTCGTCGACGCCTGCTCCCTCGCCAACGTTCTCGGCAGGAACACACTGCTTTCGCTCGCAGAGACCGGGCTGTTCAGGGTCCGGTGGTCTCGGGCAATCCTCGACGAGACCGAGCGGGCCCTGTGCGGCATGTTCGAGAAGCGCGGCGACCTGGCAGAGGAGGCGCGCACCAAGTCGCGGCGGGCCATCACCGCCATGGGAAGAGCCTTCGAGCCGGCGATGGTCGAGCCGGTAGCGTCGGCGCTCGTCGAGAGCCTCACCGCCGAATTGCCGGACCCGAACGATGCCCACGTCGTGGCGGCTGCCATCACCTGTCAGGCTTCCACGATCGTGACCGAGAACCTCCGGGACTTTCCTGCCGAGGTGCTTGACAGGTTCTCCATCGGCGCGCTGTCTACCGATCGGTTCCTGGCGGACACGATCGACCTGGACCATGCGGCTGCCGGCGACGCGATCACGCGGATGCGGACCCGGTTGCAGCGGCCCGAGTTGACGCGCGACGAGCTGTTGCTGCGTTTCGAGAAAAACGGGTTCATCGAGACCGCCGGACTGCTGCGGACCGTGCCAGGTCTTCTGCGGTAAGCGCCGCGACCGTCCACGCGGAGCCCAGCGCAAGGTGCTCGTTCACGGTACGACCAACGGACCGTTGGTGCCCGCACCAGGCTTCAAGTCCGCGTATCTCGGTGCCGATTTTGAGAGAAAGCCACATGGCTCTGCCGAAGGGAATCGTCTGCATGTCCGATATCGATAGATCTGTGATCGAACGGTTTGAACAGCTCGGTCCTCAAGTACACCGTGCACTCAAGCATTACGTGTACCTCTACAACGACCCGGAGACGGACGAGCCGTTCTATGTCGGCAAGGGTGTGGGCGATCGCGTACTGACACACCAGGACGCCGAAGGCGGTTGCGACAAAGGAAGCAAGCTCGACGAACTCCGCGCTCGCGGCGTGCAGCCGCGGCTTGTGGTCGTCAGACACGGTATGAGCGAATCCGAAGCGCTCGCCGTCGAGGCGGTTCTGATCGAACACATCGGGCTTGCGAACTTGACCAATAAGGTTGCTGGCCACGGCACGGGCACTCGCGGGCGCATGTCTCTGGCGCAGATTCGGTCGCGTTATGCCGCCGAGAAGATCGAGGTCTTCGATGTACCCGCTGTGTTGTTCCGCATCAACCAATCCTTCCGCTACACGAAGACCGGCGAGGAGGCCTCGGAGCGCGATCGGCTCGAGCTCTACGAAGCTACGCGTGGTACGTGGAAGATCGGTACCTCCAAAAGCGACATGCACTACGCGATGGCCGTGTATGACAACGTCGTGCAGGAGATCTACGAAATCGAGTGCTGGCAACAAGCGGGTACGACAACGTACGAGACAAGACCCGATCTCAACAGGCCGAATCCCGAACGGCAGGAATTCGTCGGTCGACGATGCGACGACGAAACCGTTCGCGAGAAATATATCGGCGGTGACGTGAAGGCATGGTTCCCGCACGGTTTCACCGGATCGTTCCGCTACGGCTGGCCGGCCGCGACGGCACGCGACGAAGTCGAGGAGGTGCTCTGATGGAGGAGCGCAGAAGGCTGATCCGTGAGCTGCTGGACTCGAGCCCGCGTTCCACCGGAGCGCATATCGTCCGGATGCTCCGCGCGCTGGATGATCAGATCGGTCATGGACTCATGACCCGGAAGGAATTCCTTGCTCTGGTCGAGCAAGAGCTAGGCTGGAGCGGAGCACACGGCAGTACGTACTACCACAAGTATTATTATTATCGAACCGAGCGACCGGTCGAGTACGTGCCGCCCGCGATTGCATCGTCAGGAGACGAATCCGGGGCGCCCCGCATCGTCGAGCCGTTCCCGACGGATCGTGTTCGCAACGCGCTGCGCGAGTCTGCCGAGGCGGCGGTCGAGTGGTATCTGACACGTTCGGTCCCCGTCTTGAAGGATCGGTTCCTACCCAAGGGTGGCATTGCGGATGCTGGACGCGGAGCGGTGTACTCCTACCATTCCGGAGATGACGACGAGTCGTCGGACGGCAGTCGCGACGAGACGGTGTACGTCGGCATCACCGGCTACCGGGTGAAGTCGCGGCTGACGACGCCCACCTCGCCACACGAGCGGTCTGCGTGGTGGAACGAGTGGACGTACATGCGTTTCGTTCCGATGGAAGCAGTCGGCGACCGGCAGACGCTGGAGTACTTGCTCATTCTTGGTCTCGCGCCGTCGTTCAACCGTAAGCTCTCTGCCATTGATCTCGAACGATTTCTGCCCGATTGATTCGGTTGGGCAATCCCTGGTTCTCTCTGCGGATGGTCGTTGTCACGAGGCATGAGAACGAGGTTTGCGGGCAATCGACGCGGGTTCTGGCACGAAATGTTTACAACGTTTCGTCGCGAGAGCAGGACGGTCGAAACTGAGCGTGAGTTTTGCGGGGATCAGCTCCGCACCGTCATGCAAGGTGCTGCATTCGGCGGCGGGTAGCGCCCACTGCGCCCCGTTGCGTGGCCCTCGCCAGCGCCACGTGAGGATTGAAAATCCCCGTGTCGGCAGGTCGATTCTGTCCCCGGCCACCATTTTTAACAGGTGCTTACGTCGTCCCCGTCACCCTTTAGATCGGGCCGTGCATGAGTTTGCGCGAGTCAGGTGGCAGCTGTGACCCCACCGGCTATCATGGCACGCAACCGCAGTCGTCTCCGGATCAATCCAACGGGTAGTTCGTCAGTTTTCCGGTTCGGTCCATTCCGACCACGAACGGTGGTCGGTGTGATGCTGCGTACCGCACCAGCCGCGCCGTGTGGCGCACGAACACCGCCATCTGTTCGCCGATCGCGTTCTTGGCACGCAGCACGAAGAAGCGCGCACTGTGTACCCGAGCAGTGGATGGTCGTGCCGCGTGCTGAGCTATTTTCTTCGCGACTGTCGTGGATGGGGCATGCGACGGCAGTGCTGGTCGAAAGTCTCGCAACCGACAGAATAGGTTGTCGCGCGACAACCTCGATGAATCGACTAGCGTTGAAGGCGATTCTGACCCAAAAAAAGGTGCCATGGAGCTGTACTGTCAACCATGCTACCGAAGAAAGCTGCCTGCTATGGAACAGACGTTTTGTCACGTCATCAGCCGAAGGCTCAAGAAGATGGCATATTTTGTGCTGTTTAATCTTCGGACCGAGAACAGCTTCGAGGCTTTACGCTCTGAATCGGTTTGATGTCGACGCTGTCCGTCAAGACAGTGGCGGCCCTGCTTGTACGGGTTTCAATAATACATTCAGATGCGTTGTGTGGGAAAAGCACGGTTGATGGTAGCGAGGAGTACTGACCAAGACGCGAGCTCGGCAGAAGAGTTGTTCGGCCTGGCCGACAAACCGCTTACATAACGCATGTATTCTTCAGCAATCCGAGCACTGTTGCGTTTTGTCCATGGCGGGTATGTGACAATCGAATGCTTGGCTTACCGGATGAACCGGAGTCCATGCGAGATTCGAATGCTGATTCGCGATTGCCGGCGTGATGGCCTACTGAGCGGATATCGACTAACCCCTAAGGCATCTCGTTATACACAAGTCATCCTGATGGCCTGATCTGATCGGCTACACGCATACCTTCGACGCAATCGCCGATACGCCGCATTCCGATCCAGATCGTCTTCACGCCCGGTTCGCCGTCCCCCTTGCGTGCGAGAAAGCCACCCAGTCGCGCAATACGACGAACCACTTTGTTAATCGTCGGCACCTTCTTGGGTATCGGTTTCTTGTTCAGCACGTAGGCCGCCTGCCACTCCTCGGTCTCGAACACCAAGTCTGCCGGAAGGTCCAGGCACGTGCGGCCCAGCCGCATCAATCGGTTGATGCGCCATGCGATGATCATAGACAGCGCGAGTGCCGTTTCGATCTTGCGCATTGAGGCCAGCTGCAGAGCTTCGACGCGACAGCCTGTCTTCAGCACATTGAAGAACATCTCGATCTCCCAGCGAGCCCGGTACCAGTCAATCAGCTCGGCCATCTCCTCGAGCGTTCCGGCCAGTCGATTGGTGAGCAGTCGCCACTCGACGCGCTTCATGCCGGGCGGCGGATCCAACTCGCGAGCGATCACGCACGTCACTTCGATCGTCTCGCCCCTCTTGCCGCATGGCAGCGCCACGCGTTTTGCGTAGAGCGCCTGCGTGACGTCGCGTGCCTTCACGCCTTGACGCGCACCCAGATGGAATCGGATCTCGCCAAGTGATGTCTCCCCGAGTACGTCCTCCCACAATTTCGGGGCGTCCGGTACGGCAAGTTTTCGGTTGTGACTCGAGCGAACCAGCCAATCGACGGGCGTTCCCAGTTCAAGCGCCCGCTTCGGCAACGCGATCATGTCCCCTTCACGGTCGGCGACATACACGAGCCGCGTGTCGGGCAACGCAGCGGCCTGCTCAGCGAGCCGCTCGTAGCCTTCAATCCATCGTTCG
>Ga0209185_1002470_pt1 | contig 12543 bp, 10 predicted proteins | sample SidtaG_2_FD_187425 | JGI IMG/M metagenome (GOLD analysis project Ga0209185, IMG submission 187425) | Marine algal microbial communities from Sidmouth, United Kingdom - Sidmouth_Asex2 metaG (SPAdes) (version 2) | ecosystem: Host-associated > Algae > Red algae > Unclassified | place: Sidmouth... | reverse complement strand
CATCAAAAGTACGCTCCAAAAATGGACTACTTGTTCATGTCTTCGGACGATTTGCAGCTGCGCTAATGACCATGACTTTTGACTTTTTTTAGTATAAATTATATATTTTATTTTTTGCAAAATATTGAACTCAACTCTTAGTTCGCATTCATAACGCCTTTTTATCACAGGCAATTTTTTAGAGCATGTTTAATTCTACATAAAGACTCTTGATTTACTAACCTTCAGAGAGTTATATCAGTGCGATTTAAATGTTATTTTTTAATAAAAAGACGACTACAAAAACCAATTCGTACAGTGTATATTTTAAATTTTAATTATTTAAATGTATTTATGTCCCATTTAAATGAAGTCAACTAAAAACACACATAAATAACTGATAATCAAGTTCTTTTAGAGTCTTAATATAGAATTAAATTCTTTCAAACTTCTCTATGTAGTTTGTCTAGTCCGAGTCAACTACAAGCAATATTAAGGTATCCCGTCCTTTTCTTTATCAATAAGCTATAGGGCGAGTTGGTTCATGGTTTGTGCTTGTTAAGTGCTTTGTATTTGTGTGAACCGTAGCGCAGTACTTCCAGTCCGCGAACCGTAGCACAGTACTTCCAGTCCGCAAACCGTAGCACAGTACTTCCAGTCCGCAAACCGTAGCGCGGTACTTCCAGTCCGCAAACCGTAGTGCGGTACTTCCAGTCCGCAAACCGTAGCGCGGTACTTCCAATTCGCGCAGTCGCATACCTAACGCAGAACGGACTGGAAGTACCGTTTTACGTCGCGGACTGGAAGTGCCGCGCTACTTGACATACTTCTTAAAATCAGGATGAATATAATTGTGTCGGTATGCCGACCAATGCGGTACAATACCCACTTTGACCGGATTATCCAATACATAATTGATGCGGTATTCGAGTTCTGTTCTATTCCGAATAACTCTGTCAAAGCTTTCTGGTTGCCAAAAATTGCCGCTGCGCTGCAAGGCTTTATTCATTTCATTGGCACTGAAGCTTTTCAAGGATTGTAGCACTGCATTGAGTGGTCGGTCTAATTTGTAGAAAATAAAATGCACATGATTCGACATGACCGTAGAGCATATGACTTTGTATCGTTCATTGTCGAAGTAATTGAGGGCGTTCGTCCACATTTCGGCAATATTATCTGCTTTGAGCCAATGCGGGCCTGTCGTTCCGCTATCCAATAAATCGTCAAATCGACCGAAATATAAATCGTAAGATTTTTGCATTTCTTCGGTCAATTCTTTTTTGGATAAACCTTGTTCTTTAAGCTCTTTGCGTTGGAGTTCGTGTTCCTCTTTCAGGCGCAATATCACTTCCTTCGGCAAACTACCCTTCAATCGAGCAGTAATAAAAAATACCGAATTATCAGGTTGTAAATGCGGCAAATTGCGTCTGTAAAATGTTCTTTTTTCCATAGTTAAATGTAGCGTATTGTAGCGCGGCACTTCCAGTCCGCGACCGTAAAACGGTACTTCTAGTCCGTTTCGAATTAGCATATACGTAGTAAAGATATAATTTTTCGCAAAAAGATATATACGTAGCGTATTGTAGTGCGGCACTTCCAGTCCGCGACCGTAAAACGGTACTTACAGTCCGTTTCGAATTAGCATATACGTAGTAAAGATATAATTTTTCGCAAAAACATATGTACGTAGCGTATTGTAGCGCGGCACTTCCAGTCCGCGACCGTAAAACGGTACTTCCAGTCCGTTTCGAATTAGCATATACGTAGTAAAGATATAATTTTTCGCAAAAAGATATATACGTAGCGTATTGTAGCGCGGCACTTCCAGTCCGCGACCGTAAAACGGTACTTCCAGTCCGTTTCGAATTAGCATATACGTAGTAAAGATATAATTTTTCGCAAAAACATATATACGTAGCGTATTGTAGCGCGGCACTTCCAGTCCGCGACCGTAAAACGGTACTTCCAATCCGTTTCGAATTAGCATATATGTAGTAAAGATATAATTTTTCGCAAAAACATATATATATACGTGGCGTATTGTAGCGCGGCACTTCCAGTCCGCGAACGTAAAACGGTACTTCCAGTCCGTTTCGAATTAGCATATACGTAGTAAAGATATAATTTTTCGCAAAAACATATATACGTAGCGTATTGTAGTGCGGCACTTCCAGTCCGCGACCGTAAAACGGTACTTCCAGTCCGTTTCGAATTAGCATATACGTAGTAAATATATAATTTTTCGCAAAAACATATATACGTAGCGTATTGTAGCGCGGCACTTCCAGTCCACGACCGTAAAACGGTACTTCCAGTCCGTTTCGAATTAACATATACGTAGTAAAGATATAATTTTTCGCAAAAACATATATACGTAGCGTATTGTAGCGCGGCACTTCCAGTCCGCGACCGTAAAACGGTACTTCCAGTTCGTTTCGAATTAGCATATACGTAGTAAAGATATAATTTTTCGCAAAAAGATATATACGTAGCGTATTGTAGCGCGGCACTTCCAGTCCGCGACCGTAAAACGGTACTTCCAGTCCGTTTCGAATTAACATATACGTAGTAAAGATATAATTTTTCGCAAAAACATATATACGTAGCGTATTGTAGCGCGGCACTTCCAGTCCGCGACCGTAAAACGGTACTTCCAGTTCGTTTCGAATTAGCATATACGTAGTAAAGATATAATTTTTCGCAAAAAGATATATACGTAGCGTATTGTAGCGCGGCACTTCCAGTCCGCGACCGTAAAACGGTACTTCCAATCCGTTTCGAATTAGCATATATGTAGTAAAGATATAATTTTTCGCAAAAAGATATGTACGTAGCGTGATACTTCTGTAAAACGGCACTTCCAGTCCGCACATTCACGTATATTTTGCGAAACTAGTGCGGAACGGGCTAGAAGCGCCGTTCTACGGGTCGCGGACTGGAAGTGCCGCGCTACATGTACGCGAAGTCTCGCGCTACGATAAAACCAAAAAATTTAAAACAAAATGTTTTAAAAATAAAATAAATTTTATACCTTTGCTCACCTAAAAATCTGCGAACTTTGCGCCAAAGCAATAGAATTTAAATTTAACGTGAAGAAAGAAAATAACAGCAATCAAAACGGGCAACCAGTCCCAAACAACACCGAAGATACCATTACCACCTTGTCGGGTATGTACGAAGAGTACTTTCTCGACTATGCTTCCTACGTCATTTTGGAGCGTGCTGTGCCGTATATCGAAGACGGACTCAAGCCCGTTCAGCGACGTATTTTGCACTCCATGAAGACGATGGACGACGGACGTTTTCACAAAGTCGCCAACATTATCGGACAGACGATGCAGTATCACCCGCATGGCGACGCAGCCATCGGGGGCGCACTCGTACACATCGGACAGAAGGACTTGATGATAGATTGTCAGGGAAACTGGGGCGACATCAATACCGGCGACAATGCCGCCGCCCCACGATACATCGAAGCGCGATTGTCCAAATTTGCCTTGGCTGTGGCATTCAATCCGCAGACGACCGATTGGCAAATGAGTTACGATGGTCGTAAGCGCGAACCCATCACGCTGCCCGTCAAATTCCCTTTGTTGCTCAAACAAGGCGTGGAAGGTATCGCGGTGGGGCTTTCGACGAAAATAATGCCCCATAATTTCATCGAACTTGTCAAGGCATCTATCGCCATTCTGAATGATAAAAGTCCGAAAATATACCCCGATTTCCTTACGGGCGGCATCATTGATGTCAGCAATTATAATCGCGGACAACGAGGCGGCAAAATCCGCGTTCGTGCGCGACTCGAAATTGCGGATAAAAAAACGCTTGTCATCCACGAATTGCCCTACGGTGTCACGGCTACGGCGATGAAGGAAAGCATCGTAAAAGCCCACGAAAAAGGCAAAATAAAAATTAAACAAGTCATTGATAATACGGCGAAAAACGTCGAATTGCGTGTCCTCCTACCGCCCGGCGTTTCGCCCGAAGTTACGATGGATGCCCTCTATGCTTTTACGAGTTGTGAAATCTCGATTTCGCCCAATGCCTGCGTGGTCATCGACAACAAGCCCCACTTTATGGGTGTCGATGAAATCCTACGGATTAATACCCAAAATACAAAAGATTTATTGCAGCAGGAACTCGAAATTAAACTCGCGGAATTGCTCGAAAAATGGCATTTTTCCAGTTTGGAGAAAATATTTATTGAAAACAGGGTTTACCGCGAAATAGAGGAATGTGAAACCTGGGAAGAAGTCATTGAGACGATTGACCGCGAGTTGAAAAAATACGTTTCTACCCCTACATTTCCCAGTAAAAGGAAAGGCATATATAAGTTGATGCGCGATGTAACGGAGGAAGATATTACAAAATTGACCGAAATCAAAATCAAGCGCATCTCGAAGTATAATAAGTTCAAAGCAGACGAACTTATGGCAGACCTCAAAAAACAAATGGAGGAAGTTCGCCACCACCTCGCGCACCTCACCGAGTACGCGATTGCGTATTATAATGACTTGCTAAAGAGGTTTGGAAAGGGACGCAAACGACGCACTGAAATCGCTGAATTTGACACCATTCGAGTACGACAAGTTGTAGCGAATAATAGCAAATTATACGTTAATTATAAAGAAGGATTTATTGGTTTTGGAATGAAAAAAGACGAATTTGTCTGCGACTGTTCAGATATTGATGATGTGATTGTCTTTCTGAAAGATGGCAAATTTCGTGTCACACGCATCGCGGATAAGGTTTTTGTCGGAAAAGATATTGTGCATGTTGCCATCTGGAAAAAAGGCGATACTCGCACGACCTATAACGCCGCCTATCTAGATGGCGCAAGCGGCAAAACCTACGCTAAACGCTTCAATGTCAAGGCCATTACTCGCGATAAAGATTACTTCGTTACCAAGGGAACGCCGCGCTCCAAAGTTCTCTATTTCACGGTCAATCCCAATGGAGAATCAGAAATCGTCACGGTACAACTCTCGCAAGGCAGCACCGCACGGAAAAAGATTTTCGACTTCGATTATGCCGATATTGACATAAAAGGACGTGGTTCGCAAGGAAATATGCTATCGAAATATCCGGTCCGAAAAATCACGCAAAAGAAAGTTGGAAAATCGACCATCGGCGCACAAAAAATATGGGTCGATAAAATCAGTGGCAGAATCAATACCGCAGAACGCGGCGATTTCCTCGGCGCATTCGACACAGGCGACCAAATCCTCGCCATCTACAAAAACGGTACTTACGAAATAACCAATTACGAACTCACCAATCGCTATGACCCCGCAAGTTTGGTGCATATCGTCCGCCACGAAGTCGGTATGGTAATTTCTTCCTTATATTATGATGCCGATAAAAAGGCGAGTTATGTCAAACGATTTGAGATAGAAACGACTTCGCAGGGGCAGAAATTTAGTTTTATCGGAGAAAATTCTCGTTCGCAACTTCTTTTTGCCACAACAGATGTCGCACCGAAAATTTCCTATAAATATCGTGCCGATAAAACGAGCAAAGAAGCAGATTTAGACCTTAGTAAATTTATTGATGTAAAAGGTTGGAAAGCGCAAGGTAACAAACTCGGCGAATACAAACCAATGGCTATCAAAGCCTTGCAAAGCGAAACCTCAGCAGAAGTTCAGAAAGAGAAAAAAAACCCGCCTTCAGATTCCTTGGGCGTGGGTACGCAGATTGAGTTTGACTTGTAGGAATATTAAATTTGTTTTGTTTTAATCCGTATTGTTTTAAATTAAATGAAAATTTATTAATTTAGCCCTGATTCCAAACTTAAAACAGTATCACTTTTTCATCATAAAAAATAAAACGATATGACTACACAACAAGTCGCCGACAAATTTGTAGAATTTTGTCGCACCGGACAAAACGAAAAAGCACACAACGAATTGTACCACGCCGATGTTCAGAGCTTTGAAATGCCCAACATGCCCAATCCACACATAAAAGGTATAGATGCGGTGAGGGGAAAAAATAAAGAGTTCGATGCTTCTGTCGAAGAACTGCACAGTGCAGAGATTTCTGACCCGACAGTCGTAGGCAACCATTTCTCTTTGGTGATGCGCTATGACATGACCTTCAAAGAACGTGGCAGAGTGCCAATGGAAGAAATCTGTGTCTATGAAGTCAAAGACGGTAAAATTGCCACTGAACGGTACTTTTATTGATGTGGTAATGAGTAGATGATGAAATAAATAGATGAGTAAATAATCCACATCTACTCATTTTATCATTTACTCATTTATTCATTTTTCAATAATAAACAAAATCCCCTTACACCTGTTTTGCTTAAAAAGAAACAGAAATGAATATTGTATTTTACAGTTTAGTTACTTTAGCGGCTTACTTGACCATGGAATTTGTGGCATGGTTTGCTCACAAATACCTCATGCACGGACTCCTTTGGTCGTGGCACGAAGATCACCACAAACCTGATGAAAAAAACGGTTTTTTTGAGAAAAATGACCGCTTCTTCCTCGTCTTTGCCGTGCCGAGTGCAACTTGTTTTATCTTGGGGTCGAGCCTTCCCGATTGGTTCTTTCTCTTCTTCATCGGGGTAGGTATTGCGCTTTATGGGCTTACTTATTTTCTAATCCACGATGTCTATATTCACCGTCGTTTTAAATGGTTTAAAAAACTCGATTCTACCTACTCGCGAGCGATATTACGCGCACACGGCGCGCACCATAGCAAACAAACCAAAGAAGATTGCGAATCCTTCGGTTTATTAGTCGTCGATAAAAAGTTTTTTGGGAAAAGAACCAACACAAATTCCAAATAATAAGCTCTAAATTCCAAGTACCAAATTAACCACTAATTATTAACCATTAACCATTATTTAATGTGGACTTGGCATAACAGCACCCTAACAAAAATTGAAAAAACTACGCCGACCACTTGGCGGTTTTGGCTCGAAGCGAAAGATTTAGATAAAATCGACTTTCGCGCCGGGCAATTCATCACTATGGACTTGCCCATACATGAGCGCAAGCGCAAACGCTGGCGCAGCTACTCCATTGCCAACTCACCTAACGAACAAAATATCATCGAGTTAATCATTGCCTACTATGAAGGCGGACTCGCTTCCGAATATTTATTTAAGGGAACAAAAGAAGGCGACACCATCACATTTAAAGGACCAGACGGCGCATTTTTTTTACCAAAAAAAATCGAACACGACCTCGTATTTATCTGTACCGGAACTGGCGTCGCGCCCTTTCGTAGTATGATATTCGACCTCGAAAAACGGAATTTTGATAACAAAAAAATACACCTCATATTTGGTACACGCTACGAAAATGGTATCTTGTATCTCGAAGAATTTGAAGCCCTCGCTGCTCGAAACCCCAACTTTACATATACCGTTGCGCTCTCGCGTGAGCCGGATTGGGCAGGCGTGAAGGGCTATGTTCATCAAGTCTATGAAGCGAAATATCAAGACCGCCCCGAAACCCGTTTTTACCTCTGCGGCTGGCAATACATGATAGACGAAGCTCGCGAGCGACTCGAAAAAATGGGCTTCGACAAAACAAAAGTCTTTTACGAACTTTATGGGTGAAACGTGCTGACATGTTGGTATGCTAAGGGAAGACGAAAAAAATAATCTACCCGTCTGAATTGTTCTTTTTCTTATATGTTTCACTTAGTGAAAGAAAATAAATAACTTGCCCCATTATGCTTGTTCTTTTCCCTTCTAAAAAACATAAAAAATAGTTCCGTAGCTATGGCTATGCAACGATTTTTTGAATTCTTTAGAAGAAAAAATTACGGCGCATTTTGGAACAATTTATTTAATTTCTTTCACTAAATCTTCCTTACGTAGCTCGGCTATGCGCGTCAAATTTAGCCAAACATATAAAAAAAATAACTTCTTCATTTGGGGTAGATTATTTTCTTCCTCTTCCCTAACGTACTGACGTGTCATATATTTCGCAAAGCGAAAACAGAAACACATGAGCATATCAGTACATCAGCACATCAGCACATCAGCACACCACGAATGAAAATCTACCAAATTGATGCTTTTGCAAGCGAAATGTTTACGGGAAATCCGGCGGCAGTATGTCCATTAGAATCATGGCTTTCGGATGAACTGATGCAGAAAATAGCTGCCGAAAACAACCTTGCCGAAACCGCTTTTTTAGTCAAAAAAAATGAGGGCTACGAAATACGTTGGTTTACGCCAAAGATTGAAGTCGATTTGTGCGGACATGCTACACTTGCGGCTGCGTATACGCTCATGGAACATTTACAATTCGCTGAAAATGAGGTAATTTTACATTCTCCGCACAGCGGAAAACTGTCGGTCAGGCGCAGAGGTGAACGATATACTCTTAATTTTCCGGCGGATAATATCGTGTCTATTACGCCGCCCGTCAAGCTACTCGAAAGCCTCAACCATATTCCGCTCCAATGCTATCAAGGTAAGATGGATTATATGCTAGTTTTTCAAAATCAGCAACAAATCATCGACCTCAACCCCGATTTCAAACTCATGGGCAAAGTCGAAGCAAGAGATGTGATTTGTACTGCGCTTGGCGATGATTGCGATTTTGTGTCGCGATTTTTTGGACCACAATCTGGTATTGATGAAGACCCTGTAACGGGTTCGGCGCATACGACACTTATACCGTATTGGGCAGCTCAACTGAAGAAAGAAACCCTCACAGCCAAGCAATTATCCAAACGCGGTGGCACGCTTTACTGCCAATATCTTGGCGACAGGGTCGAAATTGGTGGTACAGCAAAAACCTACCTCATTGGCGAAATACAAACTTCGTAGTACAACGTAGCACGGTGCTTCCAGCCCGTGTCGCGTTAGACGCTACATATTCGCGAGACACACGGGCTGGAAGCACCATGCTACGGGGAACATAATCAGCCATAAGTCGAAAAAAAAGAGACTTGTGGCTGATTATTGTGTATTTTTTAGCCATAAGTCCGTTTTTTTTGCTTATTTTGCTAAAAATACTCACGTATGAATAGCATCATTGGTAGAAAAAAAGAAATCAAACAATTGGATAAGGTCGTGGCGAGTCGCAAATCTGAATTTGTGGCACTGTATGGTCGGCGTAGGGTCGGGAAGACTTTTTTGGTGCACGAATATTTTGATTATACCTTTGATTTTCAATTGACAGGGCTGGCAAATGCGAATACAGAACAACAGTTGACCAATTTTCATATTGCGATAGAACGACAAACGGAAATCAGCGCAGAGAAAATTCCGAAAAACTGGATAGCGGCATTTCAATTGCTCATTGACCATTTGGAAAGCATCGACGAGGCACGAAAAAAGGTCATTTTTTTGGATGAATTACCCTGGCTTTATACCGCAAAGTCGGATTTTATGATGGCTTTGGAGCATTTTTGGAATAGTTGGGCGACGAATCGTAAAGACATTGCTTTGATTACCTGTGGTTCGGCAGCTTCATGGATGGTCAACGAACTCATCAATAATCACGGCGGTTTGCACAATCGCGTGACAGAACGCATCAAAATTTTCCCCTTCAATTTGCAGGAAACCGAACAAATGTTGTTATCGAAAAATCCTGCAATTGACCGTTATCAAATTCTACAAATTTATATGACGATGGGGGGAATCCCATATTATCTGGAAGCCATTTCTCCCGAAAAAAGTGCCGCACAAAATATTGAAGAGATGTGTTTTCGCAAAGGCGCATTATTGACCTTAGAGTTTAAAAATTTATTCGCTTCGCTATTCAAAAACGCACCGAAATACGAAGCTATTATCACCGCACTTTCTACCAAAACAAAGGGTTTGACTCGTCAGGAAATCACTCAAATAACGGGTATCAACGGCGGCGGTAGTCTCACCAAATTACTCGACGAACTCGAAGAAAGTGGCTTCATTACGCGCTACACACCATTTGGCAAGAAAGTGCGAGGTACGCTTTATCGCTTGTCTGATTTTTACAGTTTATTTTATTTAAAATTTATAAAAAACAATACAAACTACGATAAAGGCTTGTGGGTCAATTCGATAGACCATCCCGAACAACGAGCATGGAGTGGTTATGCCTTTGAGCAAGTTTGTCTGGCACACATTCCGCAAATCAAAAAGGCTTTGGAAATTGGTGGTATTATCAGCCATTCGGCATCGTGGAAAAGCAGCCAATCTGCGGACGGCGCACAGATAGATTTGCTGATAGATAGACGCGATAGAGTGATTAATCTCTGCGAAGTCAAATACTCCATCAATCCCTACGTCATTACAAAATCATACTCCGAAAACCTCCGAAATAAAATAGGCGTATTCAAAGCAGAAACACAAACAAAAAAAGCCGTATTTTTAACGATGATAACAACTTACGGACTGGCAAAAAATCAATATTCCATGTCGCTCGTTCAAAACCAAATAACAATGGATGACCTCTTCATCAATGAGTGAATTTTGAATGTGTGAATGAGTGAATAAGTAATGCGATAATGCTGAAATGCGTTAATGCTACAATGGACTGCCAGTCCATAGTTAGGCAGTCCATTAGTCCATAGTCGTTGTAATTGCTTGTAAGTGGCTAAGCATAAATAATCGACACCATAATACATGTCTTTTTCCGTTATACTTTAGCTATTTCTCGTCATGTATCCCGATAGCTATCGGATTAGCGTCAGGTTTAATTATTCTTAACTTGTATTTTATTGATCAATAAATATTTACAAAGAATATTGAAATTAGAACGAGAACTAATCTCCCCCTTTGGAGGGGGTTGGGGAGTGGAAAAACAGTCAAGAGTCCACCCCCCAGCCCCCTCCAAAGGGGGAGATGTATCGTGCTTTCTTTTTCATTTTTTTTGTAAATAATTAATTACCAACGTTTTATTCATTAAAAAATGCTAAACCTGACGCCAATCCGATAGCTATCGGGAGCTATAATCCTCAAAATGAGCTTCATCTAACGAAAAAATACATCGTCTAATGATGTCAATTATTTACACTTAAGTAGTGGGACAAAAATAGGCTTACAATTTTGACGTGATTATTTTTTCGATATTTTTTCTTACAAAAACCGCACATAGCCTACGCTACGTAAGGATTTTTGTAGGTAAAAATAGCGGAAAAAGAAACCGTCAAAAAGTAAGGATATTTTTGTCCCACTACTTAGCCACTTATTATCCAAGATGCATTAGCATCGACCCCGTTTATAGCAAGGTTTTAAGCAATAAGCGATTAAGATACGTAGTACCGACGCCGTTTGATGTGATTTAACGGGGTCGGGTGCGGGCAATTATGGAATGAATGGTCGGTCGTATCAGCCGCGATTTTTGTTTTCTTATCCGAATGCAAAAGTGGGCGTCATGGGGTCGGAACAACTCGCGGGCGTCATGGAAATCATCCAACGTACCGCCGCCAAAAAGACAGGCATTCCATACGATGCCGAACAGGCTGAAATGCTCAACAAATGCTTATCATGGAAACAGAATCCAAATCTTCGGCTTGGTATTCGACTTCCGAACAGTGGGATGATGGCTTGCTCGACCCACGCGAAACTCGCAATTTTTTGGGTTTTTCATTGGCAATCGTCTATAATCAGCCGATAAAAGGCGCAGAATGGTTTGGGGTATTTAGAACGTAATACAGCCTTTCAGTCTGCACTGCGTTAGTTCGTCCTGCTTTATCGAAATAACGTGTCAATATAGCGAGGTGCAGGCTAGAAGCCTGTGCTACTTTTCCTCGAAATAACGTGTCAATATAGTGAGGTGCAGGCTAGAAGCCTGTGCTACTTTTCCTCGAAATAACGTGTCAATATAGCGAGGTGCAGGCTGGAAGCCTGTGCTACTTTTCCTCGAAATAACGTGTCAATATAGCGAGGTGCAGGCTGGAAGCCTGTGCTACTTTTCCTCAAAATAACGTGTCAATATAGCGAGGTGCAGGCTAGAAGCCTGTGCTACTTTTCCTCGAAATAACGTGTCAATATAGCGAGGTGTAGGCTAGAAGCCTGTGCTACTTTTCCTCGAAATAACGTGTCAATATAGCGAGGTGCAGGCTGGAAGCCTGTGCTACTTTTCCTCGAAATAACTTGTCAATATAGCGAGGTGCAGGCTGGAAGCCTGTGCTACTTTTCCTCGAAATAACGTGTCAATATAGCGAGATGCAGGCTGGAAGCCTGTGCTACTTTTCCTCGAAATAACTTGTCAATATAGCGAGGTGCAGGCTGGAAGCCTGTGCTACTTTTCCTCGAAATAACTTGTCAATATAGCGAGATGCAGGCTGGAAGCCTGTGCTACTTTTCCCCGAAATAACGTGTCAATATAGCGAGGTGCAGGCTGGAAGCCTGTGTTACTTTTCCTCGAAATAACGTGTCGAACTAATGCGGCACGAACTGGAAGTGTCGCGCTACGTAAAAAGGGACATCAAGCTGCGCTTGATGTCCCTTTCTTATGCGAACTAAGAGTTGAGTCCAATATTTTGCAAAAAATAAAATATATAATTTATACTAAAAAAAGTCAAAAGTCATGGTCATTAGCGCAGCTGCAAATCGTCCGAAGACATGAACAAGTAGTCCATTTTTGGAGCGTACTTTTGATG
>Ga0209185_1002445_pt1 | contig 12671 bp, 9 predicted proteins | sample SidtaG_2_FD_187425 | JGI IMG/M metagenome (GOLD analysis project Ga0209185, IMG submission 187425) | Marine algal microbial communities from Sidmouth, United Kingdom - Sidmouth_Asex2 metaG (SPAdes) (version 2) | ecosystem: Host-associated > Algae > Red algae > Unclassified | place: Sidmouth... | reverse complement strand
CTCTTTATTAGAGATCTATCAGATATCTATCCTTCGGGAACATACGTTTTTCTTGGTTGTGAGTCTTCGAGGGATATGGTATTCCTGCCCACCCCTGATTAATATCAGGATTCCTTCTTTTCAGATTGACATTTAGTCAATCTGATCCCGATGCTCGGGATCATTCAGTCTCTCGGTCATCCGTTCCGGTTCTCTCCTTTGAATGTCTATCAGACATTCATCAAGTAAACTTGAATCAGTCCTTCACTCCAAGTACTATGACCTCGGCTGACTTCCTCCACTAACTTTTTAGCGGTAGGATCTTCCCAGAGCCTGCCCCGACTTCAGCGGGGTAATGGCATCGTCTTTCAGTCAATTCCCGCCGGATCTACCACATAGATTATTAAAACTTTGGGCGTTAGTATTATCCCGCAGAGCGGGACAGGTAGCGTTACCTTACCCAATCTATATAGCCTCTGTATCCGATTCCACGCTTTTTGCTTACGCAAGCCATGCTTGGGTACCGACTTTTGTAGTCTCGCTTCCCTACCTATTCAGGCAGGCAAGCTTCAGATCTAACATTACTGTTAACACCCTTGCGACTTACTAATGGTTCGGAGTGATAAATTCCGCCCATAAGAGACTCTCACTCTCAAGATTAATGCATATCTTTCATATGCAACGATGCCCATGCTGGCCACACACAATATATGATCACAGCATATCTCTCCTACGTCGAGAGACGCTGGATATAATCATCCGTTAGTATCCATATAGAGTCAAAATGATAGTAGTAGAAGGAAATATCAATATCAATGATCAATCATACGAATTTAAGGTTGGAAGAATATCTGTCCAACATGGTCAAACCTTAATTGATTTGTTTTATGATAGAGAATCTGAAATTGGAATTCTACTCAGTAAAGACAGAGACAAAGATGTAATATTTGAAGAGTGCTCGATTAGTGGGAAAAACGAAAAAGGCGAACGTATGGAATTAACAGATTTAAGATTCCATCACATATCTTATGATAATCCAACTTGCAAGCTTCAATGCCACAACTATATTCAAGTATTTTCGAAAGAAGATTCTGAAGAAAATTTTTCCAAAGATTCACCTGTAAATGCAATCGAAATAGAAGGATTTTATATACGCCACAGATCACATATTGTTGTTAAAGAAATGGATCCAAAAACGTTTCATGAGTATCGATTCTCAAAAGAGTACAATAACACATCGGCTCCCTTACTTATCAAGGATGAACTAACTAATACCTATCATGGAGGACTCTGGTTTAAATTCAAAAAACTGAAAAAGTTTGATAATGAAATAATCTTCTTAGAGAGCAATATCAAACCTGCTGTAAAACTCACTTTTGATTTATATCACAAAATCAGAAATGATCTTGAGTTGTTCTTGTCATTCATTAATGGAGCATCTGTCAAAATACGAAGAGAATATTTAGGGCGATATTTCTCAACCACAGATCTTTATTCTGATATCGTTAAAGAGTATTCATTTCCAACAATTGAAAACGTTGAATACAATCCCTATATACCTATCAGAATCCCAGGCCAAGAATATGATAACGTAATGTATCATCTATTCAAGTGTTTCCCCAAATTCGTAGAGATTAATAAACTGTATGATTTAAAACCTACAATTGAATTATTAAATGACACCAATAATGCTGTCACCTTACATCAGCGTTTTTATGCTTTGATGGTAGGATTAGAAAGTATAGCAAAAAAACATATGAAAATAACAGATGATGGTAAAGATGAAATAATTGAAAACACAAACTTGGATAACTTAATTGAAGATTCGCTATCTAAACTAAAGAATCATAAAGAAGAATTTGAAAAGCTTAAAGTGTATGGCAAATTAGAAAATACTATCCGTGGATTTAAAAGAAAAAGAAAAAATTCAACTTACAAAATCTTCAAATTGCTTGAATACTCGAACATTGAAATAACTGAAGAAATTGGAATACTTATTTCAAAATATAGACACAAATCAGTTCATGAAGGTGACATTGGAAAAACAAAAATGGAGAGAAGGAAAAACTATATCGTCTTGGATAGTTTATTACGAAAAATAATTTTGCAGTTGATAAACTATAAAGGAAAAAAATTAAAATACGGATACTAACACATGATGACGATGGCATACCCTTCGGGATACGCCACGTATCATAATTCCGTTAGTCACAATTCGAAGCGGAAAATCCTCCAACTTAAAAATAATATTGTTCTAATTGTTTACCTTGAATTTCGGCACAAAATGATTGAGATAAATAATCATACCAACATATGTAATTATTAGTGTTGGCACACTAGTATTGAAACCCAAATCAAATGCTGGAATGTTGAATAATTCTCTAAAAGAAGTTGTTGCAATGGATAGCATAAATACGATTCCAAAAACAAATAGTCCTATAATTGATGCTTTGTTTCTAATTGAACGTTGAATTCCATTTTTGCTTTCTTGATTGAAGAAATACCAAAGAATTCCTACTATTGCAATTGCCTCTATTGCGATCGCTTGAAAAACATTTGTTGCATAATTCCCTAATCCTATAATACCAGAATCTAAACCAAAAACGTGGTGTGGGTGACCTGAAAAGAAGTCCAAAACAAAATGACCAAGGACTAATGCTGAACCAACTAATCCAATTTTGTTGTCTTTAAAAACAAATTTACCAATCAAAAAGATTATGATAAGCCAAACAATTAATGGAATTAAATCATGACTGTAAAGCATATTTACTACCATATTGCTGACTGTGGTGTCGAAGACATCATTAGGCATAGTCCTTTCTAAGCCTATATAATGGAAACCAAACCATAAGAGATCTTGTAGTTGCGAAGCAATAAGAAAATAGAGTAATGTACCATTTGGGTATTTTTGATAAGCAACTAAGGCAGTTGCATAATGTCCTGCAAGCATATTTTTTTTAACTTTACTTTATAAAGCAAAACTACAAATTACTTTACAATTTAAAGCAATAAATAATTGTAAATGGAGAAAAAATTTAGATCATCTTGTTTAATCGCTTCTGCGCTTGATTTAGTTGGAGATAAATGGTCATTACTAATTGTCAGAGATATGTTAATGCATCATAAGAAAACATTTAAAGAATTTACTTCTTCAGATGAAAAGGTAGCAACCAATCTTTTATCATCACGATTAAAACTATTGGAATCTTTAGATATCATAAGTAAAAGAAAACTGAGCGGTAACAAAAAGGAAAATATTTACTTGCTTACAGAAAAAGGATTAGATCTTGCACCTTTAATTATGGAGTTAGTACTATGGAGTGACAAATACGTTAGAGAATACAACCTTAACATGAATAAATATGAAACAAGAACGACCAATAAAGCAACTGTAATCGAAAATGCACAAAACAAATACATAGAGTTTGCTCAGCAAATTGAAAACTAATAATAAATAAATTGTGACTAATCAAGTAGACGGTCCTACCAGCGATAACTGATGGTATGCGCCTACGCCAGAGACGTACAGGTCTCACACAACCGTACCCATTCGACTTCGCTCAGGGCAGGCAGTACGGGTTTGCCACCACACCCTTAATTGATATTGAGGTTCAATCACTTTAGAATGACATTTAGTCTTTCCAATCCCGATGATCTAAACTATTCTTTCATGGCGGTTCATTCATTCAAAGTTTGACTTTAGAGTAGTAATCTATCATAGACATGTAGCCTTTTCTCCGTGTAACAATCCCCTATATACCCAGACAAAGATTACTTTACAAAGTGTGATTTAGAACTTACTAATGTAAGTGTGTGTGCACCTGAAGGATATCAAGGTGATAAAAATCAAATATGGATCGTATTCCAAGATTTTGATATAGCACTTGGTTAGACTGGAGAAAAACTAACTAATAGAGAAGTTGTATCAGTGGTGTGTATCGTAACCGATGAAGATGATAATGTTAGAATTGATATTCAAGTGGTCGCATTAGAAGAAGGCTTAAAAGTAAACTTAGATCCGCAATTAGAATCTGCAGATAGGAATAAAGAATTATTAAAGGAGCTTGATTAGCTTCTACGTAACACTGAAGAAGCTAAAATATGTCTCTCCATAATTCCGCTGATCCACTAATTGAGGATGCTTAGATAAGTGTACATGTGGATTATGTTCTAAGACTAAGAAACCACTTGGAGCGATCATCTCAGCAGCCAATATAAGATCAGGGATCTCTGCGATATTCTTAAGTGGATATGGAGGTCCTGCAAAAATGTAATCGTACTTCTCATCACAATTCTTGATAAACTTAAAGACATCCATCCTGTGGATTTTTAACTTATCTGCTGCGCCTAACTTATCTCGCATCTGCTCTACGAATACAGTCGCGGGTCTGTGCTTATCGACATAGGTCGCATCCTCACATCCTCTGCTTATGCATTCGTAACAGTGACTACCCGTCCCTCCAAATAGATCAAGGAACTTGATATCTTCAAAATTAATTTTATTATTCAATATGTTATAAAGGCCTTCTTTAGCGATATCCGTAGTCGGTCTTGTCGGCCATTTATTAGCGGGAGGGGTAAATCTGTGACCACTAAATTCTCCACCTATTATACGCATGACTTACATAGGTATAGGTCGTAGTAATACTGCTTAGCGACATGGTTAGATGATGGCAGATTAAGATTCTCATCGACAATGATGATATTCTTGATATAAGCTTTGAGCAATTTCATTAATGGAGAATCTACATTTATATGTCCTCCTATATGTATTGCATCCTCATGCGGATGTAGCTTAAAGTGATCCAATACTAATAGAATATAATAGAGATAGTCTTCAGCTTGCTCACAATGATACTGGTTGTATAATTGGAATTTACCATTCTTAGCATGGCATATGTGGATCTTAGATTCACTTATAAAGCATATCACCTCAGCATCTACAAGAAAAGTGTAACTGGCCAGAGCAGTAGAAATGTGTGCCGTCTTATATGAGACCTTAGAATCTCGCATGGTCTTCATTATAGGCTTATTCATATAATGTAGAGTCGTAATCTCCTCTCTAAGAAAGTCATCTACATCTTTCTTAGATGATTTGCGCTTTGACACATCATATACGCCATCGAAATAGTCCTTATAATATTTCTTCTCATAGTCTTCCCTCGGCAGGTGGACATAAGGCTTAACTGTAGACATCACCCTGACTATCTTCAACTTGTAAGTCTTATTAAGGATACTGTAGATTTTTCCAAAATTGGCATTAGAGTGGCTGTCCGACTTAACTAATGTCTCCTCGTTATCCCAAAGGCCATAAAAAAAACTGTCTGGATAGAACACCACAGACAGCTCTTTTATATTCTTTATATTTTCTACTTCATCGAATGCTATATCCAATTTTACCAATTTCCTGAAAGATTAGGTGTATTCATATCCCCAAATTTTAAAAGCTTATCTGGATTGTATGAGTGATCGTATTTACTATATTTCTTACTTGCGAATGGGCCCATAAAGCTCTTATATCTTGTGCCCACTTCGGTTACATTAACTAAAGTTGACTGATACGTTAGGGTATCAGCTGCAATAGTGAACTTGCCGTTATCTGAAAAAGGTATATGCGATAAGTCGGTGATATCTAATCCTATAGCTTTAATAGAATCCATTGCAGAACGCTTGATAATTGTCTTTATAAATCCTTCTCCACTTGCGTCATCAGGATCTCCTTCTACTTTAATAATGCTGAAGCTGTCCGTCTGCAGTACATACTTTAATGAATCGAAAGTTTTAGCATACCTACCAGTAATATCTTTGTGGAATTCTTGAGCTTTTCTGACATTCTCTAACTTATCAATTACTGCACTTTCTCTCGTTTCTAATTCCTTCTGGAATTTGATAGGTTCTTGGATATTAAGAAAGAGCAAGTACATCAGGAATATACTCAATAAGAGTAAAATAATACTAATCACTGATTTCATTAGGTATATTGATTATAAGTGAATTAATTCTGTAGATATAATTGACTACAGACTATGTTGTGAAGTAAATAATTTTTCGCCAATTATCTTAATAGTTGGTGATATGTATTTAGCATTAGATGCTCTTTTTATCAATTTTGGTAGTTTTGAGCTTATATTTTATCAAATTTGTATGATAATCGACTAATTAATGCCTATCAATATATTAGCTATAGAATCCTCTTGTGACGACACATCAGCATCTGTAATATCAGACGGCCAAGTACTCAGCAACATCGTTTCAGTACAGACAGCACACGCTGATTATGGAGGTGTTATCCCAGAGCTAGCATCAAGGGAGCATCAAGTACATATCATTCCTGTAGTAGACCAAGCTATAAAAAAAGCTGGCATCATGAAATCGGAGCTTACAGCGATCGCATTTACGAGAGGTCCAGGTCTTTTAGGTAGTCTAATCGTCGGAGTTAGCTTCGCTAAGTCTATGGCTATGAGTCTTAATATCCCACTTATAGATGTGCACCATATGCATGCTCATGTCATGGCTCATTTTGCAGGAGAAGCAGTACCACCGTTTCCTTTTTTATGCCTAACTGTCTCTGGTGGACATACTCAGATAATTAAAGTCACAGATTATAACGAGATGGAGATACTCGGCCAGACTAAAGATGATGCTGCTGGAGAAGCGTTTGATAAGACAGGAAAAATGCTGGGCTTACAATATCCTGCAGGACCGCTGATCGATAAGCATGCCCAGGATGGTCAGGCTAAGTTTCAATTTCCAATATCCAAAATCGATAAATTAGATTTTAGTTTCTCAGGATTAAAGACAGCGATCTTATACTTCTTGCGAGACAATGTAAAGCAAGATCCAGATTTTATTAAAAAGGAATTATCTAATATATGCGCTTCTGTACAGAAAACAATTATTGACACTTTAATGATAAAGCTTATCAAAGCAAGCGAGCTGACAAATATCACTTCAGTAGCTATCGCTGGAGGGGTCTCAGCTAATTCCGAAATGCGTCAGCGTCTTATCGATGAATCTACATCTCGCGGCTGGACTTACTTTATACCTGACTTCGAATACTGCAGAGATAATGCCGCTATGATAGGTATCTCTGGTTATTACAAATATCTAAATGAAGAATTCTGTGATCAAGATATAAAAGCAGAAGCCCGTCTAGCATTCTAATTGCATGAGTACTGAGTAATACCATTTAAATATTAGAATGTCGGTTATATTATAATAGAATTAGTCAATCTCTGCGTTAAAAATACTCATCATAACGTGTGCCGCCCACGGCGGTAGCTACGGCTATGATTGCGTTTTTTGCCTTAATCTTAACAAATTCTCTTCTATAATCTTTTCCGACACCTTAAAATTTAAATGGTATAAGACTTATATCTAATATTCGAAAATTTATCCATACATGATATTAGTTGATTTTTAAAGCCTTCGGTCTATTTCTGGGTAGTATGACTTCATAATATTCTGATACGCCATATACTCAATTAGGTAGTGAAAAAACTTGCTTAAATCTCCGCCCTTTTTTTTGCGTAGGTTTAAATATTTGCCTTAATAGTTACCTTGTGACTTTTCTTTAAATATATATTTAGTTTTCGGAAATATTCTTCTCCTTCCCTATGTCTCTATTTCTTTTCACGTAAGCGATATTTGCTTTTTCAGAATATGCTGGTAGCCAATAAACTGATATTATACCATTATCTAAATAGCATTAATATATAAGACAAAAAAATGGCTACTTCATTTCTGAAGCAGCCATTTATATCATTGAGATTTATTATTCTATTACTTAGTAATCTTTAAGAATTTCTGAGTGATCTGCTCACCACCAGAGATCATTCTTATGTAGTAAAAACCGTCAGCATACTTATGAAGTGTAACTTGTAATTTCTTGTCAGTCACACTAAAGCTATCTGCTAATCTTCCTTCTCTACTGTATACATAAATCATAGTACCATCCATAGGAACTTGGTTAGTTTCTATAACCATAGTTTCATGTACTGGATTAGGTATTACCTTAAATGCTAATTCTGTAATCTCTTCATCTTCTGGAGCTGCTGATTCTTCTTCCTCCTCATCTTCTTCAACAGTTGTCGTGCTACCACAATCTCCTGCTGATGTGCAATTAGAAGTCAACATGATCTCATCTACATCCCATGCATTAACTGCACTTGAGTTTCCTACAAGGCAGTATCCTAATAACTCAAAGCTGAATACTGAGGTCTGAGTTACTGTAAAGGCTGGGTTATTAGTAAAGTCAAATGACTCTAATGACCAATCATTAGTTGTCATCATATCAACTTGTCTGAATACTTCGACACCATCCTTAAGAATTCTCACACCGTAGCTGATAGGATAGTTATTAGGTCCTGATGCACCATTAATCCATGAGTACATAACTGGCGCTTTCTCGTGGAAGCTTAATTGAGATATGCTTCCAGTACCGTTAGATCCTGGTGTTACTTGTATATCAAATCTGATAGCTAAGTCACTATCATCAGCAAAGTCACAGTCATCTAAAGATCCCACACACATTGCTACAGAACCATTGATGCCTTCTGTACAAGAATGCATATTCGCTGTAGGATTATTTCTATATAGATTATTACCTAATACAGCGTATTGTGTACATGCTGGATCGTTAGTAATTGTTCCTGTAAATTCTGTATAATCTGCACCTGAGTTATCTGTATTATCAGAGTAACACGCATCTAAATTAAATGTCAACTTAGATGTAGTAGAAGAACCAGGTCCTGCTTCTGTTCTCGTTACTTCGATAGCATTTGATAGATCATAACAACCAGATAATCCTGATATATTATTACCCATAGCTAATCCTCCTACAGTACCATTACTACATATTCTGTATAAGCTACAAGTACCTGTGCCTGCTCCAGCAAAGCTAAATGGAGGGGCCGTAGGTAATCCTAATATATTTCCGTTCTCGTCTGTAATTATCCATCCTTTAGTACCACCGTTATTTCCACCACTGATAGTCACATCTACGGTGTCATTAGGGTCATCGATACAAACTTCTACAGAAGTAGATCCATTAGAACTTATTGTACCTGCATCAGCCGTAATTCTATTAACAACTATTGCATTAGATAATGCTACACAACTACCTGATGATAGGTTCTGTATGTTGTTACCTACAGTAGCTCCAGATAATGTACCCTCATAGGAGACATTATAGATATTACATGCACCAAGACCTGCACCATCAAATTCAAATGGTGGTGCCGTCGGTAGACCTAATATATTGCCATTGGCATCTGTGATTACCCACTGATTATTAGTACCTGTTGCATTACTTAATATAACATTCACAAAATCTTGAACTCCGTCACCTACACAAACTGTTACGTCTGTACTGTTGTTATCCGTTGTTATCGAACCTCCATCAACATCTGATGTCGTTACAGTTATAGGATTAGATAAAATAGCACAACCTGTTATATCCGCTGCATTTTCACCTACTACTAATCCACTTACCCCTCCTTGGCTGAATAAGTACCATACCATGTAAGTACCTGCACTTATATTAGATAAGGCGAATGGTGGGTTACCTGGTAGATCTACAATTACACCATTAGCATCAGTAACAAGCCATCTTCCTACTGTACCACCTGTAACTGTAAAGTTGATAGGTGTAGCTGATCCATTTCCTCCACATACTGAGAAGTTATTCCCTTGTGGAGAGCTTATAGTTCCTACATCTACTCTTCTATTTGCTACTCTTACGAAGTTTGAAAAATCAAAACATTCAGCATTAATAGAATTTAAAGAAGCACCAGCAGTAGCCCCTGTTAGCATACCATTATATGTGACACTGTATATTCTGAATATACCAGCATCGTAATTATTAAAGTCAAAACTACTACCTGACTGAGTAGCTATGATATTGTCATTACCGTCGGTGATAATATATAACTGATTAGCACCTGAACTATTATTAAGTGTTAAGTTTACAGGACTTACTCCATTACCTGTGTTACATAATTCTACTGCAGACATATTGCCTGGAGCTGAAAGTACGCCTCCATTTATATTTGTTTTATTAACTGTTATGGCATTTGATAAATCAAAGCATCCATCAAAATTAGATATGTTAGATCCTAATGCTAATCCTGTAAAAAATGCATCATATCCTAAGTGATATATCTGACATGTCTGAGCATTACCTGCTAACTCTATGTTAATAGGTGGAGGACCAGGAAGACCTATTATATTACCATTAAGATCAGTAATTATCCATCTTGATATACCAACATCTGCACCAGTTAAATTAATGTCAATCCCTTGAGTAACATTACCTTGTACACATACATCGAAGTTATTGCCAAGTGGTGAAGATATTGTCCCAGCTTCAGCTCTTCCTTTGGATACAGTAATAGGATTAGATAATCCATTACAGTTACCTGTAAGAATATCTACGTTCTGACCTATTGCCAAACCAGAATTCTGACCATCATAACTGAATGCATATAATGCATAACGCCCTCTATCAAAACCAGAAAAATCAAATGGAGGGCCAGTTATAAACTGAGTAATGTTGCCATCACGATCAGCAATAAAGTATTGAACATTAGCTCCTACATTATTATTAAGTGTTGTTTCTATTATCCCTGTAGAACCATCTCCTTCACATATAGAAATAAAAGTCTGATTTCCAGATGAGAATACACCACCAGTAGTCTGTTGCTTAGTTACCGTAATCGCATTAGATAATCCGAAACAACCATTTAGATTGCTTATATTTTGTCCTTGAGATAGACCATTAATAGTACCATCATAAGTAACATTGTATAGTAAACAAGTACCACTACCAAATCCGTCGAAATTAATTGCAGAAGTAGCTGTAAGTACACGTATTATATTTCCGTTTTGATCTGTTGTGATGAATACACTTTGAGTTCCTACACTTCCTACAACATCTACATCGATGATATCCGGAACACCATCACTAGAACATATATTAAATACTGTCAGCCCGTTAGCACTTATTGTACCAGCAGTAGCTGTAGTTCTTTCTACAGTTATAGGATTAGATAATCCAAAGCAACCATCTATGTCACTTAAGCTCCCACCCATTGAGAGTCCGCTTAAAGTGCCTTCATAGCTTATATTGTATATGTTACATGTACCAGTACCTGCTCCCTCAAGATCAAATGGAGGGCCTGCTGGTATATCTAATATCTGACCAGTAGCAGCATCTGTAATTATCCACGCCATGTTAGAACCAGTATTTCCGGTTAAACTAACATTTATAGGATCTGCAACACCATCGCCTACACATATTGAAAGCTGAGTAAATCCGTCAGTTGTAGAAAGGGTTCCACCACCTTGCATATTTCTCGTTACCATGATAGGATTAGATAATGCAAAACATCCTTGGACATCATTAACGTTACTACCAACAGTAACACCAGTTAGTGTACCAACTGAAGAGACAGCCCATATTAAACAAACACCACTTCCAGCTCCTTCAAGATCAAAAGTCGGTCCTCCTCCAATATTAAGGAAGTTACCAGCTTCATCAGTTATAACATATGTAACATCATCTCCTGTGTTACCTGAAAGTTCTACATCAAATGCATCAGATATACCATCATTAGCACAAATACTTAATGAAGTACCACCACCAACGATGTTTATATTTCCACCAATAATATTTCCAGATTGACATTCAGATGTTATAACTACTTCATCGATATCCCATGCAGATGCAACTGCACCATTACCTATTAGGCAATATCCTAATAACTCTATTGTAAAAAATGTATTATTTGTTACCGTAAATTCTGGATTATTAGAAAAATCAAATGTCTCTAATGTCCAATCAATTGTTGTAGCATTACCATCTTGTCTAAATATCTCAACTCCATCTTTTAGTACTCTAATACCGTACTGGGTTGGATAGTTATTGATACCTGATGGTCCTGATATCCAATCATACATAATCGGAGCTTGCTCATAGAATGATAAGCCACTTAATGTACCACTTCCAGAAGGACCTGGAATAACCATTACTTCAATTTTTATAGACTTATCGCTTCCTGCGTTGTAAGTACAACTATCATCAGAACTTACACACATAGCTGGTGTACCACCTACTCCTGCTGTACAAGAATGTGTATTCACATTAGGATCTGTTCTATATATAGTACCCATAGGCACTAATGTTGTACACCCTGGATCATTAGTTGCAATCCCTGTAAACTCTGAATAATCAGCAAGTGTACCTGAATTGACAAATGCATCACAGGCATCGAGACTATAATATATAGATGAGCTTGTTGTATCTCCGCCAATAAAGTGATTTCTGGAGATGAGTGCTGAAGAGCACATTAGGATAAATGTTAAAACTGAAAGGTAATTTTTCAAGACCATAATTTTTTTTTCAAATTAATTGAAAATAACTAAAAATTGTTTAATAATATAGAATGTAAATATATGTATAAAATTGAAAAACAATATATAACATATATCATATTTTCGAATATATTATTTCTAATACTTTACAAAGTAGTAGATTAAAATCTTATATATATACCACCAATGGTATATTAATCAGATTAGTCATATTACTAATATGATGAGTTATAACTTTTGTGCAGTGCTTAGACTGAAAAATACGGCTAATGTTAGTCCTTATGACGACGATAATTTCAGTAGTCATCTTTTACTATACT
>Ga0209185_1002440_pt1 | contig 12699 bp, 16 predicted proteins | sample SidtaG_2_FD_187425 | JGI IMG/M metagenome (GOLD analysis project Ga0209185, IMG submission 187425) | Marine algal microbial communities from Sidmouth, United Kingdom - Sidmouth_Asex2 metaG (SPAdes) (version 2) | ecosystem: Host-associated > Algae > Red algae > Unclassified | place: Sidmouth... | reverse complement strand
GTCTTTTATAACACCGATTACACTCAAAAATAGCTCAAAATATTAAAAACCGAAAGAAATAATAGAAGATGATTTTTAGTGAGCGAGTTTTGCAATGGTCTCATATTTTTAGTTTTATAGATACTTTCAAAGTAAAGTATCCTATCGAGAAGATGTGTAAAGTATTAAAAGTAAGTAAGAGTGGTTATTACTATTGGTGTAAAGGACTGATTTCTAATAGAGAAAAAGAAAATAATAAGTTGTTACAAGAAATACTAAATATTTATAATCAGAGTAATGGTAGTTATGGTAGTCCTCGAATAAAGGAAGAATTATATCAACTAGGATATAAAGTATCCCGTCCAAAAGTTGCTAGAATAATGAGGGATAATAACATACAAAGTAAGATTAGGAAAAAATGGATAGTAACTACGGATTCCAAACATAGTGCTCCAATAGCTCCTAATTTGTTGAATATAAATTTTACAGTTGACTTACCAGGGATGGTATGGTTCTCAGATATTACCTATATAAATACTAAAAATGGATGGGTATATCTAACAGTAGTAATTGATTTGTTTGACCGTAAAGTAATTGGTTGGTCAGTAAGTGCTACTATGAAAGCAGTCGAAACATCTATTGAAGCTTTAAAAATGGCACTGTCCAATAGAAATCGAAATAAGGATTTGATATTTCATTCAGATAGAGGCGTTCAATATGCTTGTAGTGATTTTTCAAAAATTTTAAATAAGAACAACATAATCCAAAGTATGAGTAGAAAGGGAAACTGTTGGGATAATGCCGTCGCAGAATCTTTTTTCAAAACATTAAAAACAGAAAGTATATATCAAAACGATTTTAAATCTAAAAGAGAAGCAAGAACAGAGATTTTTCGATACATAGAAATATGGTATAATAGAAAAAGAAGACATTCTACTCTAGGATATAAAACTCCTTTAGAAATGGAAAATTTATTTAATATGAAAAATGCAGCTTAACTTATTGTCCAACTTTTTGTTGCAATTCCAGTACTCCATTGCATGACATTACACCACAGTTTTGATAGTTTAGCTACCCATAGTTTTAAAGCACTAAAAACTAAAAATATTATGGACTATTATAACAAAAGTAACGGGTCTGATCCGAGAAAAAGTACTTGGAAATGGCAATGGGAACGATTATGGAATTGGCATGCTAATAAATAGAAAAAATGAAAAATAGATACAAAATACTTATGTTGAGTATTTTATTTAATATGACAGTTCTTTTAATAGTGGGCTGTTCTGTTAAAAAAAATATTAACAATGATATATACACTTGTCCTATTATAAATATTTCACAGAATGACTATGTTTTTAATATTGAAAATTATAAAAAGGCTCTAGATAAAGCAAAATTAATTAATGACTCTAAAAATTATTATTATGAATCAACAGTAATTACACATACTGATAGTTCTGTAGTTCTTTTATCACAAAATGCAATACCCATTCTTGGTTACGATAATTATGACGATTACTGCAATAATAATGCATTAGCTACAATTGGTAGTGGTTTATCTACTGAGCTAGCAATAAAGAAAAAAAAGAACTATACCCAATTATGTATTCCTGTAGATTATTTTAAAATTTATCATTCTAAAAAATATGGAAATGACATCATTTATGTATACGATTCCATAGGTAGATTAATAAAAAAACACGAATCTTATAGTAATGAGGCTGAAATAGGAGAAGAAATTCTTTTTTTTTATAATGATGATCAATCAAGAAATCCAATTGTGAAAAGGAAAACGAATCATGATAAGAAATACCCTATTTGTTGGAAACAAGCTCTCAATATAGCTCAGAGAAAAGGTTTGAAATTTAATGATATACGTATTAAAGGACCAGATTATTATCCAGAGAAATCATCTAAAACGTGGATCATAAGCAATAATAAATACATAATTAAAATAGATGCTTACACAGGTAAGCCCTCTAAAAGGAAAAAGAAAAAGACTAGAGTAGTAATTTCAAATTAAACCGTTTTAAAAATTGAAATCCACGAAGAGATTAAGTTTAATTATAAAACGACATCTCTTTCGATTCTATAGAAGTAGTTACTCTAATTTTTCTATAAAGATCAGCATGGGTAACTTCATGCAATATTGTATGAGCTCCCTATAAAGAAAGTGTATTTGTCATAATCATTTGTATCTAAAAGATATTGTTATTATATCCCGTATTCAGTTTTACCAGACGTTACACTATCTAAATCACCTTCTTTTATAACAGGATATACTGGAGCATTTTCTCCCCAAAACTTACGAAGAGACTTCTTTATAAAACTATTATTTTTTAATTTATTATATGTACACTTTTCTTTACCTATAGCCATTAACATCACGGTAATATACTTAGATTACATTGTATTTTTTTCGTGTTTTTAAAGCATAAAAATGAAGAATGTTTTTAAACTCATCCCAATATTATTTTTGATGTTTTCATGTCAATCTGGTTATTCTTCAAAAGTAAAACCGCCAAATATTATTGTCATTTTAACAGATGATTTAAGCTGGTCCTTACCTGGATTTAATGGTGGTACTTTAGTGCCTTCTCCCAATCTAGATCAACTAGCAAAAGAAGGAACTTTGTTAACGCAGTTTTATATGCAATCGGTATGTGCACCTACAAGAGCAAATATGTTAACAGGTCGTTATCCTTTTAGAAAAAATAACTTAGCAATTCCCAAAACGCATGGTAGCTTATATAAACAGGAGATGCTTATTGGGGAATAAATAAGAAAGACAAAGCTAAAAGGGCGTATTCTAAATATGAAGAATTAATGAAATCTTTGGGTAAAGAAAGTAAAATACCAAATAGAGTGACAGAAAGAATTAAAATCTAAAGGGAGTTTTTTCTAAACCTTGTCTGTCTTTTTTTATTAATTATAGAGTATTATAACCCTACTTTTTTATCAAATGCTCCAAACTAGGATCATTCTCTATACGTTCCATTTCTAATAGAATGATATTTTCTACATCTGCCTTAATTTGTCGATAGTTATCATTTATCTGATCTTCCATAGTATCGTTTCCGTTTTCATCTAAAAAGGAAATGATTTCAGGAATCGGTTTGTATTGTTTCGTTTCTTCGGTGACTTTATCTACATCTACTACAATTTCTGAATGAAAAATATTTTGCTCAATACGTTGATCAAAATTATCGGAAACAGAACCGACAAACATACCTTGTGTAAGGTTGGATATTTTACTTGGCGGAATTAAACTATCTAGTTGTGTAGAAATAGAAGTCGATTTATCTTGCCTATTAATGGTCATAGATTGTCGTTTTTGTAACACTTTACCAAAACGTTCTGATAGACTTTTAGCTGTATCGCCTACTACCTGACCGCTAAAAATATTACCTACCGTGTTTTGAATTACCTTACTTTCTTTATCCCCATAATCTCTAGTCAACTGAGAATAATCTTGAAACCCCAAACAAACCGCTACTTTATTACTACGAGCTGTGGCTATTAAATTATCTAGTCCTCTAAAATAAATAGTAGGCAGCTCATCAATAATTACCGAAGATTATAATTGCCCTTTTTTATTAATCAGCTTTACAATTCTACTATTATACAAGCCTAAAGCTGCTGAATAAATGTTTTGACGATCGGGGTTATTCCCTACACATAAGATTTTAGGAGCTTCGGGGTTATTGATATCTAATGAGAAATCATCGCCTGTCATTACCCAATATAATGCAGGACTTATCATTCTTGATAATGGAATTTTAGCACTTGCTATTTGCCCCTGTAATTGGTCTTGCGCGCCACCTTCCCAAGCATCAATAAATGGAGAAAGGTAATTTTCTAATTCCGTATAACTTCTCAAAATAGTAAACACATCAGCATACTTTTTATTCAGCAATTCAATGGCATGTGGAAAAGTACAATACCTTCCATTATCATAAATTTTAAGATACCAAATAATAGAAGCCAATAAAATTATGGGACTCTCTACAAAGAAATCTCCTTGCTTTTGTATCCATGTTTTATTTAAGTTCAGCATAATGGTATACGCACTTTCATACGCATCTGATATATCGGTCATAAAAACAGGATTTATCGGGTTACAGCGGTGGCTTTTACGAGGATTATCAAAATTAATTACATAAAACTTAGGCGGAATTTTATATTTATCTGTGTGTTTTAGCAAGTGATTATAAGCAATCACAGAAAGGTCATCAAACTTAAAATCATAGATATACATAGAAAAACCTTTTTCAATTTGCTGTCGGATATAGTTATTTATTACAGCAAATGATTTACCTGAACCAGGAGTTCCTAAAACAATAGTCGCTCTAAACGGATTTACAATATTTATCCAACCGTCATTCCATTTCTTTTGGTAGTAAAATCGAGTGGGTAAATTAATAGAATATTCATTTTCTAACAAACGTGTTTCTTGCATAAAGCTCTCGTTTTCTAAATTAAAAACATCATCCATTAAGTTGTTTTTAAACAACCTACTCATCCAAACACCTGCCATAAGTAAACCAATATATCCTATAAATAATGTGGTTATGTATAAAATGGCAATTTGCAGTTTAGATAATGAAATGCTTAGCAGCCAAAAATTGAGAAAGAAGAATACAATACCTATTACAAGTGCAATGCTAATTTTATTCCACGTAATTTTTTCTTCCTTAATACCTTTTGTTCCTAAGCAAGATAAACTAAGAAAAACAAGGGCAAATAGCTTTGTGTATAGCAAGGACGAAAACAGCCCTGTATCTCGTTGAAAGTTCCATAAAATTTTATCTACAGTGGTAATCGTAAATTCCCATTGTTTAAATGTTTCGTAGCAATACCAGTAACAGTGTATAATAACAAACAAAATACTAATTGCTCGCATAAATTCCATTGTTTTGGCTAGTCCTCTAATATCATCTTCGTTTTGCATCTCTTTTCTTTTTACGTTTTTTCTTTAAATTCTTCGTGTTATTTTCTTCAGGTATATCCATAGGTAATAAGCCACCTATAGCTTCCATAATATTTACATTAGAAAAGTCTTCTTCTTTTACTATTAGTTCGTTTTCTATATGTGCTGTGTAGTGTTCTTTTGAGTTCTCTTTAACAGGAATTGAGATTGGTGGTGCTGTTTCGTTCCAAAGGCGATGAAATACATTTGCAGACAAGTCTTTGCCTAAACGAGAACCATTCAATACCGTTTTAGAAGTGTGGTCTATAAAACTGATTCCATAGATTCTACCTTGCTCATTTTCTCGTACAAACGTGGATACTTTATGATTTTGTAAATACTTTTTAAAATGATCTTGATTTGGATATTTTTGTATTGCATTACGCACCAATTCACGAACTCGTTTTTGAGGTTTGTGTTTATCAATAAAAGCTTTTGACTTTTTAAATTTTCGATCTAAATCTTCTAAACCAACGGGCTGCCAAAAACGAGAAGATTTAAAAGGGTTACTTACTTTTTTACCTTCATCATTCGTAGCAAAATAGACCAATCCTCGTTTTTCTTTTCCGTGAATAATCTCTTTAACTTCTTGTGCTGTTATATTAAAAAAAGATAATAGTGCTTTGTATTCTCCAAGTGTTTGATACTGATAATTCTCGTTTACAAAGGTGAGTACTGAACCAACTTGTTGTTTTAAATTGTTTTGTTTCGCATTTACCTTTTGTATTGGAATTTCCTTTTTTTCAGTTGTGCCAATTGCTGAGGTAAGTTGAAATTGTTTCTCTAATTTTCGACACACTTTCATAGAGCGTACTCTTTCAAAACTATCTGAAATACGTTTGCCATATTCATCTACACAAACCGAAACAATATGAATATGAGCACGCTCAGTATCCGTATGCTTAAAGACCACAAAAGGTTGCTCTCCATATCCCATTTCCTGCATATAGTTTTCAGCCAAGGCACTAAAAGTTTCGTCTGAAACGGCATCTTTAGGATTTGGATTTAAGGAGATATGTAGTATCGGTTTTTCGGTACGGTTGTTTGCAATGAGATAAGGTTCAAAAGAACGCTCTAGCAATGGAATGGTAAATTCTCCTGTTATGGATTCCATCATTTTATGCCAGTGCAGAATGTTGCCTTGATCTTGAGTTACCTTTTCGTAGTTGTAAATCAATACTCCTTTTAAGTGATTTCCTCGTTCTATTTTCGCAACCATTGTTCTTCAAATTTTTGGATTAAATCAGTGATATTTTCAAGAATAGCAATGAGTGCTACGGTATGTTTTTCTAGTTTTAAGAGTAAAAACTGTGCTCTTTTTTTAGTAAAATTGGTGTGCAAGGCTTTCACAACTTGATTGTAATTCACCCCAATAGCTCTAAACTGACTATAGAAAGCAGTGAGTTTTATATAAAAATCGTGAGTAGATTTATCAACCTTTAGCACTTTAATTTCCCTTTCAAATAGAATAGCGCGTATAAATTCGGCTTTGGTGAGTACTTCTGAGATATCAAATTGCGCTAAAAATTGTGCATTTTCTTCGGCATTTAATCGAAACACATGGCGATACACCAAAGGTTTTTCTTTGGGTTTTCGTCCTTTTTTAATTTGTTTTTTCTTCATTTTTAATTCATTTATAGTGAAACTTCCAATTTGTCTTTTTAAAAAATCCTCGACTTCGGAGGGATTTTAAACTCCGTAGGACAAGTTTGTAATGAGAGGCACAAAAGCATTTTTGAGGCACTCATTACACAACTTGCTCTGTTCCGCTGAACAGTTTTTATCTGGATTTTAATATGGTGATGTGGTATCACCACTCCTAAAACTGACCTCTACAAATTAAAAGCGAACAAATGATTGTAACACTATGGTTATCAGCGACAAAAAGAGACACCCAAAGCCATTAAAGACCTCAAAAACAAATCCTTGAAAAAACGAAGTGAAAGTGCTGTTTTTTTGGGGTAACGCCGTATAGCCGTATAGCCAGCTAACCGGCAATACAGTTAGCCATTTAGTTAGCTATAGGGATGAAAGTATGGTTAGCCAATTAACTAGCTAAGTATATGGTCAGTTAGTCAATTGTACAATTAGCCATAGGTACAGTTAGCTATGCAGCAATATTTCTAGCTAAGAGTATGGCTAGTTAATTAACTGGTTGGCTATTTAATCAACTAGTCAATCAAACGCAGGTACGACTGGCTGTACAGAGATATTTCTAGCTGAGAGTACTGCTAGTTAATTGGCTGGCTATTTAGCCAACTAGTCAATTATACAACTAGCTACAGGTATGACTAGCTAGCTAGCTAGTTAGAGAGTCGTACAGGATTATAAATCTATTAACAGTAAAATTTTAACCAATGAAAACAACACCTTTAAAAATCAGTTTCTCGTCTCAAAAAGGAGGGGTAGGAAAAAGTGCAATTACCGTACTAACCGCAGCCATGTTACATTATAAAATGGGTTATCAAGTCGTTATTTTCGATTGTGATTTTCCTCAATTAAGTATAGCCAAACTAAGAGAGCGTGAGCTAAAAGCAATTATGGAAAATGACCATTTTAAACGAATGGCACACAACCAATTTTCAAGTTTAAACAAAAAAGCATACCCTATAATTTCTTGCAATGCAGATACCGCTTTACAAGAAGCGAATCAGTTTTTAGCCGACAGTTCTATAGCGTATGATTTTGCTTTTTTTGACTTACCAGGAACAGTAAATTCTACAGGAATATTACAAACTTTATTGGGCATGGATGCCATTTTTTCTCCAATGACCGCAGACAGATTAGTCATGGAAAGTACCCTTTCTTTTTTACAAGTGATCTCCAAGATATTTAAAACGAAATCTGATAAAAAAGGCTTGCACCTATTCTGGAATATGGTAGATGGAAGAGAGAAATCTACGCTTTATGATATGTATGAAAAGGTATTTAAGGAATTGGAATTACACCAAATGCAGCATTATTTTTCAGATAGTAAACGCTTTCGAAAAGAGCTCCCTGAAATTGGAAAAGGGCTTGTATTTCGTTCTACGCTTTTCCCTCCGCATAGTCGCTTGATTACCTCTTCAAGAATAGAAACGTTCCTGCACGAATTTTTACACTTACTAAATCGATAATTATGAAAAATACAGAATGGGAACAAGCAAGGGCTTACGTATTAGAATACTATCCTAAAGCGGTTTGCTTAAAGTACAGAAAAAATGTATTTGCAGTTTTTTCAGATCGCGATTTGACAAATGCAAAACGCTTATCTAAAAAGACACCTAACGACAGATATATAACAAACAAAGGAATGGCTTGGATAGATGCAAAAGAAGAAATAAAAAAAACAATTTAAAATGGAAAAAGACAAAGACCCCATAGATGAAAAAGAATTAATGGAAATGATGGCACATTCATTTTCAAAGGACAGAGAGCTTCCTGAAACAAAAGACCAAAACATAAAAGAAAAAGCGACTCCTAAACCGAAGCAAACTAAAAAACCGAGTCCAGTTTCTAAAAAAGGAGATGTGCCTTATCAGGAGTTGTTTTTGCAAAAAAGTCACTTAGTGGCTCGTAATGGTAAGTCAATATATATCCGCCCAGAGTTTCATGAACGCTTGTTTAGAATTATTAGAGTTATTGAAGAAAACAATATGTCTGTATCTAATTATTTAGACAATATTTTACAGCATCATTTTACGGAGTATGAAGCGGAAATAAAAAAACTGTTTAAAGATAATTTTAAACCTATTATATAATTATGGAAAACTATATTCAACTTATTATTTTGCTGCTACTAATCATTTTATTAGTAGATCGTTTTTACTCTAAAAAAACGGATACCAAGCCTTTAAAAAAAGTTTTAAAACACAAAAAAGGAAACTCTATCATGGGAGAAAGCAAGGAAGCTTCAAAACAACTTGAGACTAAAAATGAACCAATTAACTTACCCAAAAAAGAGACAGAAAAGAAGGTGCAGAAAATAATTCCTACTGAAGCTTTAGATGTTGTTTTCGATTCTTCTTCCTCTAAAACTATAGATACTAATGAGTGGGAATTGACGGAAGAAGAGGAAGAATTAAAAACTAATTTTTCAACGAAAACAGATCAAGACTTTAATACTGGAATCAGCTTTGAAGAATTGCAAAAAATAACAACACTTCTAAATCAAAAAGAACTCACCACAGATACATTACCCGTAGCCATGAAAATTGAAAACACCGAATTATTAGAGATCCTAAACAAGCAGATTCCGCAGGCACAACAGCATGTTTCTGATTTATTAAATGCGCATTTAACTACTCATATTTCCTCGAAAGCAAATGAGGATTGGCGTGATTTTGATATTGGGGATTTTGTGTAAAGGTTTATAGAAGTTAGAGTATTACATTTTTTTAATAAATTTACTTTTCCCTATAATCTTACCTGCTTTACTCCTGTTAATTATTAAATAAATCCCTGCCGAAAAAGCACTTACATCTATTTCAATTTTTGAAATAGATGTCTTTAAATTCTTTACTATTTTTCCTTGAATTGAATATATAGTAGTATAAGTCTCTTCGATTGTCGGTATTTCAATAAACAATTTTTCTTTTACAGGATTTGGATATACTTTTATTGTTTCTTCTTTTACCTCATTAATAATCTCTGAAAATGGAATGGCTTCTAAGTATTGAACAACTATTGGTTTTTTATGAGCATCATCCATCACTATTTGTACAACTGGATATTTTGTATTTTTATCGTCAGTCCACCATTTATAAGATATTGTTGATTTTGTTTCTGGTTTTACAAGTAACCCCCATTTATCTGCTTGTTTTTGGTAGATATAATTTGTTACATTTAAAGTATACTTTAAGCGAAGAGATAAAAATGTCCCTTTAGGCAAAATAACATCTCCCCATGCATCTATATTATACATATGGTTAAAAACTGTTTTTACTTTTATAGAGTCTTGTCCTTTTATATTTTTAGATAGAACTCTCTCTGTTGTAATTTCATTTGAAGATTTATCTAAATATTTAAGAGGAAAACTCATGTCAATTCCTCCATAATTCCCTGTACTCTTTTCTTTATTTAAAAATAAACCATAACCTAAATTAGTAATTTTCTCTTTAGAACTTTTCATAAAAGACCAAGTTTCGTAACCATTATTTGAGTACAAGGCAATATTGGAATTTGGATAATCTGCATAAAACGGAGTTTCTTTTGGATCAAGAAACTTAATCGTTTGTTTATTAACAGCTATGGCATCTAAATTAGAGAAATCCCAAACTTTATTCTCCCCTGGCTCTCCTATATCTATAGGATTTTGAGGTAGTCTATTATAATATTCAACGATGGTATCTCCAACAGAAAAAAAATGATGTTGTTTTAATGTTACCTGAGCATACGAATTTGTTATTGCAAACAATAACGAAACTAAAAAAAAGTTAATATTCATTTTTATTTAAGTTTTTAACTTAACACTTATATCTTTTTGATAATAGTTTAAATTATTTAATAAATAATATTTGTGAATTAAACCTTCTTTTTTCCTTCCCTGTATATGGTACAACAATCTCTTCTTTATTCTTTTCAAAATCATATTTAATCAACCCTTCTTTTGCATAGTAGTATAAGGATTCATTATATATCTCGATATTAGATGCTGGTTGATACTTTGTCTGATTTTTTTCTAATTCAGTATTTTTTATATTGATTGAAAATATCATTTTTTCATTTGTATACCCATATATAGTTCCATTAGATTTTTCTAGTTTTTTTATATCCCCTTCAATAGTCTTCTCCCAAATTAAACTTCCATCCTTTGCGTTTAAACAATATACTCCTGAGCTATCACCATTAGTCTCTGTTGCAAAGTATACTTTATCATCATCTATAAATATTTTTTCTCCAACATTATAATACTCATCTTTAAATATAAATTCCCATTTTTGTTCAAATGTATCTGGCAAAAAGCTAACAATTTTATCTCCTCTAGTTAAAGGGATAATTATTAATTCCTCATCTGTTACTGCTTTACCAATATTTGACTCAAAATTCTTTTGAATTAAAGGTTTACCTGTTTCAATTTCAAAAGAATTAACCAAAGGGTCATTATTAATGAAAACCTTATCATTTAAAGCTAAATATGGTCTGTAGCTATGTGGAGATACTAATTCATAATTCCATTCTAGTTTACCATTTAAAGAGTTTATGGCATAAAGATTTCTATTAGTTCGAGATGTAAGAAATAATTTGTCCTTAGTTATTGCTAAAGATTGAGAAGTAAAATGATTTTTTTCGCCATCTATTCCCACTTTGTCAGCCCAGAATACAGAGCCATCTCTTACATTTAGAGCATAAACATATCCTGTCATATAAGCTGTGAAGATTGCTCCATTCTTATAAGAAAAATGATTCCCACCATTATTAAGTCTTAAAGTGTCCGAAGGTTTAAAAGCCCATTGTTTATTTAAGCTTAAATCATAGCATTCTAATAATCCATCATATCTATTTATAATTATTAAATCTTTAACTGTTTTGTCATAAGTTACTTTTTTGTTTAATTTATTTTGTAACCAATCTTTTTTTGTAAGAATAGTATTATTTGAATTTGATTCATCTGGCTCGGTAGATTCTATTACATCTTGTCCTTGAGAATAATTATGGTAAAAAGTAATTAAGATAATTAGTATTATTTTTTTCATTGATATATTTAAATTATTAGCAGTCTATCTGTCATTTTAAAAAGCAAATTTAATAAACATTTTAAGTTCCAAAACTCTTATGACGATTAATATATAGATTTATTTCTTACAATTAAGTGAACAGGAAAACTATATCTAAAACACATGACTTCTTGTTCTTTGTCCTAACAGTTAAAAGTTTTTGCGATAAAATAATATCTTTTAGTCGCAAACGACAAACTTCAATGGGACGTAAAAAATTATAGGAAACAAACTGTACAAACAATAACAACAAAGGGTCTTTTTCCTTCATAAAGGCAAATAAACCTTCTAAAACTTCTAATGGATAAGTATCATGGCTAGCGGATTTTGTGTCAAGTACCTTAATAGTCTCTATAAAATTTCTTGGAATAATACGACTATCATCAAGCTCACCAAATAACGCACTCAATACGATACGCGTATTATTTCTATTTCTAGCGCTACTAGCCTTAACAATACCTTCAAGATAGGTATTGACTACTTCTCTAGTGATACTTAAAATACTCTTATCTGCAAGATTCTTTTTTTCAAGGTATTTTTTAAATTGATTACATCGACTTCGATAATCTGGTTTTGATGTTTCAGAAAGTGTACTATTTTTTAAGTCAAGTGCATAATCCAAAGCAGCTACAGCAGTATATTCTAAAGATTGATTATTCAATTCCATTTCACCCTTATACGGGGAAGAACCTTCTTTCAACAATTCTAACAACACTTCAGAAACAATCCCCAAGTGAAATAGTCTTTCCTGTTTTGTTTTATAATTTTTATTAATACTCATAGTGATAGGAGGTTGGCGAACCATAACTGGATTGCCGTTTTTTCCTATGAGTTCTGGATGTGAATAAGAATAATAAACATACCATCTTTTGGAAAGGTCGAAGTTCTTTCCGCCATGGTATATTTTTGGTGCTGTATATTGTTTCTTCAATCCGCTGCTGTATGCGTTACTGTATGCGGTTTGCAATATATCAAAAAAAAAGCTCATTGAAAAAGGTTTTAAACACCTGTTTATCAATGAGCTTGCTTAGTAGCGGGAACTGGACTCGAACCAGT
>Ga0209185_1002432_pt1 | contig 12742 bp, 5 predicted proteins | sample SidtaG_2_FD_187425 | JGI IMG/M metagenome (GOLD analysis project Ga0209185, IMG submission 187425) | Marine algal microbial communities from Sidmouth, United Kingdom - Sidmouth_Asex2 metaG (SPAdes) (version 2) | ecosystem: Host-associated > Algae > Red algae > Unclassified | place: Sidmouth... | reverse complement strand
TGGAATGTATATTATCGTGACGTACTTTTAGGAAGCATCGATGAAAAACTCATAGATCACAAGGAAACTTACTTACATATTCAGAAAATCAGAGTGTAAACCAGGTCCCTTGAGAAGTGTAAACTAGGTCCCTTACTATACAGCGAGAGATAAAAAATGGAATAAATAGAAAATAGTGGAAAATACAGCTGAATTTGCCAACCCTCAAAAAAGCAAAGAGTCTTGCAGACACATTGCTTTTTGGCTCAACAAAATGAATAGTATATTGTGACAATGAAAAACAAACTAACGGTAGTAGACTTCTTTTGTGGGGCTGGAGGCTTCTCAGAGGGGTTTCATCAACAGGGCTTTTCTATTATTTGGGGAATAGATAAGTGGGAACCAGCTATTTCTACATATAACCACAACTATGAACTCAATTGTGAAACAAATGACATACTTAAGTTAAGTCAAGATTTAGAAGAAATAGAAAACATACCAAATTCTGATGTTATAATAGGAAGCCCGCCTTGTGTGAGTTTTTCAAATTCAAACAAATCTGGAAAAGCAGACAAATCAATGGGAGTCATGTTAACAGAGGCTTTTCTCAGAATTGTAGCCATAAAGAAATTTCAAGAAGGTTCCATTCTCAAAGCTTGGTATATGGAGAATGTTCCTAATTCACTCAAGCATCTTAAAAAGGAATATTCATTTAATGATTTAGACTTATCTGCATGGGCGAAAGAATGCGAGTTGAATGAAAATTCAACAGCTATAAACCTTGATGGGAATAGCTTCATATTAAACTCCGCTAATTATGGTGCGGCACAATCTAGAAACAGGGTTATTACTGGAGAAAATATTGAAATGGGCTATTTTGAATGCCCAACTAAAACGCATGATTATAAAATCAAAGCAGCAAATAACCTAAAGCCTTATATATCCTTAAACAAGATCAAAAAGTCAATTCCAAACCCTTTTGCAAAAAAGTCCAACCAGACAATTAGCGACCCTCTATATCCAAGAATAGAAATATCTCAAAAAGAATTAACAGATCATTTCTATGACTCAGGTCTTTATGAATGTCAATGGAAGAATTCCAAATTCATGAAACGGAACCACCCATTTATGGGCAAGATGTCTTTTCCAGAAAACGAACATAATCCAAGCAGAACTATAACGGCAACCAACATTGGTACATCCAGAGAATCAATAATCTACAAATCAGAAATTGAAAGAAACGGAGATGGAGAATTTAGAGCACCAACAATAAGAGAAATGGCTTCAATCATGGGTTTCCCTTATACTTATCAATTCAAAGCCAATGGGATAAATGCAAAAGCCAGATTGGTTGGTAATGCTGTTTGTGTTTCAGTAAGCAGAGCAATAGCAAGACAACTAAGGGCTGAGTTAGGGTTGCCGAGAGTAATAAAGAAGAAAATTCAAATTGATGCCAGACTAAAAGATATACATAATCTAAACACATATGTTACTAATACGTTTGACAAACCTCCCACTAAAAAGAAGGGATCTAGATTTAGAATGCATCCTTTTAAGGATGGTAATATGACAGTAACATTGTCGAATTATAATATTTCAAAAAAAACCAAACCTAATAATAAGTGGTATACATCAATTCAGTACGGTAACGGAAAAGGATACCCTAGTAATAATTATAAAGACAATTATTTTAAGAATTTAGAAAATTTGATTAAGACACAAAATTCTGGAAAAGCTTTTATCAAAATCGTAAATAATGGATTTTCTTCCAAAATTGCTCAAAGTAGATTATTACAGGAATTATATGAAAATCATACTAACCAAAAGAAATTCATGAATCCCGTTAGTCTGATTGAAGAAATTTCGTTTATCATAGATCGAATGAAAATTGAAAAATTTACATTTCGACAAAACGAAGTTATAATATTTAAACATAAAGACTCAGTACCTTTAAAACAGTTGTTTGCTTTATACGCAATTAACAAACTTTCATCTAAAGCAAATGAAAAGTAAATGCCTGTAACCTTCTATCCAGAAAAACCTATTAACCTTCTAGAGAATGTAATTGTCAAGAAAGACGGCTCTCCATTATATGGTGAGATTGAAATATATAAGCAATTGTATTATTCTTGTCAAAAGTCAAAAATCGAATGGCACATTTGGCATGACTTAAAACTGCCATTTCACTCAATAAACTCTAACCCACTCAACAAATCAGAAGCTCAAATCGACTTTCTAGTTCTATGTGAACATGGGTTAATGGTTATTGAAGTGAAAGGAGGAAAAGTATTTTACTCCAATAGAACATTCTATAGTGATCAAACACTATCTACTACACTACCACAAAACCCAATAGACCAAGCTAATGGTTATAAGATAACTTTAATTGAAGAAGCTTTTTCTTTAGATAAGCGAGTTTTCATAAGCTATTGCATAGCTTTTCCTCACTCAACCTTTAATGTTCAATCAGAAATTATTGATTCCAACATTTTTTGGGCTAAGAATAAATTTGACTTGTACGATAAAATTGATGAAATACCTGATATTTCAAAATTCCTCATTTCAGTCTTCGAAAGGAAAAAGAAAGGCATGGCCATACATAAGAAACATTATGGTCGACTCAATTCTGATCAAATCGAAAAGACGATAAAAATATTTAACCCAAAGTCAATCCCTTCTAATCTTGATTTCTACTCTTCAGTTCTTGAGTGGTTAAATGTCGAAAATCTTGATTTGTATGAATGCATAAGATCGAATAGAAGAATTATGGTAGAAGGAGGACCTGGATCAGGTAAGACCACCTTTGCACTTGCATTCATCAATGAAAGGAGAGAAAAGAAAGGACTCTTCATTTGTTGGAATAAGTTGCTTAAAGCTAAAATCAAAAAGAAGCTCTTCTATCGGGATTTACATAACTGTGATGTCATTGGATTCGCTGGAGTAAATTTTGACAAACTTGAAAAATTCATTGACGATAAATATGATTATATAGTTATAGATGAAGGACAGGATTTATTTGACAAAGGCATCGATCAATTTATAGAACAAGTACTTGACAATGGATCAGGTCTAACTTTCGGGAATATACTTTTACTATATGACATAGATCAAAGCTATTCTAGAAAGTCAACTGATGTCAGAGATTATGAGTTTCTACTTAGAGACTATTTTTCGCACTTTAAATTGACAGCCAATAAAAGATCAGCTCAATTCCCTGATATTAAAACTCTTGCCTCTAAAATTATAACAGGTCAATTAGCTGCTTTTAAGAGCTTAGAGCCAGAAAACATGACTGGCATCAAACTAGAATATTTCAATTCCAAAAAACGATTGCTGCATTTTATTCGAAATAATATTCATCAACAAATTAAAGACCCAAATGATGAATGTACAGGAATGAATTCAATTATTCTGATTGAATCAATAGTGTATAATACAAATGATGAAAACGACGGTCTAGAAATAGATTTAATTGATTTTTCAAACTTAAGTGAACTCAATGAAGAAAATATTGGAATAGAAGATAACACCATAAACTATACAACTCCTCTTAAATACAAAGGACTAGAATCTAAATTTGTATTTCTTATCTGTAAAGAGATCAACGTCCAAAACTATTATGAATTATACGTGGGAATCACTCGTGCAATTCTCCAAGTACAAATACTCATAATTGATGACTAGTGACTTATTTAAAAATATCGTCAATTATCAGGTCAAAACTCAAGAGGTCAAAGACTGGGATTTTTTCAAAGAACTAATTTTGGAATACCATCCTAATCTAAAGATCAAACGATATCATAAAACAATATTTGATTCCATTAACAAGCTTTATAAGAATAGTAAAAAGGCAGAGCTGCAGTGTCTACATATTCACTTGCCATATCAAACAGAAAAGAAAGAACTTGATCTAGCTAATTTCATCACAAATGCAATAAGGTTCAAAGAAATTAAGCAAAGTTTGAGAACAGTTGAGAAGGAGGCTAATCAATCATACTACTTTATCAACAATAAAATAGAGAACCCAAAAAATTTGAATGAGTATTTAAGTATTCATGATGGTACTCTCTCAGGAAAATCAAATATTTTCAATATAGTATTTGGGCATGACACAATTGCTCAAAAATCTAAGGCAAGGAAAGAACTTCATGTGTCATCTAACCTTTCAGGAGAACAACTAAAAAAGAGACGTGCAAAGCAAAATGAAAAGAATCAAATTGTTTTAAACAACTACGTGTACTTGGCAAAAATTCTAGAATACTATAATTCAACTCACAATATATTGGGGATCAAAGAGCTTGATCTATTGCCGTCTGTTTTTTTTATGTGTTTAAAAGGTATGGCAACTAAGCTTGAGAATCCACATGCAAATATTTGGGGTCAATATGATATCGAACATGCAATCACCAATAAAAATGCACGTAACCTAAATGAGTTAAGGCCAATTGTTCTAAACACAAAAGTCAATTTGACGAAAATCGAAGACGACGAAAATTACTACAATGTACATAGCAAATCTATCTATTTTGAATTAGCTAGAACTGTAGTCTTGTTTAACACCTTGTCTAGAAAAAATACTTTTGACAGTTATAATTACCAAAAGATATTGGAATATGTGGATGTAGAAGAGGAATACAGAACCAATATAAAAAGGCAATTAATCATAACGTACGAAAAGAAAAAAGTCTTTTCATTTATAGACTACTTCAAAAAGATCAATCAAGTAAAATTAAGGTATAGAGTAAACACAGAATCTGATTCAGTTCAAATTTTTCCATTTGATTACAGTAATGATGGTTTAGGAAAAGTTCAGTTTCATGATTTAGCCATTACTCAATTACTTGAGGCTTTTTATGACAAACTATATGAGTTAGATGAGATACTCTATAATAAGTTTCTATCTATTTGGATATTCAACCTTCTTTCAAATATTCATAATGATATCTGTAAAGCTACAATTTGGAATCTTCTTATTATTAAATTAGAAAGCACTCAAGAATTACTTGAGTTAAAGAAATACTATGATCTTCTAGCCAATGAGATTATTGTATATAACGATGGGATATTGAAAAAATGGAGAGACACTGAAAATCTAACTATAATAATACCGAACCAACTTGCGGAAATTAAAAACGTACGGAGGTCAATTACTTCTGACTTCTATTATTCAGTAACTGTATGTGGATGGAAAGCGTTTAAAGATGAATTTTCCATCGAAAATAAATACCTCATTTTCGACTATAGAGACAGCAGGTATGATCATACTTTAAGTCCGAATATCTTGGACTTAATATTTTCCTCAAATAATATTTCATTTCACTATATATCCATATTCTATAAAAAGAGATTCTTGAAGAACTCTAAATCCTATTTAGATACTATCATTCAACCATTACTTGTAAGTAAAAAACGGAGAAATTATTTTGGCATAGGACAAAATAAAATTCAGAAAGTAATAACAAATCTAGTAGAAGAAATTAGGATAACGGATGCAATAGATGATCAATTCGAAGACATTGATGAGACGAATTATTCTCAACAATTTGGAGACTCAATTAAAATTTATTTTGGTCGAAAAAGTATAACTACCTCCAAAAGTGAAAAATTCATTACCAAAATATCAGGCTCCAATAACTTCAGTATCAAAAGAGCTGATGATTTAGAAGACTATCCCAATATAGAGGGACAAAAATTATCTGAGTTATATATGGGGTTTAATTTATTTAAAGACAATTTAACCGACAAAGCTGAAATTGAAAAATTTAAAGAACAACTAGGTCTAGAAATAAGTGAAAATGAATGGCTTTGGAAAGAACTGCTCAGACGCAAAACGATTGAAGACTCATTTGATATGCTATATACGGCGATTAAAAGTATTTCAATAAAAGACAAATTTTACTTGGTGTCTCAGTCTACATTCAAAAATACTTACCTCGATCCAAAAAATGATTCTCTACCTCGTGAAAAAAAAGCTACCAAATCAATATTTGCGTATTTAAACCTTCCCAAGGCATACTTTAGACTAGTTGTAAGATATAAAGCAAGAAAGGTTCTCAAATCAAGAAAATCTAATTACAAGATGGAGCTGTTAATAGAGTCTCTTGTTGAGAACAAGATGTTACCTGAATTTGATTCTTCAAAATTTAGCAAATGGGATAAATGGATTACGGAATCAGAGATTATTGACCTGGAAGATGTTGGGATTTTCGAGAATGTAGAGAGTGAGATAGAAACTTTGACTCAATTATTAGGCGAGAATATTAAGCTCCGAAAAATTACTAAAACAGAAATTGTTTCAAATGATTAAAGAAAGACGAGATAAACTTCAAGCTTTTATAAAGGAACAGATTATTGGACCAGGAGCAATGAAATATAAATATTGCTCAATTGATAATAAATTACTTCCAATTGATTCAGATATTCTTATAGCTCCACCAGCTACTATATACTCTACTTCAATACTATTTCCAATAAAGGCGTCTACCACCACTAAAGAAGAAAAGGAGGATAAGGAAGGTAATAACAATCAACTTGACAATATTGATAGCGAAGAAGATCCAGTTGATTTAATTGAAGAGAACCCAACTCCAATGTTCAATAATGCAGTTGGAATTTCATTTGTTGTAGACAATATCGAGTCTTTGTCGAAAATTAAGTTGAGTATTAGTGGTAGAAAATACCACAAGTTAAAAAGCAAGGAAATCAAAAACATTATTGGTGTAAAATTAAATGGAAGGTCAGAGAACTTTAAAAGTCACCTTAGTCAATTTGAATCAATTAAGAATCTGATTAAAGTTATTGGAGAAACTGCGAAAGCAGCAGAAGGGTTAGATTTTGTAGATACTGCAAAAGAATTTAGAGAAGAACTTAAAGTAATGAAATCAAATTTATGTGATTCGCTTACCGCTGAATTAGATTTAGACAAAACCAAGTATAAATATCTTGCATCAGTTGAATCATATTTATATTCCAGATTACGTGATAACCGAACAAGTAGCTTACTAAATAGCCTTGCTAAAATCGAACTACTAAATGAGTTTGAAACAATTGTAAAAGACTTACTAAAGCTAGAAAGAGGAAGTTGGATATCCAAGAATATAAATCAAGAAATAAACTTATCGGTACTCCCTTTCAAGGAATTCGAATACAGAGATAACTTTTTATATAGAAAGTATAAAAAGGAGTTGTTCAATGTTACACAAAGTGATGATAAATTTCTTAATCTATCATGTAATGTTTCTTTAAGTAAGAATAGAAGGAAATCAGCAGACAAGAAGATATACGTAAAAATACAATTGGTTAATACATCTCCAGAAGTTCAAGAAACAGAAAGGCATTATTACAGCGTTGTTAATGATGATGTCAATCTGAAATGTTTATTTGATACAAAAATAAATATCAAAGGAACCATCGAGAATTTGAGACCTTACAATGAGATTGAATTTAAAACGAAAGATTCTTATGAGGAGGATGAAACTACAAAATTTCTTTATCGCCGATTTAAGGATTATGCTCTTGGACACAATTGCTCAGCCGAATGGAATTGTGTAGATGACGAAGTTCAACTAAATACAACCTTCTTACCTATAGTTGAGACTCCTGACATCGATACTATCCCAAGAGATATCAAAAATAGGATAAGAAAAAATGATCTATTCACTCCAGCTCCTTATATAACAGACCCCACTTGCATTGAAATAAAATCACTATCAACATTAAGTGATTTAAATAATGGAAGCGTTATTTCTCAACTAGAGACATTCAACAATTATTACTCAAGCTGGATAGAAAGTAAAAGAGCTAAAACAAAAGAACATCCTGGGCTCATTAGTCAAGAGTTAGATAAGTGTGAAAAAGATTTTGAAAGAATAAAGCGTAATATCGAAGCTCTCAAACAAAACGATAAAGCCTTAAGAGCATTTAGATTGATGAATACTTCAATGTTTATGCAAATGTGGCATAGTCAGAATGTGAAAGACAATTTAGTTTTGAACTTCATAAATGATTCAAATTTCAAAGGATTTACAGAAGAGTTTTATACAGAACAATCTGATTCAATATTTGATAGTAACTCAGTTGGATGGAGACCATTTCAACTTGCATTTATTTTATTAAACATTGATGGAATAGTAAGAATAGGTAAAACTGATACTTGGCCAGAAAGAAATGAACTTGTTGATTTGGTTTGGTTTCCAACAGGCGGTGGCAAGACAGAAGCATATTTAGGAATCATTGCTTTTACCATTACTTATAGAAGATTACTAAATGCTAAAAAAGGAGGAGGTGTATCAGCAATAATGCGTTACACTTTGAGACTTTTGACATTACAACAATTTCAAAGAGCAACAAATTTAATCATCTGTTTAGAGCTTACTCGAAGATGGGATGAAGAAGAACTGGGTAAAGAACCAATTACTATTGGAATGTGGGTTGGTAAAAATAGTATGCCAAATACGAGAGAAGACCTCACAAAAGAATTTGAAAACATTGATTTGCAAATAGATAATTACAAAGGAGATGGAATACCTGATGTAAAAACCAAAATACCATTCTCTCAATGTCCATGTTGTGGAACTCACTTATTTAGTAAAGCAGAAAACTACAAAACCACCAAACTAGAAGATAATTATTCTGCAAATAGTATTAAGCTCAAATGCCTAAATAAGAAGTGTTCATTTGCACATCCACCTAAAAGATTCAGGAGATCAGATCAATATGCTTTACCTATATTATTATCAGATGAAGACATTTATGAAAATCCTCCAACGCTTTTATTTGGAACAGTAGATAAATTTGCCCTACTAGCCCATAAGACAAGTTCGGGCTCAAAAAATCGTCAACGAGACAGCAGGCGTATTTTCGGCAATCCCAATTGTACTTGGGAATCCTTTAGAAGAGGTGGCTATAATCCTCCTGACTTAATAATTCAAGATGAGCTTCATTTGCTTTCTGGACCATTAGGTACAGCAGTGGCTCTTTTCGAAAATGCAGTAGATCAGTTATGTATACAAGAAATTGATGGCGTTACCGTAAGACCAAAGATTGTCTCAAGTACAGCAACAACCAGAAACACCTCCTCTCAAATAGCTGAATTATACAATAGAGATGTGAATTTATTTCCGAAACCAGGAATAGATTGTGACGATAGTTTCTTTTCGTTTTATAAACGAAATACTGATTCTGAAGATGGAATATATAAGTTTCAATCTAAAAGAAAATATGTTGGCATATTACCTACTGGTCGTACCCAAATGTGGATGCAAATGCGTTTGTCAGCTTTATGCTTTATTCATAGACTAGTATGTGAAAATGAAAATTTGTCGGAATCCGTTTATGAAGAAAAAAACACAACCTACCCCCTTAAAGCTATCGATTACTATTATACCCTGATAAGCTACTTTAATAGCAAGAAAGAAGTAGGAAAAACATCTTCTCAAGTAGACACATATTTAATTAAAGAATTGAGAAAAGTATTTGTTATGGTAGCAAGACCTGGCAAATCTTTATATAATTATTATTGCAAGAATCTTAGACAAATAGAATTGACTGGAAGATTATCTGGTCCAGAAGTCCAAAAGAACCTTTCAATTGTTGAAGATAGTTTTGATGACAATAAAAGATTAGAAGGAAAGACACCTCCTGATTTAGTCATTGCAACTAACATGATATCTGTAGGTCTCGACGTTTCTAGGTTTAATGTAATCCTCATGAATTCTATGCCTAGAAATATTGCAGAATATATTCAAGCTTCAAGTAGAGTTGGTAGAAATAAAGAAGGTCTTGTTTTAACTCTTCACCATCCATTCAGATCAAGAGATTTATCGCATTTTGAAACCTTTATAGATTTTCATGAAAAATTTTATGGCTATGTAGAACCAATATCCATAACGCCATTTGCTGAAAAAGCATTGAAGAGATATCTTAATTTATATGTTGCAACCTTAATACGACAGACAGAATTTCCTGATAATAATAATGCATTTCAGGTAGATGCAGCGACTATCCAAAACATGAAGAATGATATTATAGATTTTTTCAAGAATGGAAGGCAAACTCTAGGTATTGGCATTCCACTTTCAGATGAGGTTATTAATACAATAGAAACTATTGTTACAAATGCTTTAGATGATTGGTTGATAAAAAAGAATAGTAAGGATGATATGTGGTTTAATAATCCAAGAGTAAAGGAAAAAAACTTATACATACCTATTAACGAATATGAATCGAACATAGCTAATGACTTCTGGAAAATTCCAATGTCACTAAGAAGTGTAGAACCTGAAACGGTTGTACGTATCCTAAATAAATAAAAAATGAGAATAACAAAAAACGATCAGTATAATCAATCTGTGGGAAGATCTAAGTTGTTCTCTTCTGTTGCTGGTGTAGGAGCAATATTGATTTCAAAGTTTGGAACATCTAGCCTGGTCTTATGTATAGAAGAATGGGGAATAATTCAGAAAGTCAATCAAATAATAAAAGAAGTAGATACCGATCCGGCTATTGATCAAGACAACAAATATCCGCACCTTAAAAAAAGACTACTAAGCAATAAAATCAAAGTCATAGATGATCCAAGATTTTTAGACTTTATCAAAATAGAACAAGAATTACCTAACCTACTAACATTAGTGGATGTTCCTCATATAGCACTGAATGAACGAAACAACTACATTCAAACAGAAGATGGGAATTACAAAAACGACCCGATTCTAGATTTTTATATTCCTTCTGTTCATTTCCCTTCATATTTTGTAGGTAGGAAGAGTAAAAAAATTAGGACTCTCGATTGGTGGAAACGTAAATGGAGAACTAAGAATAGATTTTTAGATTTATTTGCTCCACCTAAAGATTACGCATCTTGCGGAGATAAGATTGTTACCAAAGAAAATGTATTCAAATTTAATACTCTCATCCAAAACAATCTAGTTTTCATTTGTAGGTACGGTCATTTAAGCAACCTACCATGGAGTAAATACCTATATTGGAAAAACCAAAAGTTGAATATTATTTCAAGATCAGGTGCTTATGATGATAAAGGAAAAAACTTACTCCATATCCAAGATTGTTGCAACGACCCAAAGCTAACTTGGACAGAAAACAGAAATACATCAGAAGGTTATTCCAATATTTGGTTAGAATGTGAAAATAGTAATTGCCTTACACAGAAGATAAATCTTGAAGGTATTAATGGAATCCAACCAAGTTGCTCTGGGTCAAAGCCATGGGAAGGGTCAAGTGAGCTAGATAACTCTTTCGAACCACGTGACAACTATTGCAATTGTAGTGAAACAAGAATAGCAATGATCTCGGCAAGTAGTATTTATTACTCTAGAAGTTTTACAAACATATACTTACCTGTAGAACTTGCTATTGGCATATCGGAAGACGTAAAAATATGCGTTGGAAACCAAGAACGTAAATACCTAAAACTTAAAGACAAAAGGGGCTGGGATAGAAATACTTTTGCCGATAAAATGATCACTGAAGACAATCTTTTTGATAACTATGAAGATCAAATAAACAACGATACAGAATTTGTATCTAAAGTGAAAGATACTTTTATTAATAAAGTTGCATCACAGTCCGCAGCAACTAATAAGGAAGAGTTGTATGAAAACTTTAGGCATCAAGAATTTAAGTCATTCACATCAAATTCTAAATATAATGACGACAGAAGACTGTCTTTCAATCAAATTACAATTCCTGAAAAACTAAGTCCATTTTTTGATGTGATAGCCAGAGTGAACATCATGGCCGAGTCTCAAATACAGTTGGGGTTCTCTCGAATTGCACCGCTTGATTCAGATGACAGTAGTAATCAAATGTCAATCTATAAGAGTCAAAAAGTTGATGTAAGATGTCTGCCTTCTATACAAAGCATTGGTGAGGGGATTTTCTTTTCAATTAACCAAAAAAGCTATGACAAATGGATTAAGGATCATAAACAAATATTCAGAAGAATAGAAATACTTACCCAGGGCGAAAACAGTATGAATGCTGGATTGCGGCAAAAATTAGAAAAGTTTGGAGTGAAATTCCTAATGACTCACTCATTGTCACATATGTTAATGAGGGGTTTAGAGTTTACTTGTGGCTATCCGACAAGTAGTCTTAAAGAAAGATTGTACATATCTGAAAGAATGAATGGCTTCTTGATCTACACATCAGAAGGATCGGAGGGAAGTATGGGTGGTTTGGTTTCTCAGAGTAAAGAAGAGAATCTATTACGCCTATTTAATAAATCATTTCAGGAAGCCTACGAATGTTCTTCTGATCCACTCTGTTGGGAATCAGACTCACAAGGCGTTTCTGGCTTAAACTTGGCTGCTTGTTTTTCTTGCTCCTTAGTTTCTGAAACTTCATGTGAAGAGTTCAATCTTGGTCTCGACAGAAGAGTTGTTATAGATCCTGAGTTTGGTTTCTTCAAAGAATTCCAATTCGAATAATGTCAAGAAGCTATTACTCTATTGAACATTTACTGTGTATTACTAACGAAAACAAGAGAAGAAATAAAGGAAATTTGAAATTTAAACCTAACAATTGCAGCACACTGCCGTTCTCGTTCCTGCGAGCGACAGAGAGCTACAAGCCATCCCTCAAGAAAACGTAAATTGAAAGAGAAAATCGAATGTGAAAGAGGATCGAGTAGGTAAAGGGGACTCTCACCCCTAAACCTCTCACAGAACCGTGCTTGAACCTCTCAGCTCACACGGCTCTTCATACTCATCCTAAAGCTCGCCAATTCAATAGGATCGGATAC
>Ga0209185_1002425_pt1 | contig 12771 bp, 10 predicted proteins | sample SidtaG_2_FD_187425 | JGI IMG/M metagenome (GOLD analysis project Ga0209185, IMG submission 187425) | Marine algal microbial communities from Sidmouth, United Kingdom - Sidmouth_Asex2 metaG (SPAdes) (version 2) | ecosystem: Host-associated > Algae > Red algae > Unclassified | place: Sidmouth... | reverse complement strand
GTAAGCGTAAGTTGTTGGAGAAGCAAAAGAAGGGAAAGAAGCGTATGCGTCAGGTCGGGAATGTAGAAGTGCCACAGCAAGCGTTTTTGGCGGTTTTGAAATTAAATGATTAAATTTGTAATATTTGAAATTAAAATCAAACCAAAATGCAAAAAAAAGCTAATGATTTTTGGGGTATAAGAAGTGCTGTAAATTTTACAAAGCCATCAGCCCCAGATCAGCCATTTTATACTGATTTTAGTGATGTTAGAGGTAGTTTCAAAGATACTGTCTTTTACCAAACTTTAACTATCGATGTAGAGGATTATGCATATAAGGAACCAAATTTCGAAAATAAAAAACTAATATTTTTCTCTGGTCATAGAGGTTCTGGCAAAACAACAGAAATGGCTAAGTATGCAAAAAAACTTAATAACCCTAATGGATTTTTAGTCATTAATTGTAATATAGATACAGGACTTGATGTTGATGATATAGATTTTGTTGATATACTTATCTATCTTTCTGAATTACTTACTAAAAAGGCAGAAGAAATAAATTTAAATATTGATAGGGATGCCTTACAAAATATAAATGAATGGTACTCACAAACAATAAAAGAAGTAAATGAGAATTCAAAATTATCAATAGATGCTAGTGTTAGCATGAGTACTCCTTTAGCAATATTAACTGGTATTACTGCCAAACTTAGAACTTCCCTTTCAGGAACAAAAGAAACAAAGAAAGCAATTAGAACTGTTCTTACAAATAAATTTAAAGATTTTGCCTTCAATTTCAATAGTTTAGTCAAACAAATAAGTGCAAAACTTAGAGAAGAAAAAAAAGCAAAAGATATTTTATTTATCATTGATGGATTGGAAAAAACAGCTAGTCCTAATTTAAGAAAGAAAATCATATTAGATGAATCAGTAAGAATACAAGCAATTGAATCTAATTTAGTTATTATACTACCATATGAACTAATGAAAGAAAAAAGTCGTTTAGAACAATTTTCAAATATAATTAGTTTTCCTGTTGTTAAACTATCAGAGCGAGATGGAACTATCTGTGAAAAAGCACATGCAAGATTTAATGAATTCATAAAAAGAAGGGTAAATATAAACTTATTTGACAATGGTGAAACCATTAAAAAAATCATTAAATTTAGTGGTGGTTCTCCACGTCAATTACTAAAAATAATAGATAGTGCATTCTTGCATGCAGAACAAAATATTATTGATGATGACAGTATTGAAAAAGGTTTAAAACATCTTGCAACTAAAAGTCAATTTTTAGAGAAACAAGAAATAGAAATCTTAAAAAAATTAAAACAAGCAAATAAAGAAGGTAAACAGCTTACTGAATATAGTATTGAACTACAAGATATGCTAGAAAAACTAATTATATTTGAATATAACGATGGCAATGACAAAAGAGTAAATCCTATAATAGAAATATCCCCAATTTATCAACAAGAAGTAGAGAATCAATAATCCCATGTCTTTTCATTTAGATACAAATGATGCTAAGTATAAAAAATTACTTCGAGCAATTAAGTCCAATGTATTCAATTTTATTATCATACAACATGATTATTATCCTATTACAGATAATTTTCAAGAATCATTATCAACAAAATTTCCAGAAAAAAAAGTTATAATATTAGATTTAGAACAAGCTACTTATAGAGAAATTATTGATGGGATTAAGACTGTCAAAAATGGCATTATTTTACTAAGAAATTTTCAAACCATTTTAGACAATGAGGAATTATATGTATCACTTAATCAGCGCCGAGATACCTTAGCCAAACAAAATGTTTCTATATTAGCATTTATTCCAAATACAACCCAGTATTTGAGAAAATGTGCATTCAACATTCCTGATTTATGGGCTTTTAATGTTTTAGTCCTTAATTATAAAATTTCTATAAGTAAAACAAAGACACAAACATTCATAAATAAAGACGGTTCATTCAAATTAAAAACGCTTGATAGTAATTTTTTTGCATTAGAAAATATCACTTTAAAAACACTTAACAGGAATATTTTTCCATTAGAAAGTATCCCTGTTAAAGATTTATCTTCTATTGGCGGACTGACAGCAGAGAGTAAAGAAAAAGCATTACAAAACATAAGAGAACAAATCAAAAAAACAGTTCCAATTCCCTCTAACTATTCTCTTCTTTTAAATTATTACAAGCAAACTATTCAAATTGCTATTGACCTAGATGATATTGAACAAGGTCTTTTACTAAGTAACCAACTTATAAACCTTATAAATGATAATGAACCTAAATCAGTAAAAGAAATGGTTTCAGCATTATCTAACAGGGCAAAACTATTTCTAATTGATCAAAATTATCAAAAAGCAATCAGTGATTATAAAAATGCAAAAAAATTAATACACAAATACAATTATAAAAAAAACAGATACTTACTTCCACTCATACATCTTAATTTAAGTATTGTTTATTCTAGCCAAAAGAAATATAAAAAAGCAATAGAAGAATGTAAAAGAGCATTAAAAAAAGCCAATGAGATTACAGATAAATATTCTGATTTACAATTACAAATCTATCAAGAATTTGTAGCACTATATACCAAGACGAATGATATTAGAAATGCCTTAAAATACAATAAAGAAATTTTATTTTTAGCTACAAACCAAAATAATCACCTACTTATCTATCAATCTTATCAAAATAATGCAATCTTATTATTTGAACAAAAACATTATCAAAAAGCTATTGAACATGCAGAAAGTGCAATTAAATATGCACTAGATAATATAGGAAAGAGTTTTCCTGGCATATATATTTCTTATTTGGTCATTGGTCATTTTTACTTTACACAAAAAGATTTATCAAAAACTGTTCACTATTATGAAAAGGCACAAATCTATACAGAAACCTACTTAAATAATAAAAGTTCTTTTGCTTTATTAGTCTATTATGAATTAGCTGAAGTCTTTTTTCAACAAGAAAAATATGAAAAAGCATTAAATAACTACAATAAAATTTTAGAGGTCAAACCAAAAGATATAGATAGTCTTCATAAAGTAGGGATTATTTATACAGATTATTTAAATGAACCCAATAAAGGAATTGATATTTTTAAAAAGATATTAGAACTAAATCCTAAAAATACAACCGCTATATATAATTTAGGTATTGCCTATAATAAACTCAAGCAATATGAGAAAACTATAGTTTTTTTATCTGAAAAAGAAAAGGAAATACCTTATAATTCAGAAATATTATGTCTTTTAGGAAATTCCTATCAATATAAAGATATACCAAATAATGCTCTTGCCATACAATATTATAAAAAATCTTTAAGAATCAACCCTAGTGAAATAAATGCTTCAATCAACTTAGCATATCTTTATTTTAAAGAAGAAAAATATGAGCAAGCCTTACCTATAATGCTAAGATTAGAAAAAATGCCTAATCAAGAGTTAAGTAGATCTTCTTTAATAAATATTGGAAAAATTTATAATAAATCAGAACAACCTAATGTTGCACTTAAATATTTAAAAAAAGCTCTTGAATCACAAGAAAATCACCAAACATACTGTGCTATGGCTGAGAGCTGTTTGATATTAGAACAATACGAAAAATCCATATTATTTTCCCAAAAAGCACTTAACTTTGAGAATGAAGATAATTGCCAAAAACCTTTTATTTATATTGGTAAATCATTTGAACAAACTAAAAAATTTGAGGATGCTATTGATTTTTTCAAATCTTCTGCAACAAAATATCAAAGTTTTCATATCTTTTGGACACAATATGGTTGGATATTATACAAAAGTGGAAAATATAAAGAATCAATAAATGCATCTAAAAAAGCTATTGAGATAAAAAAAGATACTTTTATGGCACATAATAATTTAGCCTTAGCTTTATTTGCAAATAAACAAGTTAATACAAGTATAGAAATATACGATAAAGTTATTCAATTAGCAAGTGATAAAGACCAAATAGATATATCTATTGAGGATTTAAAAACTTTTATAGAAGAAAATAATATTGCTGTAGAACAATATCAATATATTCTAACAAAGTTGGAACAGAGAAAAAAAACATTGTAATCTAAAAAATCCAAAAAAACCATGCACCAACTACTAAGCGGAAAAGAACTCGCCAAAACCATCAAAGAAGAAATCAAGCAAGAAGTCGATCGTATGATGGCAAAGAAAATGCAACGCCCACATTTAGCGGCGGTTTTGGTCGGTAGCGATGGCGCAAGTGAAACCTATGTCGGTCATAAAGTAAAAATGTGTGAGGAAGTCGGTTTTCATTCTACCTTAATTCGCCTCAATGACGATACATCAGAAGCAGAATTGCTGGAAAAGATACAGGAATTGAACGAACAAGAAGACTTGCATGGCTTTATCGTTCAACTTCCTTTGCCGAAGCATATTGATGTCAATAAGGTTACACAAGCAATTGATTACCGCAAAGATGTTGATGGCTTTCATCCTGTGAATGTGGGACGTATGGCACAAAACTTACCTGCTTATTTGCCTGCAACCCCTTATGGAATCGTTCAATTATTGGAGCGCAATGGCGTGGAGACTTCGGGTAAGGAATGTGTGGTTTTGGGACGTAGTAATATCGTGGGATCGCCTATGAGCATTTTGTTGGCTCGCAATACGAAGGTCGGTAATTGTACGGTCACGCTTTGTCACAGTCGCACGAAGGACTTGCATTTCCATACAAAACGGGCGGATATATTGGTCGTGGCATTGGGGAAGGCAGAGTTTGTGACGGCGGATATGGTGAAAGAGGGCGTTGTGGTGGTGGATGTCGGCATCACTCGTGTCCCTGATGCTTCGAGAAAACGGGGCTACCGTTTGGCAGGCGATGTCAATTTTAAGGAAGTCGCTCCAAAATGCAGCTTTATTACGCCTGTCCCTGGTGGTGTCGGTCCCATGACGGTGATTTCGCTCTTGAAAAATACGCTTAAAGCGGCTAAGGGGGAGATTTACTAATGCCCCTCCTCCTCCTATTTTTCACCATCCTAATACTCCACTTCATCGGACAGCAGTTTTTTGGGCAGTCGGCTTCGTGGCGATGGTTCAGAACGCCTTTTGCCCTGATTTCTGGGCTGTTGGGGTGGACTGTTTTGGCGTTTTTGGGGAAAATGTATCGCTCCTTTTCTTCGTCTCAGACTTCTTTTTTACAAACTTCTTTATGGGAATTGGCATTGATGGTCTTATCTTTGGGTTTGATTGTTGGGGCGTATTATAGCAAGATGCCGATGGTCTGTTTTGGGCTGTTGTGCGTGGAATTGCTGTATTGGTTGGGGCGATTGTTCTTTTTTCCGACGATGGGCTTGTATGATGATCCTATCGTGGTTATTTTGGATTTTGTGGCATTGTTGTTGCGGTTGTCTTTGCTCAATTATTTTAGTGAACAAGGGCTTGATTTTCATGCGATTTTGGTGGCAACTTTGGCGATTTTATTGGCTAAAGTCTATTATTTTTAAGGAGAGAACGGCTTATTGCTTCGTCGCAAAGCATGGTCTCGCTATACGCTATTATGGCTAAGAAGCAACCCAAAAATCACATAAGAACCAAACCACAGCACTACGGCACTAAGAACTACAGAACCAGAAAAAAAGCCATACCGCTGCTATCGAGTCTATTTTTCACGGTCATAACGTCATAAAAAGGTTCTGCTAAATACCGTTTTGCAGAGGTTCAAGCCATCCAAAATAGACCTGATGTGAGCGTTATAGCTTTTGTGGTTTAAGTGGTTTCTGTAGTTTATGTGGTTGTGTCATCCTATATCGTTTAAAAAGAAAAGCTATAGTAGCGGTCAGCAGGAGCATGCGTTCCTACGAAGCTCTCTACCATTCTCTCCAAAAAAAAAATTTAAAAAAAAATTATGGAAAAAAAACGTTGTGATTGGTGTTTGAGTTCGCCTTTGGATATGGAATACCACGATAAGGAATGGGGCGTTCCGATACGGGACGATAAGACTTTGTTTGAGTTTTTTGTGTTGGAAACGGCGCAGGCTGGATTGAGTTGGGCGACGATTTTGAAGAAACGAGAGGGTTATCGTAAGGCTTTTGCGGATTTTGAGGTGGAAAAAGTGGCTAAGTTTAGTGAGAAAAAGGTGGAAAAATTGCTGCTAAATCCTGGGATTATCAGAAATCGCCTTAAAGTGAAAACGACGGTGACAAATGCCCAAAATTTTATAAAGATTCAAAAGGAATTTGGGTCTTTTAGTGAATATATTTGGGGGTTTACGGACGGTAAAGTCCTCCAAAATGCGTGGAAAACAATGGCGGAAGTGCCTTCTACTTCTAAGGAGTCGGAAGCGATGAGTAAGGATTTGAAAAAAAGGGGCTTTAAGTTCTGTGGACCAACGATTTGTTATGCTTTTATGCAGGCGGCTGGAATGTGTAATGACCATATCGTGAGTTGCTTTCGTTATGAGTCCTTGTCTAAGGTGACGAAGCCTAAAAGGAATGTCAAGAAATAAAACATATATTTATAAAAACACTTTATTACAATAAATGAGACACAAAATTGTGGTAAATTCGCTCGAAGAATTGCCCAAAGTAGCTAAAGAAGTGTTAAGTTTTTCTCCAAATCAACAGCATTTCGTGCTTTTTGGAGAGATGGGAACGGGCAAAACAACGCTGATTAAGGAATTTTGCGCTATCTTGGGTACAACAGATACAATTAGTAGCCCAACTTACTCAATTGTCAATGAATACCATATTGGTAAGAAAAAGATTTACCATTTCGATCTTTATCGACTAAAATCCATAGAAGAATTGTTGGATATTGGCTTTGAAGAATATTTATCTGAAGATGCCTATCTTTTTATTGAATGGCCTGAAAAAGCATTGGATTTTTTGGACAAAAAAGTAAGCATTCATCTTTCATTACAAGAAAATGGACAACGATTGATTGAGTTGAGTGACGAGTGACGAGTGGCGAGTGAAGAGTGGCGAGTGGCGAGTGACGAGTGGCGAGTGGCGAAAAAAAGAAAGATTTCGATAACTAAGTAATGATTAAGAAATAAGTCCGCCATCTTTTGCAAAGAGATTTTTTGATAGACAAGGCAAAAAACGTAGGCATAGCAGGGCTATGACGAGGCTTTTTAACGCAGTATATCGGAAAATATCGACTCGGACTGGCGACCCAGCTAAAATGCGGGAGTTATTTTTTTATCATTACTAAGTGGGTGGATAAAATAAAATGCACATTAAAAAAATCGTAAAAAATTGATAATAACGCAATTACTACGTTCCTTTCGTCCCATTAAAATCGTCCCTTACTTACTATCTCTTTTCTGATAATATTATTTTAACATTACACAAACAACAACTATGTCTTTTGCAAATGAATCATCAGCTTCTAAGAAATTAGCGAAGAGTTTTACTTTATCTCCACAGCCTGAAACGCTTTATAAGCCAATCAAAGAGGGTGGATTGTATATTGGTGTGCCCAAAGAAACTTCATTCCAAGAAAGACGTGTAGCCCTTACGCCAAGTTCTGTTTCGCTTTTAGTAAATAATGGTCATCAAGTAACCGTTGAATCGGATGCGGGATTAAATGCGCATTTTAAGGATATTGAGTATTCGGAAGCGGGAGCCAGAATTGTACAAGATGTCAAACAGGTTTTTGATGCGGACATGGTTATAAAGGTCGCTCCACCCACGATGCACGAAATTGGGATGATGAAAATGCATCAAACGGTGTTATCTCCTTTGCACTTACCAATGATTACGGAGGAATATATGAACGCCATAATTAAAAAAAAGGTGACGGCGGTGGCATACGAATACCTTAAAGATGAAGCTGGCTATTTTCCCATTGTGCGGATTTTGAGCGAAATTGCAGGAAGTTCTGCGGTTTTGATTGCTGCTCAATGTCTAAGTTTGGATTTTCAAGGAAAGGGAATTTTATTGGGTGGAATTTCTAACTTACCGCCAAGTAAAGTTGTGATTTTGGGGGCTGGAGTTGTTGGTGAATATGTAGCTCGTAGTGCGATTGGATTGGGCGCAGATGTGCGGGTTTTTGACGACAATCTTTATAAATTGATGCGCTTGCAAAATAATTTGGGTCGTCGTGTTTATACATCAAGTATCATTCCCGAAATTCTATCCAAAGAGCTGGCTGATGCGGAAGTGGTCGTTGGGGCAATTCATTCGGAATCAGGCAGTGCGCCTTGTGTGGTATCGGAAGCGATGGTCAGCCAAATGAAAAAAGGCTCGGTCATTATTGATGTTAGTATAGATCAAGGGGGTTGTTTTGAAACCTCAGACATCACAAGCCACAATAAGCCCACTTTTACGAAGCACGGGGTCATTCATTACTGTGTTCCCAACATTGCAGCCCGTGTCCCACAAACGGCTTCTAAGGCATTTAGCAATGTCTTAACGTCTCTCCTACTCAAAGTAAATGACTATGCAGGAAATTTTGATAAGTTGTTACACCATCAAGCAGGTATTCGCAATGGAATTTACATTTATAAAGGTGTTTTAACCAATGAGTTTTTAGCCAATCGTTTTGATTTGAAACACACGAATTTGGATTTGTTTATGACGACGGATTTTTAGCTGCGCTTCGCTTGCTTGGTTCTTAGTGCTTGGTGCTGTGGTGCTGTAGTTTTCTCAACACGACACAACCAAGAACCAAGAACCACAGCACCAAGAACCACAGCATTAGCCGCCCAACAAAAACCGCTCAATAAACAACATATACGCCGCCATATTATAATCCGAATTCGATTTTTTACGGAAGCCATGCCCTTCATCCTTCGCCATTAAATACCAAACAGGTGTTCCATTTTCTTTGACTCGTTCCAACATTTGTTCTGCTTCGCTCAACGGTACACGAGGATCATTTGCCCCTTGAATAATGAATAAAGGTTTGGTAATTTTATCGGCATGATTTGTGGGGGAAATATCTTCTAAAAATTGGCGCATTTTGGGATCTCGCTCATCTCCATATTCGACTCGTCTTAAATCCCGACGGTATTCTTTTGTATTGGTTAAGAACGTCACAAAATTGCTGATACCTACCCGATCTACGCCACCTTTCAATTTATCGCCATAGTGAATTAAAGAGGCTAAAACCATATATCCACCATAAGAACCACCAGAGACCATCACCCGTTTTTCGTCTAAATCTGGCTGTTCCTTAATCCACTCCAACAATGCCCCAATATCCTTCACCGAATCTTCTCGCAAATACCAATTATCTAAAGATAAATACTCTTTTCCGTAGCCTGACGACCCTCGTACATTAGGCCCAATAATCGCCACTTCCAATTCTTGTAAAATGTACTGAAAAGTGGGTGCAAAATAGGGGACAAATTGGCTTTCTGGACCGCCATGAATATTGATGATGACAGGGTGTGGGCCTGCTTTTTTGGGTTTATAAATAAAGGCAGGAATCTTGCGTTGTTCCTCACCGACTTTATCAAAAGTTGGATAGTGAATTAACGTTGGCTCAATGAATGAATCGGTATTCATGCCGCCCACTTCTGCAAAAGTCCAACGAATGGCTTCCTCTTTCTCAATATCATAGACATAAACATCACTGGGCGACTTAGAAGAATTAACCGTCATACCTAATTGGTTGTTATCGTCGTGAAAACCCAGCGCATAGATTTGTCCTAAAGGTAAATTTTTCAATTGGCGATAGGCAAAAGTTTGGGTATCCATCAAATAAAGATTTCTGAGACCATCCTCATTTGCTGTAAATGCTAACAAAGAACCGTCTTTAGACAATTCCAATGCTTCAATATTCCAATTTAATTCATTCGTTAATAATTTGGATTCTTTTGTTTTTAAATCATAGTAGAATAATTTCCGAAATTCGTGTCCTTCATCAGACACCATAAACAAGCCCTTTCCTGTGCCATTAAAAATAACTTTACCGTAAGAAATAGGCGTTTCCTTCGCATTGATTTCCGTTGTTTCTCCGCTTTCAATATCCAAAAGATAGCAGTAGGATTCGCTCACAGCGACATATTTACCCAACAACAGATACTTATCATCTGGCGACCAATCCCTTGCCCACCAAGCACCATCGACCTCTTTCAACAACTGTGCATTATCGGAATCAGCTAAATCCATCAAATAAAAATCACTATCTTTTCCATTTCTTTTATTGGTCGAAAACACAAATTTATCGCCCTTATTTGACCATCCGCCAAAACTGTTTCGAGAAGTTCCATCTGTCAGCATTTTGTAAGAACCATCTTCCATATTGAAAGAGAAAAGCTGAAAGTTTTCGCCTCCACCTACATCTTTTCCAAAAATAAAAGTCTTGTTTGCAGGATTGGGGCACAATGACGCTCCCGTCACACTTTCCCCAAAAAAAGTTAGCTGTTGTCGAGCACCACCTTGTTTTTTGACCCAATGCACTTGGGATACTTCGGCAAAACGAGTTCCAATCAAAATCCCTTCTCCATTAGGTCCCCAATCTCGAAAAATTGCGCCTCTTGTATTTCGATATTGTAAAAGTCGGTTGGTAAGACTGAAAGGAATATTTTGAGGAATTCCTTCGATGACTAAATTGCCCTCTTCTCTTCTTTCAAAAACCATTGTATCTTGTTCCATAAATTGCTGATAGTTAAATAGTAAAGTTAAGCATTATCCAGAAAAATATATCACAATTATTGCACCAATCTTTGTTATAGTCCAACAAAAAAGCCCAATCAATTAAGATCAGGCTGCTACTTTTCTGTTTTATTTTGGAGAAAATGGCTTTAATTAAATGCTAAATCATAATTTTCTAAATTCTAATATTTTGGAGAGAACGGAGGATTGCTTCGTAGGAACGCATGCTCCTGCTGTCCGTTCTTATGGCTTTTACGAGTCATCGAACGGAGTCGAGATAGAACCACATAAACCACGCAAACTACAAAAACCACGCAAACTAAAAGCCATATCACTACCATCAGGTCTATTTTGCATGGCTTGAACCTCTGCAAAACGGTGTAAAATCTATCTATAAAAAACCCACCTGTCATGCGTCACTAAAAACTACATCGCTATCGTAATAAATGCAGTAGGTCGAAACCATATATCATAACCAATAGAAACAGAAATAATACGCCAACCTTCTTCTACTTTTTCATTCATCTTATTTTTGGCTTTCTGCATCAACCGCTTAGTCGTCCAACAATCCGATACTGTCACAATCTTACATTTACTCACATCAATACTCTTAACATTTGCATATCCCTTTCTCATGGCGGTCTTTTTTAGATTATAAAATAACTTACTTACGTGCTTTGCAAGCTCTTCTTACTGTCTTATAATATAAACAGCTATTTGATGACTTAAAGTTCATCCAATTCTATTATCAAAAAAACACATACAAAGACATAAAACGCTTATAATCAGCACAAAACAGCGTTTTTCAAATATAAGCACACTATTTATTTTAACATTTATTAACACTTTGCAATATTTTTTCTTCAATTTTGACACAAGAATCGTATTTTTGCACGAATCAAAAAATATAAAAACGATGAACAGATTACATAGTATCTTGTTTTTGTTTTTATCGTTCACCATATTTTTCAATGCGTGTCAAACAAAAACAACTCAAACAAAAAAATAAAACCTACTAAAAAAGAAAGAACAAAAGCCATTCAAAGCAGAAGCCATGTTGATTGCAGAAAAGTTTATCGCCTATCAAGGATATACGAATCAACCAACTGATTTGACTATGGAAAAAGCTCTAAAAGAAAAAGATGAATTTGCATCCTCTATCAAAGGGCTTTTACAACTTCGACACAATGTATTGCAAAAGAAAGCGGTAGCTGCTCAATTATTTAAAAAGCAAACACAATGGGCTGTCGGTTTTGAGTATGTCAATACAGAGGAAAATATTGGTCGCTGCGTCATTATGGACACTTTGGGAAATGATGTTCATATGAAACCTGACCAATTGCGTATGGATTGGCTCTATGAAGAGCCTGCTCCAAAGTAAACTTAAATAAAGGAACGAGTGACAAGGGACGAAGGAGGACGAGTGATTAATCATATCATTATCAATATTCTTTTAAATCTGGTCAACTACTTAAAACAGTAACTCTACCTATAGACCATCCAAAATAGCCCTGATGGTAGTGGTATGGCAAAATAGTTTAAGTCGTTTTTGTGGTTTAAGTAGTTTAAGTAGTTGCGGTTCTTATTTGGAATATGGTTTTTCCTTTTGCCATAAGAACGGACAGCAGGAGCATACGTTACGACGAAGCTCCGAACCTTTCGCTCCTTCATTTAGAAATTAGAATTTAAACAAATAATCTTGACAAATAAAAAAACAATCACGATAGGAACACGAGGCAGTCAATTGGCTTTGTGGCAGGCGCATTATACCAAAGCGAGCTTGGAAAAATTGGGACACAATGTAACACTCCAAATCATCAAAACGCAGGGCGACAAAATCCAAAATGTCACGTTCAATAAATTGGAAGGCAAAGGTTTTTTTACCAAAGAGTTAGAAGATTCTTTGTTGGGGGGGGACATTGATTTGGCGGTGCATTCATACAAGGATTTACCAACGACCTTTCCAGAAGGCTTGACCATCACCGCCAATTCTTATCGAGAAGATCCAACGGATTGGCTGATTATAAATAAAAACGCTTTTGATAAGAATGCACTATTTTCTTTAAAACAAAATGCGGTAGTTGGTACATCCTCTCCTCGTCGAGCATCACAGTTATTGCATTTCAGAGAAGACTTAACGATTCATGCCATTCGGGGAAATGTGCCTACTCGTGTCAAAAAAGTAGAGGAAGATGGC
>Ga0209185_1002424_pt1 | contig 12777 bp, 7 predicted proteins | sample SidtaG_2_FD_187425 | JGI IMG/M metagenome (GOLD analysis project Ga0209185, IMG submission 187425) | Marine algal microbial communities from Sidmouth, United Kingdom - Sidmouth_Asex2 metaG (SPAdes) (version 2) | ecosystem: Host-associated > Algae > Red algae > Unclassified | place: Sidmouth... | reverse complement strand
GCAAGTCATCATCCATGTCGTGAAAATCGTGCTATTTCGCGCAGTGCGACGGACCGTTATGCTCTTAAAACAGATGAAAAAGAGAAAATCGTACCACCTGACGCAAAATCTATGACAATGACGACCTTACTCAAATTCGTGCCGCAGCTCTGGCAGGTAGAATTTCGCTGCCAAGCAAAAAAGCATGCTTTGTAGATGGGCACTAGTTAGTGAGGGCCCTTGCGCAAGCTGATAGTGGTCGAGCAACTCATCGTTGGTCTTTTCCTTGATTGAGTCTTTGACGCGATCAGACGCGCGTAAATTTTGCAGAAGCTGTGCGAGTTTATCGGCGTCAACCGCGTCTCGAGGCATATGTAGGTTGGTCTGTGTTTCCCATGAAAGTACGGATCGCTCACCGGCCAAGCGCATCACCTCATCGCCCGTGATAGGTCTGCTTTGATCGGCTATGCGCAGGAAATAGCGACCGTCTGTAGTCGATGCCACTGCCATGGCTCGGGGAATGTGCAATTCGATGTACTGTCCGCCATTGGGGGCTGTAATGACATTCGGCAGCACAGTAACGTTGACCGAGCGCTCGGCTAGCTTTTTTCGTAGCGTGTCCGGCAAAGCTTCAGGGATTTGTTGGTCAGCAGGTGGGGCATCTTGCCCGTCCTCGATGCCAATCAGCAGCCGACCGCCTGTTGCATTAGCAAAGGCGATGCAATCCTTGACGATTTCTTGCCAGTCCGCTGTCTTACCTGCGACTGCCCGCAAGGATTTATGGTCGAGGAGTTGACCTTCCAGGGTCATGCGGATGTTGTTCTATTAAGAGTCATTCTGTTTTGATCTCAGCCTCTGAATCTCCGTTGGCACCGCCCGTTCGCACCCATTCATCGACCTCGGATAACTGGAATTTCCAAATTCGCCCTATTTTATGCGCAGGTAAGCCTTTTCTCTCGCGCCAGCGATAGACGGTGTCTTTCACAACGCCCAAGTGCTGAGCAACTTCGCTGGCGGTGACCCAGGGTTCGGTGATCATGGTGGTGGCACTGATGACAAGTCTTCTAGAGTCGTCTTAAGTAGCTATGAGTCTAGCAGAGGTTGCATCGAGAGTCTGTAGTTTAAGGATGCTCTCTGATGTTGGTAGCTCACTCAAATAGCTCGGTGCTCTAGGGGTTGTGCGGCAGTATGGAGAACCCCGTGCCTAGGAAGCTGTCAGCACGGTGCCGCAGTACAAATAACCCTCAAAATATACGATCGACATCCGCTAGATCTGCGGTTAGTTTTAGCGGCATCTCTAGCCGGACTCCGTGTGGACGGCCCGTGGATATCGCCGCTATGCGACGAACGCGTGAATTACCTATGGACAGCCTGGCGCCTGACCACAGGTATTCCACACTTACCCACCGCCCGACCACACTGCGCCGGGTCCAAACCTTAATTGGGTGCAGAAAACAGCCAATAGTAGTAGGTAGATAGAGAACAGAACAAGAATCACGTGTGGTCAGTTCAAATTCACCCAAGAAGAGTTGTTTTGCTAGCCATGGCCTGATCAAATTCTAATTCATGGTAATCTTTCCCATTTTGGGAATTTGTGATATATAATGAACAAAATTTCCCGAGAAGGGATATGTTGATTGCTGGAACAATGAAAGTTAGAACTGAGCTACCCGATGCGGCTAGCAGAGCGAATCTGGATGCGTGGTTACATCTGTGGGGAGCGATGGGTGTTAAAGAGGTTGATGTGGCTATGTCCACCAGTACTGGAATTACTTGCACAAATGACGGCTTACATTCGTTTCCATTGTGTTCCGCCTTTTCTGTTGTAGCAGCGGTTTATTTGGATATCGAAACAATTTTTGTTGTTCGTCTAACGGTGCATGACAGATGAATGAGCTGAAGCCTATAACCACTGAGAAGCAATACACATCGTATTTGACCATTATGGGTGAATACGCAAAAGAAACACCCGTAAAGCTGAATAAGGAGGAATTGCTGTATGTGAAGCATTTGGCGATTCTTCTGCAAGCTTATGAAGCTGAATCTAATCCAACTCAACTAGCTGAAACTGATCCAATTTCAATTATCAGACTTCGAATGCACGAGCGGCAGCTTGAGCCAAAAGATATGGTTCAATACCTTGGATCTCGTAGTAAAGTCTCGGAAGTTCTGAATGGGAAGAGACCACTAACGCTGAGTATGATTCGGAGACTTTCTGTAGGATTACAAATACCTGCTGATCTACTTATCAATGAAAGTAAAGAGCTCGAAGAGCCAACGGAACTGAAGAACTGGAAGTTGTTTCCATACGCTGAGATGATGAAACGTGGGTGGTTTGAAAACCTTACAGTAGACGGGGATTCAGGCAGAGATGAGCATTTGAGAGATTTCTTTGACTTCGAAAACGCAGATTCGCTTTTAGCAATCTATCGCAAGGGAATTACCGTGCGTCATGGTGATCTTAACAAAGAATATGCCAGAACAGCATGGGTGCAAAGGGTAAGAACAATAGTTCGAGGATCTACACTCGGATCGACGAGTTCGTTCCAGAGTATGCTCAGTCAAGCCTATTTAGAAAATATTGCGTCTTATAGCTGTAGACCTAGCGGACATCTAACCGCTATCAACGAACTTCGCGAGATTGGTATTGCGGTCGTGTATGAGCCACAGCTTAAAGGGGCGAACCTTGATGGCGTTGCTACTGCGGTAGACGGAATCCCGGTAATTGGTCTTACGTTAAGGCACGACAGGATTGATCATTTTTGGTTCACATTGCTCCATGAGCTTGTGCATGTGTGGAAGCATATTGGTGTTCATGAAAATTGTGTTCTTCTTGATGATTTTGAGGCAGAAGATTCGGAAGCCAAGGTCGAGGCCGAAGCCAATCGAATAGCTCGTGATGCTTTGATACCGCGTAGTCACTGGAGGAAAAGTGAAGTCAGCCGATCTCCAAGCGTTAGGTCGATCCTCGATTTATCAAAAAAGATTGAGAGAGATCCATCAATTGTGGCTGGCAGGGTCCGGTATGAGACGAAAAACTACTCACAATTTTCGGATCTCGTCGGTACCGGTAATTTTAAATCTAGTCTGAAAAGAGGTGTTCAGTGAAAGAAGCGCTATTTATACAGAAGGCGAAACGTGGCGAACTGGTTGCATGGAAAGAACTAGATCCAATCACACGCTCACGAGTTGTTGGCTTGTTTGAAATTCCGAAGCCACCTGATGATTGGAATGCCAAGAAAGTGCCTGTTGGTGTCGAGCCGATTGGTTTCAAAGTGGCTGAAACAGTTACCAGTATTGTTGACGTCTTTAAAAATTCGAGTTTTATTTTGGATATTTCGGCTTGGGCTCCAGATGCTACAGTCAACTATGGTACCCACGTCATAGAACATGCTATTCAGTCTGCGCTTATTGCTGGCGGTGCACCTGAGATTTGTGCCAACTTCGGATCTTGTGCTGTAAATGAGTATAAGGACGTGCTTTCGAATTTTTCGACGTATGTGACAGTACTGCGACTAGATGTCGCAGCGATTGAAGACTCCAAAGATACTGACTACTTTACTAGTGAATTGGATGACCTTCTAAGGTATTGGGATATTCAAGCGTCGCAGTTAACAGTACTAGTAGATTTTGGCGATGTTGCTAAGTACGATGAGAAGACGATGTTTGTGGATTGTCAGAGAGTAAGGAGAATTGTTGATCCGTATGGCTTTGCCGGATTTTCCATAGCTGGGTCGTCGATGCCAGCATACATTAACGATGTTGTCGATTCGCATTTTTCAGATGGCAAAGTTACTCGAAAGGAATTTTCAGTTTGGAAGCAGCTTGCGAGACGACCAGGAGGTTCGTCTTGGACTCCGGCGAACTACGGGATAAGGTCAGCAGAACAGCTTAGCGATTTTCCAAACAAGTATTCCAACGGCAAATCAAAAAGAACCATCGATGGCGGTTTCAAAGTCTTCAGAGGAATTAGCAGGGTGACAGAGGTCCTATTGCTTCAACATCCAAAGTTAGCAGTAAAAATAGTTGCGGATAGCTGTTTTCCACTACTCCCTACCTGTTGGGGGGATAATATGGTTTTCAGAATCGCAAGTGGTAAACACTCTGGCGGTGGTCATGAACAGTGGATTTCCTACGATCTCAACCAACACATTACGTTTGTGCTTAGTGAGGTGAGGGATTTTCGACGATCAATTGTTGCTGCAGAACAGGTGTGATCGGGCAGCACGTTTAGGGGGATGGATCCCTTGTCGCAAGGAGTGCAGGTGCGTTAAATTTGCGTGTGTTGGTAGTGCAACGTGAAGCGCAGTGATGAACATGAAAGTTGGTATGGCTTGTAAGTCCTTGATATATCAGCTTGGCAAATGTAGTTTGGGGACTGAAAATCCCCGTGTCGGCAGTTCGATTCTGTCCCTGGCCACCATTAGTTAACTCCGGATTCTCGCGCCAACGGCGCTCCGATCCTCGTGTACTGCACTAGCCAGAATCACCCCACCGACACGCGGTGGAGGAGTTTGGTTCTGGCGCTGATCACCATTGTAAGTTTCCTTCAGCGTTTAGATCCCGCATCGAGTGATACCTCAACGATCTGCTGACTAGCCGGTACGCTGGGCGGGCCCTTTCGATTCTGTGACTGCGCGTCCCGCTCTGGTCACCATTTGTAAATCGCCGTACTGCTAAGCTTTTTATTATGGCTGCGAATTTGCCGAACTGCCGCCCATGGAGCACAGGCCGGTTCGATTATATTCTTGACGCAGAAGCTCCAATCTCGACTTGGTCGTTTGCTAGCAAGGATTCAAGGCGAGGCCTTCGTCGCACATCATGTTGCCTAGCTCATGGCCACTCTTTTTCAGCATATTTTCTGCGGTAATCCCTCGAATTCTATATTGACTCAGCATGGGTTCCCACAGAAAAACGAAGAGTTTTTTTAGAATTCTTTAAGTTCATGCCGTACCCTGGCAACCACTGTTCCAATCCCGAGCTACCCAATTGAAACTACATAGTGGCGCCTACGACAGGCTAATTACAAAGTCAGTAGAGGAGGCTTTAACAAGCTCTAACCTTGTTAGCGCAACGAACGACGTCGATTCAGCTGACGCAGCTGAGCAATATTCACGCTTGATCGCCTCTGCGGTGCATCGTGCCATCGTCGCATTACCAGAGAAGGTACGGGTAAGCGCTGGGGCTGATTTGGTCAACGAGTTGATTGATCACTTGGACGCACGATCGTCAAAATCGCAAGCGTCTGATGACACAATCGCCTCCAGTCCCAATCCGCTTGTGCTCTCATCACTGCTTGCCGCTACCCCAACGGGTGAGAAAGTATTTGCGCCTCAACCGAAGACGGCGCTTGCGCAAACGGCTTTGTTGACCAATGCACCGGGTGAGCCCACGCTGGTTGGTCAATTGGAATCAGAGCTTCTATCGGCGGACGGTGTGGATATTTTGGGCGCATTCATCCGCTTCACAGGTGTTCGGGAGCTTCTCCCTCATATCCGTGAATTGACACAAAAGGGCGGGGTAGTTCGGGTGATGACTACAACCTATACGGGCACCACAGAGCAACGGGCTTTGGATGAATTGCTAGACGCGGGCGCTGAGGTGCGTGTGTCCTACGACCGCACTGCTACCCGGCTACATGCAAAAGCGTGGTTGTTTCGACGTCATAGTGGCTTTACTACTGTCTATATTGGCTCGTCGAATTTGACGCATCAGGCGCAGGTCACGGGGATTGAATGGAACGTTCGTGCATCAGTTGTGGGTAATGCTGCTCTGGTTGAGAAGTTCGATGCCACCTTTGAGTCTTACTGGCGTGACGACAATTTCGTACCTTATGACCCGGACGAGTTTGCAGCACAACATCGGGTGGCCACACAGCCAAGGAACAATAGTGATTTTGATATCTCTTTTGTTGATTTGATGCCGAAGCCTTTTCAACAGGGTCTGTTGGAACAGCTCGAGCTTGAGCGAATGTTAGGGCATCATCGCAACCTGATTGTCGCAGCCACTGGCACTGGTAAGACTGTGATGGCTGCTATCGATTATCGTAAGCTTCGTCACAGCATGGACGGTGACACTGGGCGCGCTAACTTGTTGTTTGTGGCGCACAGGAAGGAAATACTGCGTCAGAGTCTGAATACGTTCCGGCTAGCGTTGCGATCTGCATCTTTTGGGGAGTTGTGGGTTGACGGTGAAAAGTCGGATAAATGGACGCATGTGTTTGCGTCGATCCAAAGCATTAACGCCGGTGATCTGAATACCTTGCCTCGGGATCATTTTGATGTAGTCATTATTGATGAATTTCATCATGCTGAAGCACGCAGCTACAAGAGCTTGCTTGATTGGGTGCAGCCCAAAGAACTGCTGGGGTTAACGGCAACTCCGGAACGCGCAGACGGCGTGAACGTCGCAGATATATTCGAAGGACGTATCGCCGCTGAGCTACGGTTATGGGATGCGCTTGAGCAACAATATCTGTCACCCTTTCACTACTTCGGTATTGCTGACGGCACCGATTTGTCAGATGTGTCTTGGGTCAAGGGAGGCTATAACACCAACGAGCTGACTAACCTCTACACTGCCAACGACGCGTGGCTTAGCAAGGTGCTTCAAGCTGTGAGAGATAAAGTCACTGATGCATCAACCATGCGTGCTTTGGGTTTTTGTGTGTCTGTTGATCATGCTCATTTCATGGCTGATCGATTCCGAGCGGCTGGGCTAAATGCAGTCGCAGTTGCGGGTGTTACACATAGAGAAGATCGAACTGCCGCAATAGAACAGCTACGAACTGGGGTCATTCAGGCAATTTTTGCTGTCGATGTATTCAACGAGGGGGTTGATATACCTGAAGTCGACACTGTACTGTTTCTACGACCAACAGAGAGCGCAACAGTTTTCCTGCAACAGCTTGGTCGAGGTTTGCGCCGTACTGAAGATGGCGCGTACTCGGTCAAAGATGTCTTAACGGTGCTTGATTTTGTCGGTCACCAACGTACTGACTTCCGTTTCGATCAACGCTTCAGAAAGCTACTGGGTGGCACACGCCCAGAGGTTGAAAAGCAGATTCAAGACGACTTTCCGTTCCTGCCAGCGGGTTGTTCGATAAAACTGGACAAGATCAGCAAGCAAGCGGTTCTCGATAACATCCGGGCAGCTATTCCTATTAGCTGGGCAGATAGAAAAAGAGAATCGAAGGCATTAGGCGATATGGATCTCGCCTCTTTTCTTGAAGCGACTGGACTTGAGCTTCCCGATATATATACAGGCAATCACTACTACACGGAGTTACGCCGTGCGATCGGTCACCTGGAAGGGGAAGCTGGCGGCGATGAAAAAACTCTAGGTCGGGCCATTGGGCGGATGTTGCACATCGACGATGACAATCGTCGTGCGCTTTTCGTGAAATGGCTTGGTGATGATAGACCGCCTATTGCCGCTGAGCTGACTGAAGTACAACGCCGTTTCGCCACGCAACTTCACTACCTGATATGGGGTGTAAGCAAGGGATATTCACTTGAGGACGGTTGGAGACGCCTTTGGAGTTGTAAGCCATTGCGGCAAGAACTCCATCAGGCGCTACAGCTGCTGTCCGTAAGCCGTGATTTGAAGGCAAGCAGGGCAGTTTTTGGTGAAGACGCTCCGTTGCTGTTACACGCCAGCTATAGTCTCAACGAAGTACTCGCAGCATTTGATGTCGGCTCACCAGAGAAGCCACCTCAAGTGCGAGAAGGCGTCAAGTGGGTAGAGGATCGAAAAATTGATCTGTTCTTTATTACGCTGAACAAGAGCGACCGCGATTTCAGCCCATCGACCATGTATCGCGACTATGCGATCACTCGTGAATTATTTCATTGGGAGAGCCAAGGTCGGACTCGGGAAGCATCAGACACTGGGCAGCGTTACATCAATCATCGTTCGAATGGCAGCCAAGTAGCATTGTTTATTCGGCACGGGAAAAAGGATGACTATGGGCGTACAGCCCCATACCTCTGTGCTGGACTTGCTGATTATATGTCACATGTTGGTGAACGGCCGATGGCTATTACTTGGAAGTTACAAGAAGCGTTACCGGCACAGGCGTTCTTGAACTATCGAGCTGCTGTGGCTTGATGATGGTGTGTAGTTACTGGGCAATACCAATGGTGCAAGGGTGGTGCGTTTTATGAGAAAAAGAGGCTCATAAACAGCAATAGCGCTACGTCTGCTTACTCATAATTTTGTTAGCATTCGATGTCTTAAGTTTTAATCGTGGTCTATCATTTGTTGCTGTTTAGCTGCGCCCTATGCGTGACTCGCTGCACAGCTGACTGATATTCGAGTTAGCTGTGTAACGGTTAAGCAGATCAGTTATTAAATATGGATATCCTTACATCAGTGGCATTTGCAAGCCATCGCCTGACACAATCAATCAGCGCGCCAGCAACACACAGAGAATTTTCGTTTGCGAAAAATCAAAACACAGCTAATCTACTCGCCCACTGACTTGGTTCGTTATCTAGAAAGCCCGTTCGCCTCCTGGATCGACCGTTTCGCCCTCGAGCAGCCTCAATTGGCGCCTGAACCAGATGGAGCTGATCCCTTAATGGGGCTTCTGGCTGAACGCGGCATAACCCACGAAGACGCACAGGAACAAAAATTTCGAGATGCAGGCTTGAACGTCGTCAATGTAGCCACAATGGATGCGTCAAGCTCTTCTCAAGCGTTATCAGGCGGCGTTTCAAAACAAGCAGATGCGGTTGAGCTCACTAAGGAACTGCTGCGATCAGGCGTAGACGTTATCGCGCAGGCCACGCTTGTTGATAACCAGTTTCGTGGTCATGCTGATTTTTTAGTCAAGAAAGCGGGTGCCAGTGACCTAGGAGATTGGCACTACGAGGTGTGGGATACAAAGCTTGCACAAATAGCCAAGCCAGGCTTTGTGCTACAGCTGTGCTGCTATGCCGATATGTTGCATGCCGTGCAGGGCTGCTATGCAGAACACTGCGTCGTGGCGCTAGGAAATCAGACAGACGAACACATACGCCTCTCTGATTGCATCGACTACTACGGGGCGGTTAAGCAAGAATTCCTCAAAGCTCAGGATGGCTGGTCATCAGAACATAAGCCAGATCCTTCGCGTTCATCCAGTCACGGTAAGTGGTCAGAGCATGCGCAAAGCTTGCTGGAGGAGCGTGACCACCTGAGTCTGGTAGCCACCATCACTCGCGCAACGATAGACAAGCTCGAGGCAGCAGGTATCACCACACGAAAGGCATTGGCATCAATCGGCGAGCTCTCGATTGCAGGTGTCGATACTACTGCATTGAATCGCCTTTCTATTCAAGCGCAGTTGCAAATCGAGAGCGAAGGGCTTGATCGTCCGGCTTATAGAGTGATACCACCGGATTCCATTGAGACTGCGGATCCCATCGCTGAGGACGGTATAGAGTCTGTCATTGCTCATCAGGCAAGAGGGCTGGAAGCATTGCCTGCGCACTCAGATCTTGATGTGTTCTTTGATATTGAAGGGTTTCCACTGGAGCAGGGTGGGCTGGAGTATTTGTGGGGCGTGACCTACTTTGATGAATCAGGCGCTCGATGCTTTAGTGACTGGTGGGCGCACGATCGATTCCAGGAGCAAGTGGCGTTCGAGCAGTTTATCGATTGGGTATACGCCCGTTGGCAGCAAGACCCTGCCATGCACATCTATCACTACGCCAGCTACGAGACCAGCGCCTGCAAACGGCTAATGGGCCGTTTTGGTACGCGTGAGCTCGAACTCGATGCACTGCTACGCGGTGATGTGTTTGTAGATTTGTATGAAGTGGTTCGTCACAGCGTGCAAATCGGTGAGCCGCGCTATTCGATCAAGAATGTTGAAAAGCTATACCGTGGCAAGCGCGATACTGATGTGGGCAGTGGCGGTGATTCGGTTGTCGTCTACGAGGCCTGGAGACAATCTCGTGCCGCCAGCGCCATATCGGGTGGAAGTACGCAAGCTCAGAATGATGCACTGGGTATGCAAGGAGACACGTGGCAGACGTCTAGCGTTCTCAATGGCATACGCGACTACAACATCGATGACTGTGATTCCACACAGGAGCTGGTGGAATGGCTTCGAGCTCGCCAGTCTGACAATGGCATTGCACCCGTGCAACGTGTTGTGGCTGAAGAACACATACCTAGCGACGCACAGACTGAGCTGACGAATTTACGTGATGCTCTGCTGCGTACAGCCGCAGAACATGAACAGTCTGAGACGGCGGACAAAAGAAAGATGGGGCAGCTGGCGAGGAACCTCGCCGGCTTTCTCGAATTCCATCGAAGAGAAGACAAACCCGCATGGTGGCGACTGTTTGATCGTATGGCCTGCACGCCTCAAGACTTGCTCGATGATCCGGGAGCACTGGCTTGTTGTACACGTACTGACACAGAGCCCTTTTTACCCACGCCTCGCGCACGCAACAAAGCGTATGAATATCGTTTTGACCAGGAGCAAGCGTATAAGGGGATCGGTAGGAGGCCTTACCTGCATGGCGCGCTGAACGACAAGGGGTACCCTGTGTCTGTCACGCTTGTCGATCCCGGACAAACGATTCCTGATGGTAAGCTCGTGATTCAAAGCAAAGATGAACCGCCTGCTGATATCACGCTGGTGGCCAATGAGTTTGTTCCCAGCAAACCGATTCCAGGGGCCATAGTCTCTGTGGTGTCAGCCATGAATCTGACTAAGCTGGAGCCCTCCGCCATAGCGGATTTCCTGTCACGATCAAAGCCGCGTATCAAAGGGCATGACGGAGGTGTGATCGCCACCGGGGCCACGTCAGAGGAGAGGCTGGCAAGCACAGTGGCGGCGGTTCTGAATCTGGACAACAGCTACCTCACCATTCAAGGTCCCCCAGGTACGGGGAAGTCCTACACCGGCGCCCGGATTATTGCGGCATTGTGCGCACAGGGAAAGCGCGTCGGTATATCGAGCAATAGCCACAGCGCCATTAATAATCTGTTGGTAAAAGCTGCCGAGCACTGTCTTGATGTCGGCGTAGATGCAACGTTCATTTGCGGCAAGATGACGGCTGATATTCCATCGCACCTGAACATTGAGCAAAGCGCTAACAATAAGCTTGCCAGCAAGTGTGTACCGGGTGTTGTCATAGGCACCACCGCATGGGGGTTTTCCCGTAATGATCTTGCCGGTCAGTTTGATGTTCTGTTAGTTGATGAAGCAGGCCAGGTTGCCACGGCAAATCTGGTGGCGATGAGTCGCTCAGCATCCAATCTGGTTTTACTCGGTGACCAGATGCAGTTGGGTCAACCGGTTCAAGGTACCCATCCAGCGGATAGTGGACAGTCCGTTCTGGATTACTTGCTGCAAGACACGCCAACGGTACCAGCCGATCAAGGCGTGTTTCTGGCAACATGCTATCGGATGCATCCACTGATCAATGAATTCATCAGCTCACGCATCTATGAGGGAAAGCTAAAAGCTGACAAAGGCACTGCCGCTCGCACCATACTTTCAAAGGCAGGCAAAGACCCTCATTTGGATCTGGCGGCGGGCATTAGCTTTGTGCCCGTTACCCACAGTGGCAATACTCAGGACAGCGAAGAAGAGGTTGAACAGATCAAGCGACTCTCAGATCAGCTAATCGGTAGGGTTCGCACCGATAGTGACGGGAATGAGCACACGATTGAACTGGCCGACATGCTGTTTGTAGCGCCATACAACCTGCAAGTAAGACGGCTGGAAGAGACTCTAGGTACCGGTGCGCGCGTAGGTAGTGTCGACAAATTTCAAGGACAGGAAGCGCCTATTGTCTTTATCAGCTTATGCACCAGCAACGCGGCAGATTCTCCGCGAGGTATCGATTTTCTGTTTGACAGAAATCGTTTGAATGTAGCGGTGTCCAGAGCACAGACACTGGTTGTCGTGGTGGGTCATCCTGAACTTGCCATTACCCGTGTCGGCTCGCTTGATCAGCTTAAGAAGGTGAACCTGCTAGCTGCGTTGTTGTCGGAGGGCGCGGCCTAGTCAGCTGCTTGGTGGAAATAGAATGATGCCGCAATCAAACGATTCTCGATCCTGTCTTATGAGGATGCCCGCCTTACGCCCGTCAATATCAAACCCTTGGTTATTTTCTATAGACATCACTGTTTGCACAGGAGGCGGTACCTAGCCTTCGAAGCTGTTTGTCGCGTTTGTAAAATCTCCAGAAATAATTGAAATCCGCTATGCAGTTGTCAGCTATAAATTGTTCATAGTAAACGTAGTATGCGGGCTTGATATCAAGACGTACCGCATCTCCAATGAACGACTTGTAGCACCTTATAGAAAGCTTGAATAACTTGCGGCCAGCGACAGTTCAGACCCTTCTGGAAGAGTGCACTTTTGTGAAGGTGAAGCGTTTTTTTTGTATTTGGCAGATAAAGCAGGCCATGAGAGGCTTAGCTATATCAACCTGGATAAGGTTAATCTGGGCCCTGGCAAGCGTGCCATCGTTAGCGACGGGGTCTATGTCTCGAAATACCAGATAACCGTTCCCAAAGAACTAGAGGCAGCAGCATGAATGTGGCCTACACACAACAGGTGAAGCTGCTTTAGGATGTGTTACCCGAGGTCGCCAAAGCGGCATGTTTTTCGATTATGGATAATGTTTTATGGGTCTACGCGGATTCGTGTGGGTTGATTTCAGAGTTTTTGGGTAGTGGTGGCAGGAATGAAGCGATGATCTTGAGCTTCAGATATTCTTCATCACGATAGCCATAGGCTTTGCGCTGTATCACTCGTATCTTATTGTTAACACCCTCGACCAAGCCTAA
>Ga0209185_1002422_pt1 | contig 12793 bp, 13 predicted proteins | sample SidtaG_2_FD_187425 | JGI IMG/M metagenome (GOLD analysis project Ga0209185, IMG submission 187425) | Marine algal microbial communities from Sidmouth, United Kingdom - Sidmouth_Asex2 metaG (SPAdes) (version 2) | ecosystem: Host-associated > Algae > Red algae > Unclassified | place: Sidmouth... | reverse complement strand
CTGGCAATACTTCTATAACATTAAGACCATACAGCTCTTTCAAATAGTTTTTATAAATTATTGTTTCTTTAAAATGATAACCAGTGTTGATAAAATATACTATTTGATTCTTATTTATATCTGAGATTACTTTAAGTAAGAAGGCCGATGTTGCAGCAAAAGAAGAAGTGAGCATAATCTCATTTGTTTCGAAATCCTTGTAGAGTTGTTCTACACGGCCATATACATCTAACTTATTGTATTCTACATTTAATTTATCTATATTTTTTTTTAATTTTTTTAAGGATGTCATTTAAAATTGTTTTTTAATTATTGGTTTTTTAGGAAGCTCAAGCATGTATTATTGGTTATTATTAGGCATAATAAGATTAAAAATATCATTAATATTCAGGATGGCATTAGTTCGTGCTAGAGTAGAAATGTTTAAAATCTCAAACTTTCCTTTTATGAAAATTTCATAATAGATTTACCGTATTACTGACAACTTTCAGTATAAATAACAAAGTATAGTCTATATGCTTTATTCAGTGATCCTTATTTACTATCTGTTACAACAGTAAAAAATTTAGCAATATAAAATTACCCTAATTCAAGCTAATTACTATATTTGAGTAAAATTTCTACTCAATAAGCTAATTTCTTGATAGCCACTCTCATTTCTTCTAAAACACGTATCAAGTTATTACTCAAGTTTTTCTTGAATAGTAATAACAGCAGCTATCTGCGTGGTTTGGAGCAAGAATTTGGCGAATCATCTAATTCAATTCGCCTTGAGCTCAATAGATTTGAAAAATCAGGACTTTTAATATCATCCCTGAAAGGCAATAGAAAGTATTTTCAAGCCAACACGAATCATCCACTTTTTGGCGATATTCACAATATAGTAAAGAAGCATATTGGGTTTGATCAGATCATTCTTAATATCTTAGAAAAACTAGGAGATCTCCAGCAAGTCTATGTTTTGGGAGCATTTGCGAGAGGATTGGATAATCCAGTTATAGACCTGATGCTTATAGGCGATATTAATAAGTCGTATTTTATCCAGTTGTTAGAAAAGGTCGAGATATTGATAGGTCGTAGAATAAGGTATATAATATATGTATCTGATATAGAAATTGATTGGGGGCAGTATAAGGAGAAGCCACTTCTATTATGGGAACAAACTGTATCGTAATATGAAGGCCATTAACCAATTGCAAGAGAATGAGCCGAGATGGTTTGCCGTATATACTAAGTATAAATGCGAAAAATATGTAACTGACAATCTCAGTAGAAAAGGGATAGATGCATATTTGCCCTTATCAAATAGAGTGAAAGTCTATGCTTCTAAGACTAAAAGATATAAGGTGCCATTGATATCGTGTTTCGTATTTGTCAGAATTACGAAAGCTGAATATGTCAAGGTTTTAGAGACAGAATATGTACTTAATTTCCTTAAACAAAGAAGAGATCTGATTGCCATTCCAGATGTGGAAATCAACTTATTGAAACGATTAGTAGGGGAGTATGAGCTGTCATTATGCGAAGAGAAAGTAGACTGGAAGCTGGGTCAGAAAATGGAAGTGATAGCTGGACAATTGACTGGGTTAAAAGGTATTTTAATAGAAAAAAGTAACAAAAGTGATTTTGTTATAGAATTGGATAATATTGGCATTCAGTTAAGAATGCAATTCAGCAAAGAACACTTAATGCCCCTTATATAGGGGAGAAGACTTTGCTGCAGTATTTATAGTTTTGCATTCAATCTGAGAATTATACTTTTGTCAGATTTAGGGTTAAGTTGTCCCGACTTATCAGCGGCGAAGCCATTTCAAGTTTCAGAAAATTACTGTAAAAGATTGGATAAAACAGAAAAGTATTTCTCTCATGAGTCTGCTATAATTGACGAAGGGTGCAGTATTGGAGCATCTACGAAAATTTGGCATTTCAGTCATATTATGCCAGATTGCATAATTGGTGATGGCTGTAATATTGGTCAGAACGTTGTGATATCGCCTAAGGTAGTATTGGGAAATAATGTGAAGGTTCAGAATAATGTATCTATATATACTGGTGTCATAATAGAAGATGACGTTTTTTTGGGACCTTCCATGGTATTTACTAACGTAATCAATCCAAGATCGGCAATCATTCGGCGTGATCAATATTTAAAAACTGTAGTTAAGAAAGGAGCTTCAATAGGTGCTAATGCAACAATAGTATGTGGACATGATATAGGAGAATACGCTTTCATTGGAGCTGGTGCAGTGGTAACTAAGGACATACCTCCATATTCTTTGTGGGTAGGCAATCCAGCTAAGCAAATAGGATGGATAAGTGAGTATGGTCATAGATTAATTTTCAGTTCTGATAATAAAGCCAGTTGTAGCGAATCTGGAGAGACATACATTATCGAGAATGGAAGTGTAAGTAAGAAAAGTTAATAAGTAGAGTTGATAATTATAAATAAAATTTAGAATTGGAAAAAATAGCAATAATAGGCTTAGGATATGTTGGTCTTCCACTTGCGGTAGAATTTGCACAATATTATTCTACTATTGGTTTTGATATCAATGAAAATAGAATTTCTGAGCTTAGCGAAGGTTTAGATTCTACATTAGAGGTGGAAGAAGACTATCTTAAAAGTCGATTAAAATATGACAATGATTTTAGTACTGGACTCTTAGTAACTTCAGATGCAGTTAAACTTGAAGATTGTAATATTTATATTGTAACGGTTCCCACTCCTACGGACAAGCACCAAAGACCGGTTCTGACGCCTTTATATAAAGCAAGTGAGACAGTAGGAAAAGTGCTTAAAAAAGGTGATATCGTCATATATGAATCTACAGTATATCCTGGTGTTACAGAAGATGAATGTGTTCCGGTTTTAGAAAAGCACTCAGGACTTAAATTCAATGTGGATTTCTTTTGTGGATATAGTCCAGAAAGAATAAACCCTGGGGATAAAAAACATACTGTTACTAAGATATTGAAAGTGACATCAGGATCTACAGAAGAAGCTGCAGAAACTATAGATCAATTGTACAAAAAAGTAATTACAGCTGGAACCTACAAAGCAAGTTCTATCAAAGTAGCTGAGGCTGCTAAAGTTATAGAAAATAGCCAACGTGATATCAATATTGCATTCGTCAATGAACTTTCGAAAATATTTAATTTACTAGATATCGATACTTCTGAAGTATTAGCGGCTGCAGGAACAAAGTGGAACTTTTTGCCTTTTAAACCAGGGTTAGTAGGTGGGCATTGTATAGGTGTAGATCCGTATTATTTAGCCCAAAAAGCCCAGGAGGTGGGCTATCATCCAGAAATTATTCTTGCTGGTAGAAGATTGAATGACACCATGGGTAAGTATGTAGCAGGAGAAATTGTGAAGTTGATGGTGAAAAAAGAAATAAAAATTAAAGGATCTGACGTACTGATGTTAGGGATTACTTTTAAAGAAAACTGTCCTGATATCAGAAATACCAAAGCAATAGATGTATATACCGAATTGAACACTTACGATATAAATGTAGAAGTATACGACCCTTGGGCATCTAATACTGAAGTGAAGCACGAATACGACATAGAACTGCAACAAGATATCAATGCTAAGAAATATGATGCAATAATACTAACGGTAGCACATAATGAGTATTTAGAACTGGATCTGAATAGCTTAAGAAAACAAAATGCTATCATTTATGACGTTAAAGCAATTCTGGATAAGCAAACTGTTGACGGTCGTTTGTAGTTAAATCATTTTGATTAAAAATTCATACACTAATCAATATTAAATTGGCAGATAAGAAAAACGTATTAATTACTGGAGGAGCAGGTTTTATAGGCAGTAATTTAGTGAAAGCATTTATAAATGATGAAAGAATAGGATTGGTAAGAGTGTTAGACAATCTTGCTACTGGTTTCGAGAAAAATATAGAAGAATATAATAATCGAGAAAATTTTGAATTCATTAAGGGTGATATATGTAATTTCGAAACTTGTAACAATGTATCAAAAGGCATGCATCTAATATCGCATCAAGCTGCTTTAGGCTCAGTACCTCGAAGTATTAAAGATCCAATAACTACAAATCAAGTAAATATTGGAGGTACACTCAATGTATTTAACGCAGCTGTAAATAACAATATCAAAAAGGTAGTCTTCGCTGCCTCATCTTCAACTTATGGTGATAGTGAAGCACTACCCAAAGTAGAGGAAAAAATTGGAGCACCACTTTCTCCTTACGCTGTAACAAAATATGTAAATGAGTTATATGCAGACGTTTTTTCTAAGACCTATGATTTCAATTATATAGGTTTGAGGTACTTTAATGTTTTCGGACCTAAACAGGACCCTAACGGGGCTTATGCTGCTGTCATTCCTTTATTCTTCAAAGCAGCTCTTGAAAATGTAGCTCCGAAGATCAATGGCAATGGAAGTTACAGTCGCGATTTTACATACATTGATAATGTAGTATCTGCTAATCTCAAGGCTCTATTTTCTGAAAATAAAGAAGCAGATAATCAAATATATAATGTAGCATGTGGGGATCGTACGGACTTGAATGAGTTATGGTCAACTATAAAAGAAGTCTCTGGTGCTTCAGTAGATGCTATACATGGTCCCAATAGAATAGGAGATATACCGCATAGTCTGGCTAGTATAGAAAAAGCAAAACGATTACTATCTTATAATGGAAAAATAAAAGTATCAGAAGGCCTTAAAACCGCTTATGAATGGTACAAGAATAATCAGTGATAGAAAATATGATCATGTCTAAAATTCATATGGTCAACCTTAAAGACCAATATCTTAAGATTAAAGATCAAGTAGACAACGCAATAATAGATGTATGTGAGAAAACACAATTTATAAAAGGTCCTTCTGTTTCAAGATTTGAAAGAAACTTAGAGCAATATCTAAATGTTAAGCATGTCATCGGATGTGCTAATGGTACAGATGCTTTACAGATAGCACTTATGGCTCTTGATTTAGAACCAGGAGACGAAGTGATAGTCCCTGCATTTACATATGTAGCGACAGCGGAAGTTATAGCTCTTTTGCATCTAAAGCCAGTTATGGTAGATGTAGATCCGCATACATTTAATATTTCTTTAAATAATTTGGATCAAGTTATAACAGATAGGACTAAGGTCATCGTCCCTGTTCACTTATTTGGTCAATGTTCAGATATGGAATCTGTTATGACTTTTGCTGACAATCACAAGCTTTATGTAATCGAGGATAATGCACAAGCGATAGGTTCTGATTATACCTTTTCTAATGGATTTGTTGCCAAAACAGGAACGATTGGCCATATAGGTTGTACTTCTTTTTTCCCATCAAAAAACTTAGGTTGCTATGGGGATGGAGGGGCAATGTTTACTAATGATGAGGTATTAGCACAGAAGCTGAAGATGATAGCTAATCATGGTCAGAAGAAAAAATATCATCATTCTGTAATAGGTTGTAACTCAAGATTGGATTCTATTCAAGCGGCAGTTCTTGATATAAAACTTCAATATTTAGATGAATACTCTGAAGCAAGAAATAAAGTCGCTGATGTATATGATCAAGCTTTTTCAAATATAGAAGAAATAAAAATACCTGCCAGATATGAGAACTCTACGCATGTATTTCATCAATATACGCTAAGGGCACCAGCATCAGATAGAGATAAACTTATAGAATTTCTAAAAGCGAAAGAAATTCCATCAGGAGTCTACTATCCTATCCCCTTATATGAACAGGAGGCTTTTAGGCATTTTCAAGAGGACGACTTTGCATTAGAAGTAACAGCAGGTTTGTGCCAATCTGTAATTTCCTTACCTATGCATACTGAGATGAAATCTGACGAACAGGATTATATCATTAAAACTGTTATATCTTATTTCAACTCAAAAAATATTAGTTAGTAAATGAAGAATTTTGTTCTAATAGGTGCAGCGGGATATATTGCTCCTCGTCATATGCAAGCCATTAAGGCTACTGGCAACAATTTGATTGCAGCCTTTGACCCATTCGATTCTGTAGGTATAATAGATAGTTATTTTCCAGAAGCAGATTTTTTTACAGAATTTGAAAGATTTGATAGACATTTAGAAAAACTCAAACGAGATGGCGTGAATATTGATTATGTATCGATATGCTCACCTAATTATCTACATGATGCACATATCAGATTTGGTCTCAGAATAGGAGCTGATGTAATATGCGAGAAGCCGATAGTACTTAATCCTTGGAATGTAGATGCACTTTCCGAGCTTCAAGAGGAGTATTCTGGTAAGATATTTACAATCTTACAATTGAGATTGCACGAAAAAGTTATCGCTCTAAAAGAAAAATTTAATACTTACGAAGGACAGGAAAAGATAAAAATTAATTTAGAGTACTATACATCTCGTGGTAAATGGTACCATTATTCGTGGAAAGGTGATAAGCTTAAATCCGGTGGAATCGCTACAAATATAGGTGTGCATTTCTTTGATATGTTGATATGGATATTTGGAGATGTCGAACAAAGCAATGTCAATACTTTAGATGATGATTATGCTTCAGGTAAATTGACACTTCAAAATGCAGAGGTCGACTGGACATTAAGTGTGGACTATAATAAGATTCCAGACAACGTCAAAGCAACAGGAGCAAGAACATATAGATCATTGAAAATCGATGAGGAAGAGTTTGAATTTAGTGGTGGATTTACAGAATTACATAATCGATCTTACGAAAAAGTCCTCAATGGACAGGGTTTTGGTATAAAAGAGGCAAAAAAATCTATATCTTTAGTTCATATGGTTAGAAATACAAAGAATTTCACCTAAATGGGGGATTACAGTAATTATAAGTTATTCTATCTTTATCTTATTATTGAATCAAATTGTAAACATTAAATTTAAAATTATGAAAAATATAATCTTAACATTACTTAGTCTTCTCTTTATTTGTAGTGTTTCTTACTCTCAGATCAAAGTGAACGCAAATGGCAAAGTTGCAGCTGGTAATTCAATGGCAAGTACTATAGTTCCTGTCGCTGATTTTACTGTTCCAGGTAATTCAACCAATAAAGCCCAAGGAGCGTTTGGTGGCTATTCGCTTCAGTCAGTAACAAATGATAATGGATTTATAGCTATGAATGGATATTTTAACGCTGGGAATTGGATATATCCTAAAAATGGACGAACTTCTTTAAGTCAGTTTTATAATGGAGGTGTAGTAACGTATGGAGGACCTTTTGGTGCGGCTAACTCCTCAATTCCTGCTGGAAGTCTTACTACTTTAATGCATATGCAAGGAAATGGTAATTTAAGTATTGGTTATCCTTATGCTCATGTTTCAAGTGCAAGATTAGATGTAAACGGAAGTATACTTCATCAAGGGACTGTTATGATGTCAGACAAACGTCTAAAAGGGAATGTCAAGCCTTTGCAACTTGGATTAAATGAAGTTATGCAGATAAATACTATATCTTATAATTATCTCAAAGAGACAGGGATGGATTCTGAAACTTCACATATTGGAGTTATAGCGCAAGAATTGCAAAAAATTGCACCAGAATTAGTTGTTGAAATTGAAAATATAGAAATAGTTGGAGACCAGTTTGGAGATTCTGATGATTTTAAAACCGTAAGTAAGGGATCAAAGCTAGGTGTTAAGGATTCAGAAATCCAATATATGTTAATCAATGCAATAAAAGATCAACAAGATATTATCGAAAAACTTACAGCTCAGGTTGATGCTTTAGAAGTAATTATTACTGGTAATGACGTTGCTGTAAATGAGTCAGAAATAGAGTTAGGAGTTTCAACTTCATCTAATTTGATGCAAAATATCCCAAATCCTTACACTGATAATACGAGTATAGAATATAATGTAGAAGGTGATAAAGGCTCGATGAATTTTTATGATTTGAATGGTAAGCTAATAAAATCTATTCAGTTGAATTCAGGAAAAGGTAGAATCAATGTAAAAGCAAGTGAATTACCTAACGGTACTTACACATACAACTTGGTAGTTGACGGAAAATTAGTTAACGCTAAGAAAATGGTTGTTACTAAATAGTCTTAAATTAAAATCTTTTAACAAAGAGGAATTGAATTCATTTCAATTCCTTTTTTTTATTTTCCATATATGAAAGTAGTAATATTTGCAGGAGGTTTAGGAACACGACTCTCTGAAGAAACCATTATGCGGCCAAAGCCGATGGTAGAAATTGGCGGTAAGCCAATACTCTGGCATATTATGAAAATTTATGAGCGACATGGCTTTAACGAGTTTATTATTTGCCTTGGATATAAAGGATATATGATTAAGGAATACTTTATGAATTACTTCATGTACAACTCAGATTTGACAGTCGACCTTAGTACTAATAGCTCTTCAATACATCAAACGAAATCTGAAGCCTTTAAAATAACAATGGTTGATACAGGGTTACATACGATGACTGCAGGACGATTACAGAAGGTTAGAGAACATATTGGCAATGAGACTTTTATGCTGACTTATGGTGACGGTGTATCAGATATCGACTTGACTTCTCTTTATTCTTTTCATAAAAGTCATGGTAAAATTGCTACAATGACGTCGATTCAACCTCCTGGAAGGTTTGGTAGTTTAGATATAGAAAACAATAGTTTAGTAACAGAGTTTATTGAAAAACCAAAAGGAGATGGGTTTTGGATTAATGGCGGCTTTTTTGTTTTAGAACCTCAGGTTTTTGATTATTTACCTGAAGATTCTACTGATATTATGTGGGAGCAAGATCCATTAAAAAAGATGGCTACTAGCAATCAATTAATGGCATACAAACATTATGGTTTTTGGAAATGTATGGATCATTTACGGGATAAGACAGCCTTGGATGAATTATGGAATTCTAATAGTGCAAAATGGAAAATGTGGAAATAGATAAGACTTTATTTGGTGGAGTTTTTGAAAATAAAACAGTCTTAGTTACTGGGCATACTGGCTTCAAAGGATCATGGTTGAGTTACTGGTTGAGTGAGATAGGTTCCAATGTTATAGGTTATTCTTCAAGTATAATGACAGAGCCAAGTCATTATGACATTCTCGGTCTATCTACTAAAATTAATGATATAAGAGGGGACGTCAGAGATTTACATAAGTTGAACGAAGTATTTACATCTTACAAACCAGATATTGTTTACCATCTTGCGGCACAGTCATTAGTAAGACCTTCATATAGATATCCAGCTGAGACATTTACTACTAATATTGTAGGAACAGCTAATGTATTAGAATGTGTAAGGTCTCATGACTTTGTCACCGGAATAGTTAATGTTACAAGCGATAAATGTTATGAAAATTTTGAAGATGACAGAGCCTACGCAGAAGATAATAGAATGGGTGGATATGATCCTTATAGTGCATCTAAAGGTGCTGCAGAATTAGTCGCTAATTCTTACCGGTCATCTTTCTTTAACCCTCTAAGCTATGGTGAAAGACATAATGTTTTGTTGGCTTCTGCAAGAGCGGGAAATGTGATAGGCGGTGGAGATTGGTCTGATAATCGGCTAATTCCAGATATGATCAAAACAGCCATTAAAAATGAAATTACTTCAATAAGAAGCCCGCGTTCTACTCGACCATGGCAACATGTCTTAGAGCCATTGTCAGGTTATCTTTTAATTGGTCAACGAATTTTAGAAAGAGAGGTTTCTATTTCAGATAGTTGGAATCTTGGACCATTGAATAATGAAACGCTGCCAGTATCTGATGTTGTGACATTATCATCAAATGCATGGAATAAAATTAAATACCAGTTTGAAACTATTGATGAGACAATGCATGAAGCAAAATTGCTTCGATTGGATTGTACGAAGGCTAATCAAAATCTAAATTGGTCACCTGTCTGGGATGCGAAAGAAGCCATAACTAAGACTATTAGATGGTATCAGTCATTTTATGAAGAAGATGTATGTCTTACTGAAAATCAGCTTTTAGATTATATAGATGAAGCCAAGAAGATGAAAAAAGAATGGGCTCAATGATTTTTCATGCAACATCTATTAGTGGCGTTTATGAGATAGATTTAGAGCTTATGGAAGATAATAGAGGAGGCTTTGCCAGGACTTTCTGTAAGAATGAATTTCTACAAATTGGATTTGAAAAATCATTTGTTCAAATGAATCATTCTTTTAATGATTCTAAAGGTACTCTGCGTGGGCTTCATTTTCAACATTCGCCTCATCAAGAGACAAAACTAATAAGATGTATCAAAGGAGGTATTATTGATGTAATAGTAGATGTTAGAAAAAAATCATCTACCTTTTTGCATCATATTAAAGTTGAGCTTTCGGCATTAAATAAAAAAATGATTTTGATACCAGAAGGCTGTGCTCATGGTTTTCAAACTCTGGAAGATAATACTGAATTGATTTATCATCATACAGAAATGTATGCGCCTCATGCTGATGGGGGATTAAATTATCAAGATCCTAAGTTAGATATTCAATGGAACTTGGCTGTAAACGTGATTTCTGAAAAAGATAATAATTATAAATTTATAGATAAAAAATTTGAAGGAATATGAAATGTCGTTTTTGTGATCACAATGATCTTACAGAATTTGTTGACCTTTTAAATAGCCCACCATCTAATGCTTATTTGACAAAGAAACAGTTAAACGAACCAGAAGTATATTATCCACTAAAGGTGATGGTATGCGAAAAATGCTTTTTGGTTCAAATAGATGAGTACAAGAAATCTTCTGAAATATTTAATAGCGACTACGCATATTTTTCTTCATTTTCTACTAGCTGGTTGGCTCATTGTAAGAACTATACAGAGTCGATGGTGGACCGATTCCAATTCGATCACAATTCTTTAATAGTAGAAATCGCATCTAATGATGGGTACCTATTACAATACTTTAATGAGAAAGGTATTCCAGTACTTGGAATAGAGCCAACGGCGAATACTGCACAAGTAGCTATAGAGAAAGGTATATCGACAAGGGTAGATTTTTTTGGCGAGCCTTTGGCAAAGACTCTCGTAGATGAAGGTAAAAAAGCAGACTTGTTACTTGGAAATAATGTCTTAGCACATGTGCCTGATATCAATGATTTTGTGAAAGGAATGAAAATTCTTCTCGTGGATAATGGAGTAATAACAATGGAATTCCCGCATTTATATCAATTAATTGCTAATAATCAATTTGATACTGTTTATCATGAGCATTATTCTTATCTGTCTTTTTTTACAGTTATACAAATCTTTGAAGCGCATGGGCTGGAGTTATTTGATGTAGAAGAGATAAGCACACATGGAGGTTCCTTACGGATCTTTGCTAAGCATGCAGAAGATACATCTAAGACTATTTCCCCATCAGTAGATAGTCTGTTAAAAAAAGAAAAGAAGGTAGGAGTACATACTTTAGAGTATTATCGTAATTTCAAAGATAAGGTTAATCAAATTAAAATTGATTTACTTAGTTTTTTATTAGAACAAAAAAAGAATGGTAAGAAAGTAGTCGCATATGGAGCTGCTGCTAAAGGCAATACGCTTTTGAATTATTGCGGTGTGAAGAATGATTTAATTGAATTTGTAGTTGATGCAAATCCACATAAACAAAATAAATCTCTTCCAGCTAGTCATATCCCAGTTGTAGATGAGAAGTATATAAAGGATAGTCTACCTGATTTTATAATCATTCTACCCTGGAATATTATGGATGAAATTGTAGGACAACTCAATTATTGCAGAGAGTGGGGTGCACAATTTGTAATAGCTATTCCAAAACTGGATATATTTTAGTGTGAAAGTTTTAGTAACTGGTGCTACAGGTTTTATAGGCGATTATGTAATTAAGGAATTACTAAAACAAGATATAGAGGTTATCGCTACTTCTAGTAATATTCGTAAAGCAACTACAAAAAGTTGGTTCAACTTAGTCAGATACATTGAATACAAGATTGCAGAGAAAGATTCTGATAACTTATTTAAGTTTTTTGAAAAGCCAGATAAAATTATACATCTGGCATGGCAAGGGCTTCCAAACTATAGGAAGCTGTTTCATATTGAAGACAACCTACCGCGAGATTATCATTTTTTGAAAAACTTAGCCATAAATGGGCTAAAGGATTTTACTGTTACAGGAACTTGTTTTGAATATGGAATGGCTGAAGGTTGTTTGGATGAAGAAATGCCGGCTAACCCTCAAAATGCTTATTCTATTGCCAAAGATAGTTTGAGACGGTTTTTATTTGAGTTACAAAACGAGTTAGAATTTGAGATTAAATGGATGAGACTTTTTTACATGTATGGCAAAGGTCAAGCAGAAAACTCATTGATTTCCCAATTAAATAGAGCTCTTGAAAATAATGATAAAGTGTTTAATATGAGTGGTGGGGAACAGATAAGGGACTTTTTACCCGTTCAGGAAGTTGCAACAAACATTGTAAAATTAGCATCTAAAAATAGTTTGAGTGGAATATTTAATTGTAGCAGCAATAATCCTGTTAAGCTGTATTTATTCGTAGAAAACTATTTGAAAAAGATTAATGAGAAGATTGAATTAAATTTAGGTTACTATCCTTATTCGCCTTTAGAACCGATGTGTTTTTGGGGCAACAACAAAAAAATGTTTAATATTTAGATATGTATACAAGTCCATTGACAAATAGTAAAAATACAAATTTACTTTACAAACAAAAAAGTATACCACTTTTTCAAAATATGTATTATGCTACTAAAGAAGAAGCTTTAAATGCAAAAACTATTGATGTAGATTTAGTTCAATGCTTGGATACAGGCTTTGTTTTTAGTGGGGGATTTGATATAAATA
>Ga0209185_1002416_pt1 | contig 12864 bp, 10 predicted proteins | sample SidtaG_2_FD_187425 | JGI IMG/M metagenome (GOLD analysis project Ga0209185, IMG submission 187425) | Marine algal microbial communities from Sidmouth, United Kingdom - Sidmouth_Asex2 metaG (SPAdes) (version 2) | ecosystem: Host-associated > Algae > Red algae > Unclassified | place: Sidmouth... | reverse complement strand
TTTCTTTTAAAATGACTCTTCACCAAAAAATCCTTAAATACAGTGAGTATTCGCGTCATTTTTGATTCGATTCATTTCAAAATAAACGTCAAAAAATGTAAATAAATTTATAAAACAGTGTACTAACTAAACAAACTAATAAATTTCTATATTTTTATTGTCCAATTCTTGTTGATAAAGTTCTTCTTGTTTTTGCCTAATGAGGTCGCTTTTTTTCTTTTTCAGAATAACTTTTGAAATATCGTCTTGCACATATTCCATCGGTGCAGTTTTTCCTCTTCTGCGTGTTTTTTTAAGGCGCAAAAAGTGGCGAAAATTTTTGCTTTTCACATAAATGTCGCGTTCCTTTTTTTCGTAGTATCTTTCTTTAAACGCTCCTTTGGGCAATTTCGCTTCCAAGTCATCAAAACTTATCCATTTAAGGGTGTCCAAATGAAATTCTGCTGCATCCCGTTTGGCAAGGCTGACAAGTTTGGCATAATCGCTTTCTCTTTTCAGCGACCACCAACGTTTGAGCTTGCCATAGGGCTTGTCGCGGTCTATTTTGACGAACATGCACTGTGCAATATTCTCTTGCAACTCGTATTTGTCTTTATTTTCATCAAAATACGTTTGCAATTCTTCTATCGTAACGGTCGTATCCAACTCATTGTCAAGCAATTCTTGCTTATACATATTTAGCAAGAGCGAAGAACGATAATTGCTGACCAGTCGTTCAATATCATCATTTTCGCTGCTATTACTTTGGGCAGTTTGTGCAAGTACGCGGTCTCTAAGCCAGCTCTGAACGTGGTTATTGACAATAAGTGCGCTATCCGCAGGCGTCGTATTTTCGCCCACCAAACCTTTCAAATCAGAGATGTACAGGCTCTCCCCATAGGCACGTGCAAGCGGTTCTTCACCTTTGCTCGTAGTTTGCGGCTGCTGACAGGCATACATAAAGATGATTGTCGTTACAATAATTAGTGCGTGTTTCATGTGTGTTTATTGGCGAAAATAATGAATGAATGAATGAATGAATGAATGAATGAATGAATGAATGCTTTTAATGTGTTAAGTGAAAGAAATTAAATAACATGTTCCATTATACTCGCCTTTTTTCCGTCTAAGAGTCCTTTGAAATCCTTATCCCGAATCGGGGTTCGGGACAGGCTGTAGCTAAGGCTATATGCGGCTTTCAAAAAATCCTTAGACAAAAAAAATACTTCGCATTATGGGACATCTTATTTAATTTCTTTCACTAATGCTACAATGCGTTAATAATGAAAACATTGTAACATTATCGCATTTCAGCATTATCGCATTATATTCATTCATTCAAAATTCACTCATTCACTCATTATTTCCGACTACTTTACTAACTTTTTATATACTTCTTGCTTGACTTTTATGGGGAATTTTTCTGCCAAATCTGCGACCCATTGTTTTTCCAATTCTTCTTGATAATCAGCTACTACGTAGCCTCTTGCTTTGTCAAATGGCTTTTGTTCGGGCGCGAGTAGTTCCTCTATTTTGATGATGCTCGCTTTGTTGTTTTCGACAACTGGGTCGGCAACAGTGCCTGCTTTCCACTTAAGATTTTTAAAAACGGGTTTGCTGTCTCGCTCTACCGTACTTTCGGAAGTCGTGACAAGTTCAGCTTTTTTATTGACTTTTTTGAGGACGGTCGCCGCAGATTTTTTGCACGCAAGTCTGCTGACTTTGGCGATAATTTTTGGGTCCGTAGTATTGACGGTGTAGGTCGTGACCTTCGCACGTTCGTTCCAAGTATAATTCGTTTTATTTTTTTCATAAAATGCCTTCAAGCCTTCTTCGTCCTTCGAAGCTTTGTCCCAGACTTCTATTTTAGTGGCTTCAAAAAGCAAAATACCTTCTTCGTACTCGCGCATGAGTGCTTTAAATTCTGGGTATTTATTTTCGAGATTGGTTTTTTCGTATTCGATAGCTTTTTCTGCAACGAATTTCTCCAACATATTTTCCGCTGCTTTTTTCGCACCGCTTCTTTTCATTTGAAGGCGTGCATTGCGTTCTCTGATGAGAAATTGGTGAAAATCATTCACGGAAGCCGTCTCATTATCCATTGTGAAAAGTGGTCGCTCATCGGCAGTTTTAGGGACTTTCCAATTATGTTTAAGGAAATTTTTATCATCACCGAGTGTTGTGATTGCGGCGGTTTTGTTGGCTTCGTTAAATTTAAATCCTGCTTCGCGTTTGATGCGTTGTGTAACGGCATCTTCGGCAGCAGTAAATCGCGCATCTTTTTTTACTTTTCCAAGCAAAACAGGTTTCGCGCCTTCAAATGTACTCATGTCGGGCTTGCCAATACGCTTGATGATATGCCAACCAATAGTGCTGAGAACAGGCTCAGTCATATCCCCATCTTTTTTGATGTCAAAGGCTGCATTTTCAAAAGCGACATCGTAAGTATTTATTCCAAAACGGGGAATTATACCGCCGTTGGCTGCTGTGATTTTATCATCTGAGTTGGCTCTCGCAAGCGTTGCAAAGTCTGCGCCTGCTTTGAGTTGTTGGTGTAATTTTTTGATTTTTGTTTCGGCGGCGGTTTTTTCCTCATCCGTCATTTTATCGCTGATACGTATGAGGATATGCGCTGCGTCCAACTCGCCTTTCGCAGGACGGCGACTGACTGGCTTGATAAGGTGGTAGCCAGTATTTGTACGCACAGGCGCAGATACCTGACCAATTGGCGTATCGTAAACAGCATTTTCAAAATTGTATAAATCAGGTAATTGGAGTACGGTCATATAACCGAGTTTACCACCTGATTTGCGGGAGGCGTGTTGCGATTTTTTTCGCGCCACTTCGTTGAAATCTGCTCCACCAGCCAATTCTTTTTGAATTTCTACGACTTTTTCGTAGGCTTTCAGCGTGTCATTATTGACGATTTTAATCATAATATGCTCAACCTCTACGTCCTCTTTTGAACGCTCATAAGCCTCACGCACGAGTTTTTCGCTCACCTCTTTATCTGTCAAATAAGTATTCGACAATTGGCGGCGATACGTACCGAGTTCTTTTACAAAAGCAGGTTTGGCATCCAAACCCATTTCGCGGGCTTTTTTGACCTTGAGTTTAAATTTTTTGTATAAATCAAGGTATTCGTCAAGCGATTTTTTGCTAAAATCGGCATCCTTCGCATTCGTTTTTTCGTAAATATATTTGAACTCCGATACAGGCACTTCCATATCGTCACCTACGGTAAAAAGGACTTCATCATTTTGAGCCGAAACAATGGAAACGCAAAATAGTAGAATGAGTAGTGCTATATTCTGTTTGGTCATACTTTTACTTAATTTTGGATAAATGAATTTTTGAATGAATGAATGAATATGGTTAGGGAAGACGAAGAAAATCAACACTACATCTTGACTTGTTATTTTTCCTTTATACTTCACCAAATTCTCCTTAAAAATCCGTTATTCGCGTCAAATTTGGTTCGTCTAAAGAAAAAATAATGGCGTAAAGACGTAGCCGTTTATTATCTTTTCATCCCTTAATGAACTGAATAACGGTGAACACCAATGCATTTATCCATTCATTCAAAATTCATTCATTAATAAAATAATTGGCAAAAATAAAGATTTTATTACGCAAAACGTAATCCAACAAGGGCTTTGGTGTATTTACGATGTTTAAATAATCGTTAAAGTGAGATTTTATTGCTTTTGGGATGAAAAAACAATAAACATTACACCTTGACTTGTTCTTTTTTCTTTATACTTCACCAAATTCTCCTTAAAAATCCGTTATTCGCGTCAAATTTGGTTCGTCTAAAGAAAAAATAACGACGCGAAGAATGTACATTTATTTAATAGACTTTATTTAGAAAAATTTTGTATGCAGCTAACTTTGTCTTTTTCCGATACTCTTCACCTATTTTTCGCCCCGTACCGTAGGGTATGCAGCTCAAAATGAGGCTCGATTATCGAAAAAATACAAAAATTCCATGCATACAAAATATTCCTAAATAAAGTCTAATTCCTGATACTTATTGTTATGTTATTTTGTTGTTGAATGGTTTTATTATTAAATTATTTTTTCGCGTAGCGAAAAACAATTTAATAATAAAACCATTTAACCATCAAACAATTTAGTAAGAAATGTTAAGAAAGAAACCTACATCTATACCTACCGCAACGCCGACACACGATGCTGCTTTGTCAAAATTGCAACGCTATTGTGCATACCAAGACCGTTGTCATAAGGAAGTGCGCTCGAAGCTCTTAGATATAGGAATGCGAGGGCACGATTTGGAGGTGATTATGTCGGAACTGATAGAGGCAGATTTTTTGAATGAAGAACGCTTTGCACGCTCCTATGTACGCGGAAAGTTTCGGATAAAACGCTGGGGACGTGTCAAAATCAGAATAGAACTCAAAAGACGCGATATTTCGGCATATTGTATCAAAAAAGGCATGTCAGAAATCGACGACATGGAGTACTACGAAGCACTCGAAAAAACAATTTTGACCAAAAGAAAAATATTAAAACCGGATAGCGAATTCAAACAAAAAGGTAAACTCGCTCAACATGCCATACGGCGAGGTTTCGAGTCGGGATTGGTGTGGGAGGTGGTGCATGAAGTTTTTGATAGAAAAGAGATGTGAGCATAGAGAAGTAAGAGCATGTTTAAGTTTGTCCTGCACCCACTATGGACTATCAACTATCAACTGTTATCTTTTCATTCCTAAGAGATGAAAAAACAATAAACACTACATCTTGACTTGTTCTTTTTCCTTTATACTTCACCAAATTCTCCTTAAATAACCCGTTATTCGCGTCAAATTTGGCTCGTGTAAAGAAAAATAACGGCGTGAAGATGTAGCGTTTATTATCTTTTCATTCCTAAGGGATGAAAAAAAAATAAACACTACATCTTAACTTGTTCTTTTTCCTTTATACTTCACCAAATTCTCCTTAAATAACCCGTTATTCGCGTCAAATTTGGCTCGTGTAAAGAAAAAATAACGGCGTGAAGATGTAGCGTTTATTATCTTTTCATTCCTAAATTATTTATTAAACTTATTTTTTTGAGTTACGAAAATTACCTTTGTGGTATTCATTAAGTACTGTACTTTGAATATTAGGTAACTGGGAAATTGGGTAATTAGGCTAACGAAAGCATAATTCGCTATTTATCAGCACAATAAAAATTTTTATAAATTTAATTTAAAATAAAATGCAAATTAATGTAAATTGATAGTGAGCGATTTACCTAATTACCCAGTTCCTTAATTACCCGATGTCTAAAGTCCAGTTAAGGGAAGAGGAAGAAAATAATCTACCCCAAATGAAGCAGTTATTTTTTTCGTCTTCCCTAAAAACGATTTAATAAGTTTTCAATTGTAAAAAAGTAAATATGCATAAATCAACCAGAATATTTGGCGGTGCTGCTTTATTGTTAGCAACTTGCCTGTTTGTTTTCTCCTGTAATTCAGACACGAGTGACGCAGGCAACAGTACGACTGATGCCAACAACGGCACGACCACCAACAACCAGCAATACGAAAACAAAGTCGTGGATTATATGCCCGGTAATCCACAACAACTCAACCCATACAATCGTACCGATGCAGCGAGTGCCATGCTCTTGCGATACCTATATCAGTCTTTGGTATATACCGATTATTTCAGCTACGAACAAGTACCGCAATTGGCAACAGCCCTACCCGTACTCAGCGAACGCGATGGCAAAATCTTGATGGATATGGAAATTCGCCCCGAAGCAAAATGGGACAATGGCACGCCAATTACAGGCGAAGATGTGGCTTTTTCATTGAAGGTATTGAAACTGCCTAAAGCGGATAACGCACACTTCAAACCTTATTTTGAGTATATCGAAGATGTGATAATTGACTCAAACAATCCGCGCAAATTTACCTTGGTTTGCAAGGAACCCTATATGCTAATGACTATTGCGATTGAGGATTTACCAATCATACCGGCTTATGTATATGACGCACCAGGGATTTTGAAAAAATATACCTTAAAACAAATTGCTAATGCCAATGGCAAATTGGACAATGACCCTCAACTCAATAAAGTCGCAGAAAATTTTAATTCCCCTAAATTCCAAAATAAAACAGTCGTTGGTTCTGGTCCTTACCAATTCAAAGAATGGTTGCCCAATCAACGTATCACCTTGAAGAAAAAAGAAAACTGGTGGGGAGACGCCCTTAAAGGTGAAAACCACTGGTTTGAAGCAAAACCGAATGAGATTACCTATGAGATTATCAACGACCCGACTACTGCGGTGGTCGCACTCAAAGGCGAAAAAATCGATGCCATCAATCGTGTAGAACCTCGCGCTTTTGTAGAAGAACTAAAGGAATCAAAGTCATTTACCAGCAAGTTCAACACCTACACACCGACACAGTTTTTGTACGCGTATATAGGTATGAATATGCGAAACGAAAAATTTGAAGATGTACGTGTACGCCGCGCAATGCGTCACATCATGGATACTAAAACTTTCCAAGACAAAGTTTTTTATGGTATGGCAGAGCATGTAGCGTCTTTCATCCACCCATCGAAAAAGAAATTTTTGAATCCGAAAGTAAAACCTTCAGAGTACAATCTCGATAAAGCCGCCAAACTAATGGCACAAGCAGGTTGGAAAGATAGCAACGGAAATGGTACATTGGACAAAAATATTGACGGAGAACTCGTTGAGTTTGAGGCAGATTTTGTGTATCCCAATGTCGCAAAAACCAGCGAAAAGGCAGTTTTGATGTTTCAGGAAGCCGCCCGTCAGATAGGCATCAAAGTCAATGCCGTACCACTCGAATTTACAGTGATGATTGAAAAAACTAAAAGCCACGATTTTGATATGTACTACGGCATCTGGAGTGCATCACCTCTCGAAAGTGACCCTAAACAAATCTGGCACACCGATTCGTATAATGGCGGTAGCAATTACGTCGGTTTTGGTACATCTGAAAGCGACCAATTGATAGACGACCTTCGCAAAGAATTGGACGAAACCAAACGCGCAGAAATATATAAAGAATTGCAAGAACTTATCGACAAAGACGCGCCTTACGTATTTATGTCCGCAACGCAAAACCGCGTAGCAGTACACAATAAATTTGGTAAAATAAAAGATACAGGTATCAATCCAGGCTATTTTACGCCAGGCTTGGGGGTGTTGAATGCTATTCAAGATTAATATTGTGATTCGTTTTTTTGTGAAAAAAATACAAACAGAGCAAATCACGACAAAAAAATCTGCCTTTCTCGATGGAGAAAGGCGGATTTTTTTTGTAATGTCCACATAAAAAAAACGCATCTCGATAAATCGAGACGCGTCCGTTCTGTATTGTTTCCTGAGATTATGGGTATCTTTAAAAGCTCAAGGGCAGGGACAAATCGCAACCTGTCCATACAGTTCAAGAACTATAAAATGTTAATTATTTTGGCAGAAAAATTGATCATTATCAATGAAAAGTCATTTCTTTTTCTGCGATGGTCTTTCGGATATTGATAAGCGCATACCTCATTCTACCGAGTGCCGTATTGATACTAACGCGGGTCAAGTCAGCGATTTCTTTAAAACTCAACTCTGCATAATGTCTTAAAATGACAACTTCGCGTTGTTCGGCTGGTAACATATCGACAATCTGACGAAGGCGCGAATGCGACTCTGTACGTATCAACTCACCTTCCGCATTGCGTTCTGGTGATTCGAGAATGTCGAAAATATCAAACTCCCCGTTGATGGATGGTACGGTCGGTTTGCGTTTATTTCGTCTGAAATGGTCTACACAAAGATTATACGCAATTCTCAACGCCCACTGGACGAACTTGCCTTCATCATTGTACTTTCCTTTCCGAATCGTATCAATAATTTTAATGAACGTATCTTGAAAGATGTCATTCGCTGTATTATCATCTTTCACAAACATATAAATTGAGGTATAAATCTTACCTTTATGTCTGTTCAAAAGTTCTTCAAACGCTCTTTCTTCTCCAGCCAAATAGGAATGGATAAGTTGGCGATCACTAAAGGACGTAACTTGCATAGTTTCTACAGAATTTATGAGCAACAATTGGGGGAGAATAAAATAAATAATCGTGTAGAAGTTATAACCTTATAGTACCTAAATTTAAGTTGAAGTTTACCCCTATAGCTATCGGGAAAGTTTAAATCGAAATTTAAACCGTAAATCAAACTCAACATGTTTGAAAAAATATTTATCTGAATGTATAATTCCAAAACAATAATCGCGCCAAAACGTTCGTTTGCTGAAATTATTGTCTTTTTTATCGAAAAAAATAAAATTTGTGTAATTGTATTGCTTTACTGTTTTATTGCTACATTATTTTATTGTCAAATTCAATTATCAACAAAACAATTCAGCCATAAAACCATTTAACAATAAGGAGCTGTCCACCATCTATTATGAGTGAAATTTATATCAAAGGCGCACGCGCCAATAATCTCAAAAATATCAGTGTCAAACTACCGCGCAATCAATTGATTACGATTACTGGCGTATCTGGTTCGGGCAAATCTTCGCTCACGATTGATACCTTGTATGCCGAAGGGCAGCGTCGATACGTCGAAAGTTTGTCATCGTATGCGCGACAGTTTTTGATGCGAATGAAAAAACCGGATGTCGATTTCATCAAAGGTATTTGTCCGGCGATTGCCATCGAACAAAAAGTCAGTACAAAAAATGCACGTTCTACGGTCGGCTCTTTAACCGAAATTTACGATTACCTCCGTCTTTTATATGCCCGAATTGGCAAAACCTATTCTCCCATTTCAGGCGAATTGGTTAGAAAACACGAAGTATCCGATGTCGTTGATTTTATCTTCTCTCACGAAGATAATACGAAAGTACAACTTTTTGCACCAATAAACCAACACCCCGACCGTACATTTAACGATACTTTAACCCTTTTATTACAAAAAGGATATACAAGAATATTATCAGAGAAAGAACTGGTGCGTATTGAGCATATTTTAGACGGAGAACAAAAAATTCCGAAAAAGATACAATCGAAACCTATATACGTACTTATAGATAGGTTTGTTACAAATAAAGAGGAAGAAAACATAAAAAGGGTTGCAGACTCGGTACAAACAACTTTTGTAGAAAGCGGCGGCGAATGCTTAGTAGACATTATTGAGGGCGAACAAATGACCTTTAATAATCGCTTTGAATTGGATGGAATTTTATTCGATGAGCCTACGCATCAAATGTTCAATTATAATAATCCCTACGGCGCCTGTGTCCAATGCGAAGGGTTTGGACAAACGATGGGTATTGATGAACACAAAGTCATTCCGAATAAGAATCTCTCCATTTATGAAGGTGCGGTCGCGTGTTGGAAGGGCGAAAAAAACGGGAAATTGCGTGAAGCATTTATTAATACGGCGATTCACTTGGACTTTCCGATACATCGTGCATATTCGGATTTGACGAAAGAAGAAAAAAAATTGGTCTGGAAGGGCGACAAAAAAAATAAAATAAAGGGGATTGATGATTTTTTTGACCGGTTGGAAGCGAAAGCCTATAAGATACAAAATCGCGTCATGTTGGCACGCTATCGCGGCAAAACGGCTTGCGATGTGTGCGATGCTACACGCCTGCGTCCGCGAGCAACTTACGTGAAAGTCTGCGGCAAACCTATCACTGAATTGAGCGATATGCCGATTAGCGAACTAGGCAAATTTTTTACGAATATCGACCTCAATGAACACGATATGACGATTGCCAGTCGCCTTATTCTGGAGGTCAATAATCGCTTAAAGGTGATGCAAGATGTCGGCTTGGGCTACCTTACAATTAGTCGCCTGTCGGCTACATTGAGTGGCGGCGAAACCCAACGCATCAACCTCACCCGCACGCTCGGCAGCAACCTGACGAGTTCGCTTTATATCCTCGACGAACCGAGTATTGGCTTGCATCCGCGCGATACGGGCAGGCTCGTTGAAGTGCTAAAATCGTTGCGCGATTTGGGCAATACCGTTGTCGTTGTAGAGCATGAAGAAGAGGTGATTAAGAACTCGGATTACTTGGTCGATGTAGGTCCGGCAGCCGGGATTCATGGCGGCGAATTGGTGTTTGCAGGACCGTATAAAAAAATTCATACGCAAGCGAAAAACAGCCTCACCGCCGCCTATATGAGTGGGCGCATGGAAATTCCATTGCCAAAAATGCGTCGAAAAGCAACCAATCACATCACCATAAAAGGCGCACGTCAGCACAACCTGAAAAATTTTGACGTATCGTTTCCACTCAATACACTGACGGTCGTAACGGGTGTTTCCGGTTCGGGAAAAACAACGCTTGTGAAGAAAATTCTCTATCCAGCACTCAAAGTTCACTTGGGCGAAAGTACGCCAATAAAGCCCGGCTTGCACGATGAACTCGCAGGCGATTTGAGTCAATTTACCCAAGTCGAAATGGTGAATCAGAGTCCGATAGGACGGTCTTCACGCTCCAACCCCGTGACTTACGTGAAAGCATACGACGGCATCCGCAAGCTATTTACCAATCAAAAACTCGCCAAATTCAGAGGCTTCAAACCCAAACATTTTTCCTTCAATGTAGAAGGTGGACGCTGCGAAGAATGTAAAGGCGAAGGCGAAATAACAGTAGAAATGCAGTTCCTCGCCGACGTAAAACTCCTCTGCGAAGATTGCCAGGGGCAACGTTTCCAACAGGATGTTTTGGATATACAGTATAAGGATAAAAATATATTTGAAGTCCTCGACATGAGCATCGAAGAAGGACTGGAATTTTTTGAAGGACACAAGGATATTATCACCAAACTGAAGCCGCTCAACGATGTGGGCTTGGGTTATGTGAAGTTGGGGCAATCGTCGAGTACGCTAAGTGGCGGCGAAGCGCAGCGCGTCAAACTCGCCTCTTTTCTCGGCAGAGAGCGCGTCACCGAACGCATCGTTTTTATCTTCGATGAACCGACAACAGGCTTGCATTTCCACGACATCCAAAAGCTACTCGATGCCCTCAATGCGCTGGTCGAAAAGGGGCATACCGTAATCGTCGTAGAGCATAATATGGAAGTCATCAAGTCGGCAGATTGGGTGATTGATCTCGGTCCCGAAGGTGGGGAGCCGGGGGGGAATCTTGTGTTTGCCGGTACGCCGGAAGGTCTGGCGGAGTGTGAGGGGTCGTTTACTGGGGGGTATTTGGGGGAGAAGTTGGGGTGAGTTACGCTACTGCATAATCAGACACTTCACGCATTTTAGGTGTCAAAAAACCAACGACAATATCCGAAGGCGGTACACCTTGATAGACGAGTTTTCTACCGAAATCAATGTCTGTCATATTCGTATAAAACCATAATTTCTCATTGATAATTTCGACGTGTATTGAGCAGCTATGGTGGTAATCTCCCGCTTCATTCCACCCGACAGTCACGACCATATATCGGCGTTTTTCTTTATCGATGATAAGTTTGGTTTCGAGTTTTGGTTCATTGGAATACTTGATGCCTTCCATGTGATTAATCATATCCAAAATCATCGCTTCGTATTTGGTTGTCTTATCCATTGTTGTATTGTTTCGTTTTGTGTGTGTTTTTTGCAAGTGGAAATTCTTAAAAAAAATAATAGTGAAAATACACAAATTTATTTATTTTGCAGAATTTGATACGAAAAAAAATAATCGAATGACCGTATTCTTTTGAGGTTTTACTTTCTTATCAAATAACAAAAATTGACAATCCTCGTTAATTTTGTATTTATGAATATATCACTCAATCCGACATTAGAAAAGTACATCAAAGACAAGGTCGTTACGGGTATATACAACAGCACCAGCGAAGTAGTCAGAGAAGCCCTGCGCTTACTGCAAACCGAAGACGAGAAGAAAAGGGCATTAATATCGGCATTACAAGAAGGTATGGAAGATATAAAAAACGGATGTGTGGTCGAAAAAACCGCCCAACAAATATTCGAAAAAACCACAGCACAAAAGTAGCCTTTCATTTCTCCCCTTAATTTCGTATTTTTGAAGTATGAACCCACCGATACAATCCAAATTATATTCCATTGAGGAGTACCTCGAATTTGAGGCAAAGAGCGAATTGCGACATGAGTACGAAGACGGACTCATCCTCGAAATGTCGGGAGGTTCGGTCAATCACGGCAGGATTTGCGGCAACGCATATATGGGACTTCGACAACGACTTCGTGGCAAAAATGGGGATTGTGAAGCCTTCCCCGACAATGTCAAAGTCCGCATAGAAGCCATCAATCAATTTGTCTATCCCGATACGATGGTCGTATGCGGCGACACCGAACGCTCGGATAAAGACGCTGAATCTATCACGAATCCCAAAGTCATCGTCGAGGTACTTTCCAAATCTACGACAGCCTACGACAGAGGCGATAAGTTCCACAAGTACATGCAAATAGATAGTTTTCGGGAATACATTTTGATTGACCAATACCGCTTTGTCATCGAAACATTCTACAAAAATGAGCAAGGTTTTTGGGAAATTTCGCGCATAGTAGGCGCGGAAAGTGAGTTATATATCAAATCTTTTGGATTTTCGATTCCGTTGAAAGAATTGTATGAACGGGTAACGTTTGACGACTGATAAAAAAGTTTCACGAGTTAGGGAAGAGGAAGAAAATAATCTACCCCAAATGAAGCAGTTATTTTTTTTATATGTTTGGCTAAGTGAAAGAAATTAAATAAATTGTTCCATAATGCGCCGTAATTTTTTCTTCTAAAGGTTCTACTGAAATAAGGAACTTTCAAATAAGTTCATTGACATAAATTAATTATCTTTCGGTCAAAAATTCAAAGTCAAAATATTTTTAGCAATATGTTCGTACCAAATGCTGTTTCGGAGTCAGAT
>Ga0209185_1002400_pt1 | contig 12929 bp, 10 predicted proteins | sample SidtaG_2_FD_187425 | JGI IMG/M metagenome (GOLD analysis project Ga0209185, IMG submission 187425) | Marine algal microbial communities from Sidmouth, United Kingdom - Sidmouth_Asex2 metaG (SPAdes) (version 2) | ecosystem: Host-associated > Algae > Red algae > Unclassified | place: Sidmouth... | reverse complement strand
GATGCTTTATTTGGAGGTGCTGTTCCAGCATTAGCTCCTTTAAGAATCCAAGAAAGTTCACTTGCAGGTTTATTCGGACCAACATTTCCAGGTTTTGATTTTACCAATGGAGCAGATGGTTTATTTGGTTTAAAAGGCAGTGCTGCGGTTGCAGGAACGGCTTTAGATGATGCAGTATTTGGAACATTATTGTTGCCTGCTGCTGCAAAACCTCGTTCAGTTGATTTATGGCCTGCTTTCCATACAGGTGTTCCTAATTTCCCTCCTTACCAATTAGCGAGCGGAAAAATGGGAAACCCTTTAAATCCAGGAAAACCATTTATCAATAACTTCTTACCAAATGGTGGAGATATGTTGCGTTTAAATATGGCAACACCGCCAACACCAAGAGCATCAGCAGACTTTAGTTCTTTAGGATTGGTTCAAGCTGCTGTTTTAGGTTTAACGAATCCTGTTTATGCAGGCAATACCAACATTGAGTTTATTCCAAATATGGATGGATTTCCAAATGGTCGTCGTTTGGAAGATGATGTGACTCGTATTGAATTACAAGCGGTTGCAGGAGTTGTTTTAGCAGCAGTTGGTTTATGGTACGATGATTATGACGCAACAGATGCGACGGCTTCACCAGTTACGGACGATTTATTAGGCGTAATTACCTATGATACAGGAGTTAATGAAAATGATCAGGCATTCCGTTGCGGATTCCCTTATGTTGCTTCTCCTTATTCTGGAACAGGCAATTGTAGTGGAAGGTTGGCAGCACCTTTAGTAAACGAAGCTTGTGATGCTTTCCAAATTTGGGTAGATGTTATTTGTGGAGATTTAAATGATCCATCTTACAATGTTTTATTAGATGTTAGTGGAGGTACAGAACCATATATGATTGATATTGATGGCTTAGGCGTGGTTACTTTAAACGATAGCGACCTTCCTTTTGTCGCAGGACCATTCGCCATAGGTTCTGGATATACGTTTACAGCAACTGATGCGACTGGTTGTGAAGCAATGGAAACACAACAAGTTGTAGATTGTGTGGTAACTGCGGTAGAATTAATGGAGTTTTATGGAGAAACTGCCCTTGAAGGCAACCAATTATATTGGGCAACAGCTTCTGAAAATAATAGTAAACACTTCGTTATTCAACGAGCGATAGACGGACTTAATTTCAAAAATATAGGTATCGTTGAAGCAGCAGGACAATCCAATACAAGATTAAATTATGCTTTATTGGATAATGCAGCTCCTGAAGGTATTGCTTACTACCGTTTGGTAGAAGTAGATACAGATGGAAAAGAAACGGTATCAGCAGTGATTGTTTTGGATAGAGCTGAAGAAGCAAATACATTTGGTGTGACTAATATCTATCCAATTCCTGCAAAAGAAACGTTAACTGTAGAGGTACTTTCTTCTACAGAAAGCATGATAACCGTAGAATTATATGATGTGTCTGGACGAAAAATATTCACCCAAACACAAAAACCACAAGAAGGATTGAATACGATTCAATTAGATATAGCTGAATTGCCAGCAGGCCATTTATACTTACAAGTATTACAAGATTCTAGAATGTTTAGTACGCAATTGGTCAAACTTTAATATTGGATACCAACTCGATCAGTTGTTTAGCAGGATGTTCATACACAAACATCCTGCTTTCATTACTTATAAATCTGTTTAGCAGGATGTTTTTATAGACAAACATCCTGCTTTCATTACTTATCACGTCTATTACTTATCACATCTATCACTTATCACATCTATCACAAAACAAAAGACTTACAAAATGAAAATAAATATCACAACCATTACTTTCATTACCATATTATTTTTTGGTGCATTACAAACAACAAGCTGTGTAGAAGAACAAGCACAAGCTAATACCACAAAGACAACAAAAGACGATACAAAAAAACAAACAGTCGTTGAGATTCCTGCCCTTCAGGAACGACAAGGAAAATTGGCGGAACTTCCTGAGTGGAGTGCCATTTGGCAAAAAGGACAAAACCTCCACCAAAAAGTTGAATTAACGGGAGATGCCAAGTCTGCCTTATATTTAGCAGCCTTGTATATGCAGGAAGCCCGTATTACAGGAGAACACCCATACTACTACAATGCTGCTTTGGATGTACTGAATTTTGTCATAGAAAACCCACCCAAAGAAAAAATCTTACAATATCAAGCATTAACAAGCAAAGCATCTGTTTTATTATCTCAACACCAATTTCAAGAAGCCTTAGAAGCAGGACAAGCAGCCCTCCAAATTGAAACACATGACGCTCAAGTTTATGGAGTGCTTTGTGATGCCAATGTAGAATTAGGAAACTATGACGAAGCCGTTAAAATGGGCGACAAAATGATTAGCATCAAACCTGATTTGCGCTCTTATGCTCGTATTTCATATCTACGAGAACTATATGGCGATTATAAAGGAGCGATTGAAGCGATGGAATTAGCCATTGCAGCAGGTGTACCAAGTCACGAAAATACCGCTTGGGCAAGACATACTTTAGCCAACTTATATTTAGAGTATGGAGATTTGAAAAACGCAAAAATACAATTAGAAACTTGTTTGGCAGAGCGACCTACTTATGCTTTTGCCATTGCGACCTTAGCCGATATTGAGTTAGAAGAAGGCAACATCGAAGCCGCTTCCCAAAGAATAGACGAAGCTTGTGCGCTAATGCCAGAGTTTTCTTTCTTTGTAACTAAAGCAAAAATACAAAAAGAACAAGGCAATGAAGCCGCTTTTGACAAAACACGCCAAGAATTATTGGTGATGTTACAAGAAGATACAGAAAGCGGACACAACATGAGCTTAGAAACTGCCAACATCTATCTTGAATTATTTGGAGACACGGACAAAGCGTTAAGTGCTGTAACAGAAGAATACGAAAAAAGACCCAACAACAACGAGGTCAATAAATTAATGGGAACAGTCTATTTTCAGAAAGGAGACTACAAAAATGCACAAAACTACTTTGAAAAAGCTTCAACAACTAAATGGCAAGCTCCAGAGTTGCTGTGTATGAAAGGAATTGCACTTTGTGAAAATGGCAATTATAAAAAAGGAAAAGAAGTGTTAGCCTCGTCGCTAAAATACGAAAAATCACTTGATAAAAAACTATACCTCAAAGCCCAAAAAATGATGGAAAAAGGCTAAGAGATACCACTATTCAGTCTTTTTATTTACAAATTGATGAAAGACTGTTTTTCAAATGCTGGGAGCATAAGAACACACATAATTTGGGGAATTTTTAATATAAAACTGCCTTTCTGTTTTTACCCTTTACAGAAAAGGCAGTTTTTTATGCCAAGAGCATAAGTACACACATAATTTTAGGGAATATTCAAAATGACTGTCTTTTCTGCTTATAATTGCAGAGAAGGCAGTTTTTTTTGATTTGGAGAGAACGGTGGAGAGCTTCGTCGTTACGTCCGGGCCTGCTATCCGCTACTATAGCCAAGAATCAACGAATCTAAGAGGTAAAGTAACCACAAAAACTACTTGAATCACATAAACTAAGTATGGCTATAACGCTACTATCAGGTCTATTTTGCATGGTTTTACACAAAAAAAGAGCGACAGCAATCCAAAATAAAGACTTCCTTCGTATATAAGTCATCAAGCATCTTAAAAAGAATATCTAATAACATATTTCATTTTATGGTTAATAACATAATGAAATTACTAAAAATAAGACTTATGTGGAATCAAAATCCCTCCTAAGTACACTGGAAATTAAATAACTGCCTGTTTGGACTCTACCTAAATCATTGATTTTCAATTGATGACTCAATAGACAAAAATACAAATTTTTTTTTAATTTACACTGTACCAAGTAATAGATAAAAAATAAGGTATCGATGTTAGGCAAAGAGATTTGGGCGAAAAATGTAGGCGTAGCAGGGCTACGACGAGGCTTTTCAACGAAATATATCGGAAAATATCGAATCGGACTGGCGACCCAGCCTAAATCATTAAGTTGTTTTTTTACTATTACTAAAGACCAAAATTACCGAATATAGTATTAAATTTTCAAGTTGTTGATTTTATACTATCTTTGCTAAAAACAATAAATATCATAATATTTAAAACAATTTTAAAATCCTATGGAATCTGGAATACTTGAAGGTTATATTCTAGGCTTAATTAGTAAAGAAGAAAGAGAAGAAGTGGAAAGGTTAATGGAATCTCAAGAAGAAATTCGCTTAGAGGTTTTTCGCATTAGCCAAGAAATAGAGGGCTTTGCTAAAAAACAAGCAATTCCACCAGATGTAACCATCAAGCCATTGTTGATGGGCATTATTGACTATGATACAAGAATTGGAAATGGAGAAGTTGTAACAAATCCACCAGTATTAGGCGAAAATTCTAAAATTGAAGACTATGCCGATTGGCTCAACCGAGAAGATATGGTCTTACCACACAATTTTAATGAGGAAATACACCTGAAAATTATCGGCTATAATGCCGAAAAAACGACGGGTATTCTGTGGCTAAAATCTGGTGCACCTCCTGAAACACATGAGACAGAATTAGAAAGATTCTTGATTGTGGAAGGAACTTGTGATATTATAATTGGCAATAAAGTACATTCTTTAGTAGCAGGCGATTTTTTAGAAATTCCTCTTTTTATTGAACACAGGGTAAAAGTAACATCTTCTATTCTTTGCAAGGCCATTCTTGAACGATTTTCAGTAGCAGCATAAAAAACGTTGAGACTGTGAAATATAGACCCGATAGTAGTGGTATGGTGGCGAATCGGTAGGGGCAAGGCCCAAGTGTCTGCCCGCAGCGCATGCCAGCCACCATAAGAACGAATAGCGGGCCCATACGTTCATACGAAGCATTTTACCATTGTCTCCAAGAAAACAAAACAAAGAAGCATGAAAAAACTATCAACAATTATTTTTGTGTTAGGATTGTTTTTCTCACAAAATATATGGGCAGCAGATTTAGCCTTATTGGGTGTCGGATTAGATACCTATCTTGTGCCTGGCGAACACGAAGTCGTTGTCTATGTCGAAAATACAGGAAGCTCCACCATTACTTCTTTTGAACTGTCTTGGTCCATCAATGGCGAAACAAATTCCTACGTTTTTGAAGAGGTCGATTTTGATGACAACGACGATATTCACGCAATCACTTTACCAAATCTCATAATAGTAGATGCAGGAACAACGGTCTCAGAATTGAGTATCAACGTGGAAGAAGTCAATGAGGGAACGGATTCTGATGACAATAACGACGAAATAAACCACACAATTCGACGATTGAGTGCAGATATAGAAAAAAACATACTTTTAGAAAAAATTACGGCTACTTGGTGTCCCAATTGTCCAGAAGGAGACGCAAGAGTTGCCGAAATTCAAGAAATGTTTCCTGGTAGATTTTTAGATGTACATTGGCATCGTTCCGATGAATTTAGTATTTCAGAATTTGATGATTTAGACGATATTTATGGTGGTGGACAGCCAAGAGCAATGTTTGACCGCCATGTTTTTCCTGAATTTGTGGTAAGCAGTGCAGCCTCTTCTACGCCAGGATTCTATCGAAAAAACTATTTTACAACAGTTGCAGCCTATCGAACATCTTCCAACGCTCCAGTACATTTGGCAACAGAAGTAGACTATTCTTCAAGTTCTCGCAATTTGACGGTAGATATAGATGCAACATTTTATGCGGAAATGGAAGCAGGCGCAGAGTATCGCCTTAATTGCTACTTAATCGAAAATGATATATTGGCAGATCAGGATAACCACGATGATGACATCAACAATGGCGATGATATAGATGATTACGAGCAAAAAACAATTGTTCGAGCTGCTTTAGGAGGCATTTGGGGCAGCGAAAATAGCTTGCCTTCGAGCTTAGAAGAAGGAGAAACCTACAGCCACCAATTTACCTACGAAGTTCCCGAAGAATTTGATGATGACAATTTACATGTCATCATTTTGGTGCAACGCTACAACGAAGACAACGATTTTTATGAAAACGAAATTTTAAACGCATTGCAAGGAGAATTTGATTCGACAGATGAATTGGCAATAGAAGTGATTGAAACCAATAATTGTAATATTTCTGTAGATGTTCCAACAATTTCGAGCGATGTAGCATTTTTGTGTGATGGAGATGTGGCGACCTTGACAACCAATGAAAGCGCACCATCAGGTTTTGAGTACCAATGGCAACTCAGTGGGAACGACTTAGAAGATGAAAATGGGGAAGAATTAGAAACAACAACGCCAGGAAGTTATACAGTTTACCTCACCGATGGCGATGGTTGTACCTCACAAAATGCCGCAACAATTTTTATTCCTTTACAAACCTTACCAGGCTACAACGTTGAGATTGACACCGACGATAATACAATTGCCGTATCAACGAATTTCACCAGCAACCCACAAGGCGTCGATATTGAATGGTCGTTAGGCGATGGAAATTACGTGACAGGCTACGATTTTGAATATACTTATGAGCAAGCAGGGACCTACTCACTTTGTCCAACAATCAGCAACGACTGTGCGACGATAGGCGAGTGTTATTTAGTGGTCATCGAGCATCCTTACCAATTAGACGCAAAGGTTTTGTTAGAAGGGCCTTACGACAACGATGGCGAAATGCATGCAGATTTACAAAACATCATTCCCCTAAACCAACCTTATAACGTTGAACCTTACAACTATGAAGGCTTAGAACAATTGCCCGAAATTTCCAGTGATATGGTCGATTGGATATTGGTAGAGGCAAGAACGGGAACACCAGGAACAACGGAAATGAATACAGAAATTGTAGAAACAACAGTAGCATTACTTTTAGCAGATGGAAGCATCAAAGACTTAAATGGCGTGTCGGGTGTCGGTTTCAATAATTTAGAGGATGGTGAAGATTATTATTTTGTGATTCGCCACCGAAATCATTTAGACATCATTTCGGCTAATTCAGTAGAAGCTGATAACAATATGAGTTATGATTTTACCTTAGCAAGCGCACAAGCGTCAGGAAGCAATCAACTTAAAGCGAGTGACGACGGTTTTTTCTATATGTTTACAGGGGATTTCAGTCAAGATGGCGTCATCCAAGTTTCCGATTATGATGTATGGAAAGCAGCCCCTGCTATTTTAGATAATTACGAAATTACAGATGCCAATTTAGATAGAGTAGTACAATTGACAGACTTTGATTTTTGGTTACCAAACAAAGCTAAAATAGGAAATATAGAAATTCGATATTAGATATTATGATTACCCTAAACTAATAAAACTATCGAGACTAATAACACAGCAGAACTTATCATTCAGATTAAAAAAGGCAATCAAGTAGCCTTCTCAAAGTTATATGACTTGTACAGCCCAAGCCTTTATGGGATTGCTTTGTCTATAGTCAAAACAGAGCAAGATGCTGGAGATGTTTTACAAGAAAGTTTTGTGAAAATTTGGAAAAATATTAAAACCTTTGATGAAAAAAAAGGAACAATATTTACGTGGATGCTCAATATTACAAGAAATACAGCAATTGATAAATACAGAAAAATCAAGAAGATTTATACAAGAGAAAAAAATGAATTTATAGATTCGGGTATCAATTTTAAGAACACAGATTTTATAGGAATCAAAGAACTCATCAAACAACTTCGACCAGAACATGTCGAAGTTATCAACGAATTGTATTTCAAAGGAGCCACCCAACAAGAAGCATCAGAAAGCCTTAATTTACCATTAGGCACTGTCAAATCAAGAGCTAGGGCTGCGATGAAAGAACTACGAAAAGTCTTTAAAATAATTACAACACTGTGGTTTGCGTTATTTAATGGTTTCTAGCAAAAAGTGAATAATAAGGAGAGAACTGTTAGGTGCTTCGTCGTGATGCATGGTCTCGCTATCCGCTTATGGATGGCATCTCCAAGATGCCTTGCCTTTTTCGCAATACATTCTGCGAAAAGCCTAAAAATCGCCAACGCTGCATCCAACCACTACTATCGAGTCTATTTTGCACAGCTTGAACCTTAAAAATAAGGCTTAGAAATTGAAAAAGAAAAACTTATTAAGGTTGCTACCTTTACCTCTGAAACTCTTAACTACCTACATTTTTTGACCATTACTAAGAAACATTTTTTCTTGAGCAGACCAAATATAATGATTGTGAATATATCCTTTCCCTTTTTTGAAATATTGATTGTTGCTGGTTGATTCAAGAAACGTTGATTTACCAATACAAATTTTTTTATGAAAAAAAGCTTTTCCTCCACAATGACGACAACCAGAAGTTTCTATTTCAAATGTTGTTTGTAGAGATGTTTGATTTTGACATTTTTTGACTAAAACACCTGAGCCTTTACAAAAAGAACATTTTTGATAAACAATATAAGAAAGGTTGGTTTTACTCCATTTTTTGGGAAGTAAAACAATAGAATGCATGGTTATTTTTAAAAGCCTAAATTCTTGTTGTGACAAAAAATGTTTCTTAGATAACAAAAAATAGGAAAAATAAAATAGAACAAAAACAATAGTAGCAAGTACAATAAAAAGGTATATCATAATAATAACTTTGTTTAGGAATGTTGTAGAAATAAATGTGATTTTTCTAGCAAAGATATTTTTTGATAGATGATCGGACCGCCGAAACGGGCAAAAACGTAGCGGTTCGACGCTTCGACATAGCAGGGCTATGACGAGGCTTTTTAACGAAATATATTGGAAAATATCGGCTCGGACTGGCGATCCAGCTAAGAAGTAACAGTTATTTTTATAGCATTCCTTATTACATCGTAAATTAAATAAGTATATATTTTTGAATTACGCAAACCATTGATTTTCAATTGATGACTCGATAGATCAAAATGTATAGAAATTTAATTTCCAGTATACTTATTAGATAGTATCATATAATATACGCAGTACATAGGTAAATAGATTTAGAAGAAATCGCACATTGAATAGTAAAAAAAAAAATTTATCAAAAAAAAATCTCCTTTGAGTTTTTCAGATATACACACTAAAGAACAACACCTTGTTGAACTTCTTAGAAAGCAAGATCAACAGGCTTTAAACCTACTATATGATAAATATGGGCAGGCTTTGTTTGGCGTAATCTACCGTATTGTAAAAAATAAGCAAATTGCAGAAGAAGTATTGCAAACAACCTTTTTCAAAATATGGGATAAAGGAGCCGACTATGATCCCCAAAAAGGAAGACTATTTACGTGGATACTCAATATTGCTCGTAATACGGCCATAGATAATACTCGTTCAAAATTTTATAAAGAAGCTTTAAAAAGTGAAAGCTTAGACATTGATAAAATAGATCAAGGAATCAGTAATGAAATTAAAATAGACTTAATTGGATTAAATGATTTTACAAAGCATTTAAAGAAAGAACAAAAGCAAGTCATAGATTTGGTTTATTTTCATGGATATTCACATACAGAAGCGGCAAGAGAACTAAATATACCGTTAGGAACAGTTAAATCAAAAGTGAGAGCATCTATTAAATTACTAAGAAAACTTATGCTGTCCGAATAATTATGAATGTGCAAGGATACATAGCATCTGGAATACTTGAACTCTATGTGAGTGGAGCCCTTTCTGAAAAAGAAATGGTAGAGGTTTCTGCTATGATAAAACGATACCCAGAAATTCGACAGGAAGTAGAAGATATTGAACAAACACTCCTCACGTTTTTTGCCAACCAATCAAACAAAGATAAATCTGCTAATCTCAAAGAAAATATCTTAAAAAAGATAACTACTGAGATACAAAAAGAAGACATAAATAAGGACACAGAAAAGAAGGATACTAAAGTCATCCCTATTCAACAAACAGAGCCTAAAACAGAAAAAAGATTATTATTGGTTGCTGCTTCTATAGGATTATTATTGTGCAGTCTATTTGGTAATTTTCTATTATATACTTCTCTTAAAAACGCTCAAAAAAGTTTAGCAGAAACTCAAAAAAGATTGACAGCTTTAGAAGCTGAAAGCATAAGAATTGCAGAGAATGCAAGCTTTTATGAAAAAAAATATTCTGAAATAAGAACGTATTTTAAAGCCATTCGAGATTCCCAATTTAAAACGATTGCATTAACAGGTCAAAAAATATCTCCTAATTCCAAAGCAGTTGTTTATTGGAATGCTGAAAAACAAACAGTTTTTATAGATGCCAATCAATTGCCACCCCCACCACCTAATAAAGTATATCAATTGTGGTCATTAAAATTAGAACCCCTTACGCCAAAAGATGCAGGAATCATTGAGGGATACGTTTTAGGAGAAGACAATTTCTTCCAGTTAAAAAATGTTGCAAATGCAGAAGCTTTTGCCATTACTTTAGAACCTGCTGGAGGCAACATAAATCCAACCTTAGAACAGCTCTATGTCATGGGAAAACTTTAAATAAGTATCGGGATATTGCGCCACCATTCTTTCCTTCATTTTTTATTTACAAAAAAAAATATTGATGTAATCCAAATCTAAACCTTGTTTCGTATATATGTAATAAGGGATGATTTCTTTTCAATAGATTATTTAACTAAATCAATTTGAAGCAGTTGTGGACAATTATCCCTTTTAAAATATATACATTTTAGTAGCAAAAAATGGGGTTTTGTTATTAAGCTAATTTAATCTGAAAGATAGGAAAACTTTTGAGAGAGTGATGTACTATCCTTTCATTTTAAAAGTGTTGTTGTTATTTGTACTATTCTATTCTGGTAGTACTTTGTTTCATTCAAATAGGGAGAGACACTGTAAGTGCTCTCTCTATTTTTTTGTTACTGACAAATTTATCTCAACATTTGATGATGGCTTCTTTTTGTCATCTACTTAGTTAAAAAATCTCGTCATGGCTATGGCTACTCCATTTTTTGCCCCTCATCACAAATGTAACCTTTTAATTCTGTCACACTACTTAGACCTAAGCAATCCTAATTCGGTTCAAGAATTTTGTCTCACGGAACAAGCGCAAAGAATTTTCACGCAAAGCTCAACAAGAAACCAATCTCTCTGTGACCTTTAGGAATAGGTACGAAATAAGCCCGTAATTTAGTCGTCGGAGATATGAAATTTCTCAAAGAAATGTCATATCTAAGAATTTATTTCGTACATGTTGAAACTGTTCGGCGAATACTTTTCCACTTTCAAATAGAACCGCTATAGATTTAAATAGATTTGACAATCACCCTTTTTTCAGGAAATTGTATCTTAGGAAAACAGGTGAAAAACCAAATAAGTACAACAACCAATAATCCAAAGTAGGTATAGATGATAATATTATGAACATAGTTAAGCACATAAATTATTGTTTCGTTGGAAAATCCTACCTCAAAACGCTCATAATAAGTCGAAAATTTTAATAAAATAGAAAAGCCTGTTTTGAATAAAATGAACAAAACTAAAAAAGAAAAAGCGATAAAAAAACTTAGAATTTTTTCTTTCCATCGAATAGGTGTGGCTAAAACTAAAGCAGCCAAAAAAATAAAAAACATAGAAGATGTTGTCCAGCTATTTAGAGGAAATTTTACGGGATTAATTTGTGTTGTTTTCAATCCCTGTTTTCTTGCTTTATCAAGTGCCTTCGTTTTTTGTTGTTTGCTTGTCATGACAAATTCTAAGTCATAGTGTTTTTGATTGCGTAAAGGTTTTAAGGTAATTTCACCACCACTCCCAAAATTAGCATATACCGTTTCTATACTTTTTTGATAGGTATTACGCATAAAATCTTTTCCCCCCCAAGTTACAAGACTGAACAGCAATATATAAATGACCAGAAATAGACCCAAGCTTTTTAAAATAAAACGTTGCATTATTGGTATTTTAGCGTTTAGATAAGGTTGTTTCATTAAGCGAATCGACCCACACAAATAAAGCTGCCAAAGTAAGAACGATAAACAAAATTTGCCAAATACTTTCGTGCATAATATCAAAAATACTTGGTAGGTGTATACCAATTATATAAAGGGAAACAATGCGAATCAGATTAAGCAAAATTAAAAAGACACTTCCCCACAAAAGTCCTTTAGCTTTTTGGGACAACGATGCAGGATAAATCACAACAGCACACAAATAAATCGCCATACCTTCTATACCATCACATCCATTCTGAATGCCAATTGAAAATTGTTGGGAAGTAATAAGATCTTGATGAGAACTTACAGAATAGCCCAAAATATTCAAGACAAAACTGCCTGTTTGGGCATATAGTTTTGCAATGAAAGGAACAATGGTCGTTTGGAAAATAGGACTTGCCCACAAAATATAAAACAGCCCCATAAATACGATGAATCTTAGGAGCAAACGATTGACAAGCGATTGGCTAAATCGAAGCCAAATAGTTTTAAGTCGATGGAAAAGGGTGGGAGGTTTTGTGATGGGCATGGTAAGTTTTATGTTTTGTGATAGAGATGGTAAGTTTATAATATAATATTTACGAAATAGAAATGATAATTGGATTGAACCATCCGAAATAATCTTTAGGGATTTGCACCAAAGCGACAGCCAAAAAGGGGTACAAACCATGCAAACTAGACCTGATAGTAGTGTTATGGTGGCGTGGTTGCAGCTTGTAAGGAACACGATCCGTCGTGGTTGTTCTTCCCTAAAAATTCGGCAAGCCACCATAGTAGCGGATAGCAGGACTTAGCGCAACGATGAAAGACAAACCATTCTCTCCAAAAATAAAATGACAAAAATGAACGTATTATCTCAAAAATAAGTTATAATAACAAAAAAACAAAAAAATGGGCGGTAACTTATTCAAATTGGGACGTTTGCCCAAAGCACAATATCAAGTTTTAGAAGCAGAAATCAAACAATATCTGCAAAAAAAATTACCGAATCAATACTATATTCCCCGATATTATGCTGACAAAGCAGATTTTGGAGATATAGATGTTATTGTGTCCATAGCCGATAAAAAAACCGATTGGCGAA
>Ga0209185_1002399_pt1 | contig 12931 bp, 9 predicted proteins | sample SidtaG_2_FD_187425 | JGI IMG/M metagenome (GOLD analysis project Ga0209185, IMG submission 187425) | Marine algal microbial communities from Sidmouth, United Kingdom - Sidmouth_Asex2 metaG (SPAdes) (version 2) | ecosystem: Host-associated > Algae > Red algae > Unclassified | place: Sidmouth... | reverse complement strand
AGCCTATCGCAAAGCAGAATGTTCCAATGGTATATTTCAGTTCTCTTTTTCGACCTCTTCATCTGTTGGCAGCAGAGATCTAATGTCTAAAGGGGTAATCTCAATTTCGCCCTCCAAATTCTCAAGAGTGGAAAAATTCTTAAGCATCTCCTCATCTCTTCCACGAGTAAATCCACCAAAGCTTCCCGGTAGGCCAGTTGCCGCATCAAAGGTTAATACAACGCCATTATTATCAGTATGCTCCAAAAAAAGGGTAAAACTCCCACCATATCTCCATCTATAACTACAACCCAATTTGGCGCATCGGCCGCAGCATATTCTCCCGCAGGTGGATAAGTGCCGGTGTACCCAAATAATATTTCTGCCATATCCTTTCGGGTGGTCAGCCTCACATCGCCAATCCGGGCAGTTTTCCCAGCCATCAACCGTGCCCTGTAGGCGGCTTCCCCACTTGTAAAAATCGCTCCGCTTGTTTTCTGCCTATAAATACTTAATGGGTAACCGTACATAGAGACGCCAATCGCCAAAGTCAGAGTGCATAATCCTATAGTACCCGCAATAGCAATTTTTTCCATCAGATGGTTCCTTGTATGATATGAATCGTGAAGACAACGTCGCTTTAATTATACACAGTTTGATCCGTATAATCCACTGCACTCAAGCTAGGTTTGGCGAAAATTAGCAGACCGAACTGCTGGTGGACGATCAAAAGTCGCTGGTCTCGTTTATCTATCGGGAAGACGCGGTATCGATCCGCGGCGGGATGGCGGGTGTTGACTGTGTGGAGTTGACGGGATACGCGGATGCGTCGGAATATTAGATGTTGAGAGTCACTTGGAGTGCGACGCACTCCTTGCACCTAAATTTGGGACGCCTCCTTTAATAATGGAGGTGGTTTGCACTCTCTTAAGCGTGCATGGTAAACTTGGAATCTAGAACACAATAGCAGCAATCGCCCAATATTTTAGACTCCAAAATTCTATTGTGCATAGATATTACAAGTGGTCGCACAAAACACTGCTTGACCAAACCTGATACCCAAATCCATTATCCACAGATCCCACCAGCGCCCAGCTTTTGACCCAATGACTCTTAGCGCGACTAAAAATCTGTTGATTTAGACCAGATATTTTTTAATCCTGTATAAACATATATCAACCGACCTTTACCCGGTAATGCATCCCAATGCACGAAGCTACCTGTACGAATTGTGGGCGCGACGTCCAAATAACGCCAGATGCTGAATTTTGCTCTGCCTGTGGCGAAAATTTAAAAGCACTCATTCCACTAGAAAAAATGTCCCAATATTTCTATGATCGGATAGCAGTGTTGGCCGAAACAGCATCTACACGCGTTGCACTAGATGAAACGCAACGTGCATTGGATCATGTGGCTAGCCCAGAGCTTCAACTATTGGGCGCAATTTTGGCAGAGGGAGCGGGTGAATATGATTTGATGCGTCGCTACGTTTCGCGTATTCCTGTAGCAGACCGTTTGCGCGATGAGGGTGAATGGTTACTGCGCTCGCATCAAGCGCGCCAAAGTGCCCATCGTTCGGGTGGCACAAGCCCGAATAGTTATAATCAAAGCACTTTTATACCAAGCAGCACAGAGCAAATTAGTGCGCCAGAGACGAGTGGACAACCTTTTGATGGTCAGCAGTACAGCGGACACTCTTTTAGTGGACAACGCGAGCGGGCTGACGAGGAACTGTTGTCGATGCGCACACGCCGTATCGGACAACTAGCGTATGACACACAAGTTGTCGGCCCTACACGCGAAGTGCAACACGCGATCCAGCCGATCAACGCGCTGGAGCCAAACCAAGCGTCGCGCCGACTTTGGCCTGCGCTGCTGACGCTGCTACTTTTATTTGCTGTGATTTGGGGTGGGTGGCAATTTCTCGGCGGTACAGATAATTCTCAACAGGCCAGCGGCGATCCAGAGATCAACCAAGGCAGCACGCAAGATGCCGACATAGCCACAGATGCGCAACAAAATGGCGCAGCAGAACTTGAGCCACAAGTAACGATTGACGGCGATTCTCCAGCAGTCGAGACTATCCCGGCTACTGTTCCAGCGGACAACAATTTGCCAGATAATACCCCCGACAATACCAGCATACCTGATGATGTGGTTGACAATAACGATAATCCACTATCGGTTGCGGATCTGGAGAATTCTGTGGGCGTATCTCGTCCATTTGATTTGAGCGCATATTTGCTCAACCAAGGGCGTGCGGATCTCGCCGCGTTTCGGCTTGATGCAACGCTACAAGACAATTTGATGGTGATTAGTGGGGCGGTCAATAGTGCAGAGGAACGGCAGGATGTCATTGCCCTTGCGGAGACAACGTCTGACTTGGTGACCATTTCGGCCTTAGAGCTTTTGGTGCGTCAACCGGATACGTACATTATTGAGGATGGCGATACGCTTTGGCTGATTGCGGACAAACTTTACGGCGATGGAGAGCGTTGGCAAGAAATTTACGATGCAAATCTAGATATCCTTGCTTCGCCCGATGCAATTGTTGTTGGACAAACGCTAAAGGTCCCACAGGACCAGTAAGTAGTAAACAGTGATTATCTCTACTAACATAATGGCATTGACTGTTCACTACTTACTCAAATCTTTACCTTGGTACTTTTGAATAATTTTCTTCTGCCAGCATGGGCTTTAAGAACTGGCCCGTGTAACTCTTCTCATTTAAGGCTACCTCTTCTGGCGTTCCTTCGGCAATTACATAGCCACCCTTCACGCCACCTTCTGGCCCCATATCAATAATCCAATCACAACATTTAATCACATCTAAATTGTGCTCAATCACTAGCAAGGTGTTGCCCATATCGGCTAACTCTTGCAGCACCTGTAAAAGCCGCTGAACATCTTCAAAATGGAGACCAGTTGTTGGCTCATCCAAGATATAAAAGGTCTTGCCAGTGGCGCGCTTGCTTAACTCTTTACTCAGCTTAATGCGCTGTGCCTCGCCACCAGAAAGCGTCGTGGCTGGCTGCCCCAAACGCACATAACTTAACCCCACAGCGTGGAGCGTCTCCAAGCGTTTGCGGATCCGTGGGATCTTTTGGAAGAACTCCAGCGCCTCTTCGATTGTCATATCCAGCACGTCGGCAACCGACTTGCCGCGGAATTTGATTTCGAGCGTTTCGCGATTGTAGCGCCTGCCGCGACAATCTTCACACGGCACATAGACATCGGGCAAAAACTGCATTTCGATGCGAAGCGTCCCTTCCCCAAAGCACGTTGCGCAGCGCCCCCCTTTTACATTAAAGCTGAATCGCCCCGGCTTATAGCCACGCGCTTTGGCCTCTGGGATTGATGCAAAGAGCTCACGCATAGGCGTCCAGAGGTCTACGTAGGTGGCTGGATTGCTGCGCGGCGTGCGTCCAATCGGGCTTTGATCAATCTCGATGATCTTGTCGATATGTTCGATCCCCTCGATGGCGTCGTGCTTGCCCGGACGAGCCTTGGCACGATACATGGTTTGCGCCAGCTTTTTATAGAGGATATCGACCGTCAATGTCGATTTTCCGCTGCCGCTGACGCCCGTGATCGCCACAAATTTACCAAGGGGAATGCGCACATCGACATTCTTTAAGTTGTTCTGATATGCATTTTTAATATGAATATAGTCGCCGTTTCCCTCACGGCGCTCGGTTGGTATTTCGATGCGGCGCTCGCCACGCAAATATTTGGCCGTTAGGCTCTTCCTGTTTTTGAGGAACTTTTTCTGCGGTGCGGAACAGACAACCTCTCCGCCATGTTCGCCCGCGCCCGGGCCAATGTCTACTACCCAATCTGCCGCGCGGATTGTGTCCTCATCATGTTCGACAACCAGCACTGTGTTGCCCAAATCGCGCATTTTCTTCAGCGTTTCGATCAAGCGTGCGTTATCGCGCTGATGTAAACCAATGCTCGGCTCATCTAGAATGTAGAGTACACCCATAAGCTGGCTACCTATCTGCGTAGCCAACCGGATCCGCTGCGCTTCGCCACCAGACAAGGTCGCCGCCGTGCGGTTGAGGGTTAGATAGTCCAACCCGACATTGACCATAAATGAAAGGCGCTCTGATATCTCTTTTAGCACCTGGCTTGCAATGATCATCTCACGTTCGGTTAGCGGCGCGGTGGGATCCAATAAGCTGCTTATTTTTTCCTCTTTATTCGCACTTTTCTTGCTCGACCCATTCTGGCTTGGAGCCGTCGTCAGTTCAGATATGTTGCTCAAACGCCCTTCGAGATATTCGACCCAGGCTAGCGAGTCGCTCACAGTCATTGATGTGAATTCATGTATATTTTTGCCTCGCACCGTCACCGCAAGGGCCACTGGCTTGAGTCGATTTCCCTCGCAAACGGGACAGGCGCGCACGCTCATATAATCTTCGAGTTTGCCGCGAATGTAGTCGCTTTGGGTATCGTTATAGCGCTGCCGCAAGTTGCCGATTACGCCGTTGAAGGTTGTTTCGTATTGATGAACGCGCCTGCTGTTGGCCGTCTTGTATTCCATTTTAATCTTGTTGTCGTTCTTGTTTGGGCCATACAGAATGACGTCGCGCTGCTTAAGACTTAGATCGCTGACTAATGCCCCATAAGGGACTGCATACTGTTTACAGACCGCGCGCAGCAATTGACGGCGATAGCCTTCGCCATCGCTATCGTTTTGGCGTCGCCACGGTATCACCGCACCCTCTTTGAGCGAAACGCTGCTGTCGAGCACCAGATCGGGGTCAAATTCTTTGAGCATTCCCAGCCCGCTGCACTCTGTACAGGCACCGTGTGGACTGTTGAAGCTAAAGGTGCGCGGCTCGATTTCGGGCAGGCTGATGCCACATTTTACGCAAGCAAAAAACTCGCTATATGTTCGATCTTCGGGATTGTTCTGATCGCTGACGTTGGAGACGATTAGATTGCCCTCGCCAAATTTTAGGGCGGTTTCCACTGAATCGGCCAGCCGCGTTAGATCCATGCCGCTTTCGCCCTCGGCCTCTGGATCCGCATGGCGCACGACAATTCGGTCGATGACGGCTTCGATGTTGTGCATTTTGTAGCGATCTAAATCAGGCACCTCGGTCACTTCATAGATCTCGCCGTTGACCCGAGCGCGCACGTAGCCTTGCTTTTGCATATCTTCGAAGACGGTTTTGTGCGTTCCCTTTCGGTCTTTGATTATGGGCGACAGAATCATCAGGCGCGTGCCCTCTTCTAGCTCTAAAATGCTGTCGACAATCTGGCTGGCGGTCTGCTGAGTGATGAGTTCGCCACATTGTGGGCAGTGCGGCTGACCGACTCGAGCATAGAGTAGACGCAGATAATCGTAGACTTCGGTCACGGTACCAACGGTTGAGCGCGGGTTGCGGCTGGCCCCTTTTTGGTCGATAGAAATGGCTGGGCTTAGGCCTTCTATCTGGTCGACATCGGGTTTTTCCATCAATCCCAAAAATTGGCGAGCGTAGGCCGAAAGCGATTCGACATAGCGTCGCTGTCCTTCTGCATAAATTGTGTCGAATGCTAAGCTGCTTTTGCCGCTACCGCTTAAGCCGGTGATGACAACTAATTTATCGCGTGGGACTTCTAAGTCTACATTTTTGAGGTTGTGTTCACGCGCACCACGTACAATTAATTTATCTAATGCCATGAGTTTGGGTGTCTCTTATACTTTTCTGGGAGAAATAGTGTTAATAAGGCGTGTAATTTGAGCGTTACTGATTGATGCGAACGGGTGTTCTTTTGATCCACTATTGTACTGCATCGATTGGATTGTGCCAAAAATTTGTAATAGTAAGATAAGTAGTGTTTTCTAGTTTAATTCTGTCAGATTTGGTGGGGTATCAGTTGATTCGAAAAAAGATGATTCAACCCTGCATGATTTCTACAGAAACAAAAACCGACGCATACTTGTACGCGGCGGTTTTCAATTCATTCAATTATAACAGGGCTGTCAAATTATAATCTATTCGAAGATCCAGCCGTCGTTATTGCGCTTCCAGTCGATCAGATCTTCGCCAAACCACAGCGCGATCTCGGTTTTGGCTGTGTCTGCGCCATCACTGGCGTGAACCAAATTGCGACCGATTTCTAGACCGAAGTCACCACGAATGGTACCGGGTGCTGCCTCGGCTGGCTTGGTTGCGCCAACCGTATTGCGGACGGATACGATGGCGTCTGTGCCTTCGAGCACCATAGCAACCACTGGCGAGCTTGTAATGTACTCGATCAAGCTGTTGTAAAAAGGACGCTCGGCATGAACGGCATAATGCTCTGACGCTAGATCTTTGCTTACGTGAATCATCTTCATGGCAACCATTTTCAGGCCGCGAGCTTCGAAGCGAGAGATGATTTCACCGATGAGGCCACGCTGTACTGCATCTGGTTTTAGAATAATAAATGTCTTTTCCATAATTTTTACCTCTTATAATTTCGTTTAACTCTATTGATAATTCTATCAACCCACTAGTTTAGCGGATGCTATTCATCTGGTCAAAAAGACGTTCGAGCCACACTCTAAATTGCCTGATTTCAACTGATGGCGCCACATCTTCTGGGCTAGGGGACGAGACCGGAACGGGCGTCGCTGTTGATGGAACAAGCGGTGTTGATGTGGGCTTTGGCGTTGCAACTGCCGTTGATGTTGGTCCCATTGTCGGCTGGACTGTTGATTCAACTTTTGTAGGTTCAACTGCTGGTGAAATAGATTTATTTGGCTCGAAAAAGCGGTCCGCAAAAGCAAATGCATCTTGCCCAACTTCTGCCCCGATCAAGCGTGCGGGCATATCATCTTGCGGCGGGTGAATACCACCCCAAATGCGCGAGATCGCCGACTGGTCTGCTGCGTCTTGATAAGTTGCCCACTGCAATATCATATCTTCACTTGGCCCCTCTTCGAAGACCAAAAACTCATTTTTAGGGGCAAAATACTCACCCATTCCTCCGGGGAAGTAGGCGCTACCCGTTAGCAATGTCAGCACTTCTGCCGCAGCTCGGGAGTAGGCCGAATGCCCCGATACATAGCCAGCAAATGGGGGCGTGACGAAGGTTGGCCGTTGGTAAGGCCACCAATCTTCCGCCAAAATCCAGTCGACCCCCGCAACGTCGGTCTCTTCGTTTTCGATATAATTTGGCCCGCGCCACGTATACATTTTCAGCTTGCCCACATTTTCTAGCGAACCACCCCCCGTGCCGCCAATTAAGTTACCTGCGAGCGGATCCTCTGCGGTGACGCGCTCGATAAAGCCAGGCACAATTGGCAGGCCAAAAGGGTGGGGAGACGCATCTATGACAGTTTCAGTGACAGACCCAGTGCCAGTAATTGTTTTGCTCTCTCCTAAGAAAGCCATATAGCGCAGCACCGAAACGGGCCGACTATAATCGTACCACCCCTTGATACCCCATGCAGTAATCGCCACATCATGCATGGCACCACTTAACGCAAGATAGGATTTGATATCCCACTCTAGGTCGTCCAGTAGTTCGCCTTCGCCTCGATAGCGTTTTGCTAGATCTGGGTGATCGTTGACGCTGTTGAGCAAAGTAAACCAGTGACCGGGCGGCGTTTCCGAATCGGGTCCGTCGGCCCAGAATTCGGCGATGACGCGACCATAGTCGCCACGCGCCACGATATTGGGTGTATAGGGTTCACCTGTGTGTGGATTGACCGCGTGTCCGCTGCTGGTGTCGCCACCCTCGAGTGAGTAGAACGATTGCATGAACTCGAAAGAGTCGTCATATTCGGCGTTATTGCCAATTGCGCTCGGCGAAATATCTATACGCACCCCGTCGGCTGGATCGAGGAGTGCCGCCCACTTGGGCACGAGCAGAAATCCCCACAGTGCCTCATCCTGTCGTTCGCTGCCAAAAGTTGGTGGCGGGCCTGGATCGTGGTAAACCCAGTAGTCGCTTCCGTCGCGCTTGTAGATCGTTAAATCTTCTTCAGTCAGCGCAAAGGGCACTACGCGACCCCACTCGGGGCTGACAAATTCTGGTGCGCCGCCGATGGTGACGTAATCGCCTTGGCCAATGAATACATCGAACGCGAGGGGCGACCAGCGATTAAGCAGATCCTCGACGGAATGCTCGCTATCAATTTGTGTTATTGGTTGCTTTACCGGCATCGGTGGGTTGAGCGGCGCATACGCAAGGCTCGCGTAATCGTCTGCCTCGTTTGCGCCATCAATTCCGCCAAAATCTATGTAGGATTGGGCGATATAGTTGCCCAACGCTGCGGGAGATCCGCTGCAAATATCCACGGAATCGACTGCGATTAGATAGCCCACGGCACTCATGAGGTGATCAAAACGCGCTTGGGAGATGACCTGCCCGGGAGAATCTTTAAATCGCCAGCTAAGGATGCGGTAGGCCGCATAGGTTATTGCTTCGTGCCGCGCGGCTTCAATCTGCTCTGCCGTCATCTGTGACAAATCGGGTTTGGCTGCATTCGGACAGGCTGGATCTTCAATTGCGCCCCCCAAGAAATAGGGAATGGCGGTTTCATCGTAGAAGGCCCACGCATCGTACATGGCGCTTGATGTGTGAAAAAGGTTGCGTGCGTGGACGGTGGGCCGCGCAACATCTTTGCGAATGGCTTCAAGCAGCGCTTCGTTCCAGATGCGCGCAATCGAGTGGTCGGGGTTCGGTGGATCAAAGGGCGCGAGTTCAACTGTCCATTTATACTGGCGGATCACCGGCGAGATTGTGCTCTCATCGGGCAGAAAATCACTGTCTACAAGTACCGTGAATGTATAGGTTCCTAGCCCAGTCAAGCGTCCGACAATCGTGTTTTGCTCTTGCTCGAAGCGCAGCCCAAGTGGCAGGTCGAATACTTGGTAGATCAAGCCGGTTTGCTCATATGGTCGATCATCAATCACTAACTCTACCTCTTCGAAGAGTTCAAGCGTTCGTTCCGTAGGGATGGTGCTCAGGCGCGAAACATCGATCTCTTGTACGACTGGATTCTCTTGCGCGGTTACGATGGACACTGGGCCAAAAATGGACACTAGGCCAAAAAGAAGTGGTGCAAGGAGCAGAGAGACTATAGATCCCCGCATTAAAATATGACTTATTCGTTTAAACCTATTCAACATTTTTCTTAATGAGTTCCTCTAACTCTATAGCCTCTAACTCTATAGCTTCTGAATCTACAGCTTCTGTCAGCGCATATTTTTCAATCATCTGTGCTTCGAGCTGGTTAACGCGGATAGTTATGGGTTCGCGCGGCGTTGACATCTTTAGCCAGTTGGAGACATATTCTCCATCGGGATCCATTGCCTGAATTGGACTCAATGCAAGCGCCTTATCATTTTCGTCGCCAATTGCTTCGAGGACGATCCACGGCAGTAATAATGTGCGCTCGTGATGAACAAGCCACTGGGCTAGCCGATATGCTTCGGGTCGAGAGCCGCCCTGCCAAAGCGAAATCAACCGGTTGATGTGAAAATCGTAGCGATGTTCGTTGGCCGCGATGAGCGTTGTATACATGCTGGCTGCAAGCCGCCAACGATGGCTGCGGAAGTGTAGCGCGGCTAAACAGGCCTGATTGAGTTCGAGCGCGTGGGTGCGCTCTAAACTTGTGCGGCTTAATCCGGCGCGAATTTCTGGTCCGTATGGGTCAAGCTCGAACGCTCGTTGCCAGATTGAATGGGCCTGACCACGCACGGTTGATTTAGCTGTCTGCTCTTCTGTGCGCTGTTCCGTTGCCATGGCAACCGCCCGCCACGCTGCAGGGCTGCTTGGATCCGCACGGAGCAGGCGCGTGCCCCATTCGTAGCCCTCCTCCCAACGTTTGAGCATCCATGTTGCTAGCAGAATGCGTTCGTACGAAGGCAAATGTTGGGGCATCTGTTTGAGCACAACGCGTAGCGCGCGAATTGCCTGCTCTGGTTGATTGGTGTAGAGCAGATCCTCGATCAGGTCATTCCATTCGGTTAGCGAAACGGTTTTTGCGTCAGTATTCAAAAGCGTTTTATTTATATAGTAAAGTGCTCGTACTCATTTTCGGACGGCAAACCCCACACGGCCCAGAAGTCACCTGTTTTGGGGCGCATGATCGCCGCACCGCAAGATTCAACATGGAAGGGTGGCTTCGATTGCACGCAGATCGCTTGCGGATCGCGGGTTAGATCTATTAACTTATCGATTGTTACGGGGTGCTGTTCAAGCAATTCGTACCCGCGGGTCAAACGCGTTTCGGAGCTTGTCTGCGATTCGGGCGGACGCTCCTGCGCAACGGCAATGGTTTCGGGTACGAGGCAGTGGTTCGTATGAACGATGCTGCCGCTCTGGCGTACAATTCCGTTACTGAGCCCGCTGCCTAATTCAGTAATGTGCTGATGTGTCGGCATCGCCTCAATATTGTAGCCGCGGCCCGTCTTGTCGAAGAGCAGAAAATTGTGTGCGCCAGCCAAGTCAGCATCTGTAATGCAGGCCAGTGCATCATCTATATTGTCTTGTTGCAGCACTTTGCGCACGACGAAAGGCCACGTTACGCCCACTTGACCATCTGCGCCCATCAGATTGTTGATCCCAACCGCGATTCCGGCGCTGTTCATGCCTATCTGCCCCACGCAGCCTACGGTGGTAAACATTAGCGCTTCGGGCATATAAGTCTGTTTGCAGTTAAGTAGAATCACGAATTCGGTGGCGGTGTCGTGCATGTCCCACGTCTGCCCAAAAAAACCGGCACCGTCGGCGATCTCATCTGCCACAATGAATGCCGTACAGTCGTCAATTGGCTGGGCTGTCAACGTAGTGGCTTGACGCTGATTGTAGACATTGTGTACCGTGTCGATAAAGTCGGTAAAGCCGCTGGCAATAATCGCTTCGCCCAGCGTTAGCCCGGTTGCATCGGCTAATCCACGCGTTTCGGCCATCAGATCGGGGCTGTACGCCTCGTGCGCGGGGATGCATTCTTCGGCCAATGTTAGCACTTGATCGGTTGTGAGTTTGTGGCCCGTCCATTGACCGGCGGCAACCAGCTCGACGCGTTCGTGCGCGTAGCGTCGAATCTCTTGGGGATAGGCGGTGCCGTGCTGCTGGCCCATCTCGTAGGCCGTACCGCTTAGTTCGACTACTCGAATTTTGTCGCGTTTCATGTCTAATTTTCCTTTATTGTATGGTCTGTACAAGATATTTGTTAGTATACCAGAAAAACTAACTATCGAATATCTTACGCTGTTTTGGGGGTATATTTTAGTTGGGGAGCGACGGGAAGACGGAATGCCAAAGTTTTTAGAGAGAGTTGATATTGCGCGGCGAAGATGTTGGTTTCTTGTGGGAGGGTTATTTCGACCATGGCGTCATTTTTCTGCTTGCAAAGGATAATACCCACAGTTGGATTCTCGTCGTCAATTTTCACATGGCGATCAAAGTAGTTGACGTACATTTGCATCTGGTCAAGATTTCCGTGGGTGAGCTTGCCGATTTTGAGATCGAGCAAAACGTAGCAGCGTAACAAGCGGTTGTAGAAGACGAGGTCGACGTAGAAGTGATCTTCGGCGTCGGTGAACCGTTTTTGACGCGCTTCGAAGAAAAAGCCCTTGCCGAGTTCTAGCAGAAATTGTTCGAGTTTGTCGATAATGGCGGTTTCGAGATCATCTTCTGTATATTTGGCGCGCTCATCCAGCTCTAAAAATTTAAGAAGCTGTCTGAAAAGTTGGTTAAGCAAGCCGCCGGAGCATAATTCGAATCATGGCAATATGAATGAATGCCTCGCTGGATTCAGGAAGAACTTCAAAGTCACGAGATAAGCGGCGGTGCATGATAAACCAAGAAAAAGTACGCTCGACAACCCATCGCTTGGGCAAAAGTATAAAGCCTTTCGCACCAAATGGTCGCAGAATGGGAGAAAGAGCGAAACAAAAGCGGTCAGCTACCCATGTCAAAAGTGAGCCTCTGTATGTACCATCTACCCAGATGAGGCGTAGCTTTTTGCAGGAACCATCAAGCGTTTTGAGCAATAATCGTGCGCCAGCAGGGTCAGAGACGGAGGCGGCAGTGACAACCACGGCCAAAAGAAGACCCATGGTGTCAACCAGAATGTGGCGCTTGCGACCATCAATTTTCTTGCCAGCGTCATACCCATGCTCACCACCGATAGCACTGCGTTTGACGCTTTGGCTATCGAGGCTGCCAGCGGTTGGATGCTTATGACGACCCGCTTTCTGTCTGACCCGACTACGGAGTTTATCGTGGATTCGCTTCCAAGTGCCATCTATGCGCCATTTTCGAAAGTAATCATAGACACTTTTCCAGTTGGGGTATTCTTTGGGCAGCATTCGCCATTGAATTCCGCCCACCGTTACATATAGTATTCCATTGATGACCTGACGCATATCAAGGATGCGAGGTCTTCCGCCGTTTTTCGCCGCTGGGATCAGTTCCTTGATATAATCCCATTGGCTGTCAGTTAGATCGGTTGGGTATATTTCAGTATTCACACATTAAAATACCAGACCTTGTCAACTGGCAGCCTACCTTTTCAGACAGCTTCTCAGGACTTACGCCCCGTTTGAGAGGGGATGGTTACTTCTGACTGAGGTCTTTCAATTTCTAGTTTTTCTAACCGTCAGGACTTACGCCCCGTTTGAGAGGGGATGGTTACAAAATCTCGTCTTCCACTAGTTCAGTTAGATCCAACTGATCTGTCAGGACTTACGCCCCGTTTGAGAGGGGATGGCTAATTGTCTATTTTGTGGATCAACAGTGGTGGTTCAAAACGAAGAAAATCAAAAACGAAGAAATTTCGGCAAAAAAAATAGCTCGCTACGTGTACGTAGCGAGCTATTTTAAAATCGTGCTGGGGAACAGGGACTTGAACCCCAACCATCTGATCCAGAATCAGACGTTCTGCCAATTAAACTATTCCCCAAAGGCAAAGAAGAGTTTAGCACAATTGCGGGCAAAGCGCAACTATTAGGCACTT